>Ga0137380_10004583_pt1 | contig 12211 bp, 8 predicted proteins | sample SagtaG_17_FD_104809 | JGI IMG/M metagenome (GOLD analysis project Ga0137380, IMG submission 104809) | Vadose zone soil microbial communities from Sagehorn Ranch, Mendocino, California, USA - Sage2_L_100_16 metaG | ecosystem: Environmental > Terrestrial > Soil > Vadose zone | place: USA... | reverse complement strand
TGATCGCGTCATCAACGTGATCGGGGTGGAACAGTCTCTTGCACAGCTTCAGGTCAAGGTTGCAATGTGGATCTTGGGATACAGGAAAGAAGCCATGAACTTCCTCCATTTCCCGATTGGACTGCTCACGCTTGAGGGACAGAGGATGTCGGCTCGGAGAGGGCGGTACGTCACGTTCGACCAGTTGCTAGACGAGGCTTGGCTCCGCGCAAGGGAAGAGGTGGACAAGAGGTCAACAGAGCTTCCTGCTGAAGTGAAGCATCGTGTCGCCGAAAGCCTCTCCGTTTCGGCTGTCCGATACGCTATGCTCTCTGTCGAAGCTGTAAGGTCCACGAACTTCATGTGGGATCGAGCGTTGAACTTCGAGGCGAACAGTGCGCCCTTCATCAACTACGCCTATACCAGGGGTCTCAGCATTCTCAAGAAACTCGGTTCAGTCGAGAGACCTAGCTCCTTCAACAAGCTCACTGAACCTGCCGAGCAAAATCTGGTCCTCGCGCTCGCACGGTTTCCAGAGACTTTCATGAGATCCGCCGAAGACCTTAACCCGACTCTTCTCTGCTTGTACGCCAACGAACTAGCTCAGAGATTCCACGAGTTTTATGAAAAATCTGATATCTCACACCTACAAGATGACGAATTGAAGCGGCAGCGTGCAAACCTAGTCGAGGCAACTGAGACCGTTCTGAAATCTGCTGCCGGATTGCTTGGACTGAAGCTTGCTGAGCGAATGTAGAGTCTAGTGGAAGTCGAGGATCTTTTGGGCGACAGCGTTACCCATATCGCTGGTCTTGGCCGTGCCTCCCAGATCGAACGTTAGCACTTTGCCTTCTTCCAAGACTTTCATTGTGGCCCTTTCGACCTTCGTTGCGGCTTCCGGTTCCTCTAAGAAATCAAGCATCATACGCGAGGCTTCAATCATGGCGATGGGGTTTACCTTGTTCTGTCCCGTGTACTTGGGTGCCGAACCGCCAGCCGGCTCGAACATGCCGTAATGATCTCCGATATTTCCGCCTGCAGCGACACCCAGCCCACCGACTAGGGCAGCCGCCTCATCCGTGAGAATATCACCGTAGAGATTCGTTGCAACGACGACGTCGAAACTCTCCGGTCGTCGTATGAACTGCATTGTTGCGGCGTCAACGTGAATGTCTTCTAGTTCAACCTCAGGATAGTTCTTGCCGACGTTCAGAACGGCTTGCTTGAATATTCCGTCGGTCAGCTTCAAGATATTCGCCTTGTGGACGAATGCGAGTTTCTTTCGTCGCTTCATGGCAAGGTTGAACGCAAATTTCGCGATTCGTTCAGAGGCTCTGGTCGTGTTGATCTTGAGTGCGACTGCGATTCCTGGAACGACTTCGAACTCCTTTCCAACGTAAAGATCCTCTGTATTCTCCCTGATCACAATCATGTCGATATTGGGCTTCAACGAAGGAACGTTTGGGAGAGTGCGGGCGGGTCGCATGTTGGCGTAGAGGTCGAACATGAAGCGGAGAGTGACTGCGACGCTTCGTGGCGATCCCGGCTCTTCGGGCGTCGTCATGGGACCCTTGAGGCAGGCGTCGGTTTTCATGATCATATCGACAGTCTTCGGCGGAAGATTAGTTCCATACTTGGAGATGACCTCCAATCCAGCCTCACCCTCGAGCATCTCAAGCTTGACATCGGTCACCTTCTGCACCGCATTCAAAACTGTTCGCGTCGCTTCGACAACTTCAGGGCCGATTCCATCCCCGGGCAATACTGCAATCTTGTGAGTCTTGCCTGTCATCTGTGTATCGACGGTCGCGACAGCTTGGGGGCGTTGAAAAAGGCTTTCCCGCCCACAAGAATTGTTCCTTGATATTCCTTAATTATGGTCGATATCAATGTTGTCCCGAAGCGTCATGATTCGCGCGCCGAAGGGTCTCGAGGGCGTCGTCGTCGCTACTACTTCTCTCACCAAGATTGACGGTCAAGCTGGACGACTAATCTACAGGGGCTACGATGTTACACAGCTGGCCGGACGGGTCTCCTACGAATCTGTTGCGCACCTGCTTTGGTACGGGCATCTACCAAATCGGCAAGAACTTTCCACATTGGAAACTCGTTTCTCGCGCGAACATGCTTTGCCTAAGCAAGTCATAGGGTTTTTGAGAGGAGAATCAAAAGTAGCCGAGCCCCTCTCGGCATTACAAACCTCCGTTTCCATCCTCGGAGGTTTACGAGGTCCCACCGAATCCCCGATAATCGATTCGAGCATAGATCTGACAGCCCGGATGCCAACAATCGTCGCCGCGTATCACCGCTTGAGAAAGGGCCAAGAGCCTGTCACTCCTCAAGCAGGCCTAGGGCACGCAGCGAACTATCTCTATATGCTGAACAACAAACCGGGTAGACCTGAGCACGTCCGCGCATTGGATTCATACTTTACGCTCCTTGCAGATCACAGTCTCAACGCATCAACCTTTGTGGCTCGAATCGCGGCGTCAACTCTGACCGATGTACATTCTGCGGTTGTAGCCGCAATATCTGCTTTGAAGGGTCCCCTGCATGGAGGCGCTCCTATCTATGTGTGGGAGATGTTGCAGTCGATTGGGACTCCAGAGAACGCTGAGAGTTGGCTACGAGATCGGCTTCGGAAGCACGATAGAATCATGGGCTTTGGTCACAGGGTTTATCGGACGGAGGATCCCCGGTCAAGAGTTTTGAAGGAACTTGCCCGACAGATAGTCGATCCCGCATTATTCAAGCTCGCTACTACAGTCGAAGACATCGCTCGAAGGCTACTCCGTGAGGAGCATCCGGAACGGCCCATTGATGTGAACGTCGAATTCTACTCGTCAGTTGTTTTGCATGCAGTCGGGATTCCACCGGAACTCTTCACCTGCACTTTCGCTTGTGCGAGGACCGTAGGATGGACGGCTCACGTATTGGAGCAGTTGCAGGATAACCGATTATTCCGTCCTGACGCAGAATACATCGGACCTGAGGGTTTGACTCTTGAAGCCACGACTCCGGGCACTTCGGCCTAGTCTATAGCTGGTCAGCAGCGTTCTCGCGTCCTAGGTATGACGAGGGGGCCTAGTTGCGCTTTGCCGGAACCCATTGCTCGTTTTTCCAGTTCCAGGTAAGATGCTGGTTTGGGTCCGCCGCTTCGATCCGCGACTTCTTCTCGCTTATCGAGTCCACTACAAAGGACGCACCGCATCCTGCACACTCGGCTAACAACCTCATGTCGGATAGCTGTGTCATCTGAAACTCTCGCTTCTGACATTTCATGCAAGTGAACATGTCCGATCAACGCTACGCTCGGTGAGGCATGACATATGAAATTGATGCCGATTAAGAATTTGGAATACAGTTCGGGGTCAAATTGTACGCGTTATAAGGGTAAGCGAGAACGCTCCTCCCAGGGCCGGTAGTCGAGCCAGGACCAAGACGGCGGCCTGCGGAGCCGCAAATCGTGGGTTCGAATCCCACCCGGCCCGCCACCTGAACCTCTCTAGGCTGTGGAGAGAATCTCGGCTTTCTTTTGAATCGACTTTTCCATCAGAACAGCATCTTCGCCATCGGCATAGTAGCTGTACGCTACTCCGGTTTGGACGAACCCATTCTTATGATATAGCCCCAGCGCAGCTTTGTTACCTCTCCGGACTTCAAGTTTCAAAGTTCCAGTTTGCATCTTTTCGATCAGATTATCTAGAAGCGCCTGTCCCACTCCCTTCTTTCTTGATTCGGGGATAACTCCGATCGAGACTAGATGTTCTTGGTCTGGCCATTTGTCGATCACCGCGTAGCCAACGATTCTGTCACCTATGGCCGCGACTAGGAAAGTGTCAGGGTTTGCCTCGGCGAGCTGAGCGAGAAAGTATGAAGGAAAGGGATCTTTGAAGGAGAGTTGTTCTATCTCAGAGATCTCTCTGATATCTTGGGACTCGAATCGCCGAATTCGCACTTCTTGAGTTGCTAGCGCTTCCATCTTATTTGTTCGCCGTTCTCGCCGCCTCGGCGAGAGCTGAGGCCACGTTTTCTCTGCCCATTGCTAGTATGTAAGGGCCTAGCCTCGGACCGTGATCGGACCCAATCAGCACTCTGTAGAGCGTCTTGAAGAAGGGTCCTGGCTCAAGGTTATGCTTCTTGGCTATCGTAAATACAGAGTTCTGGAGATAGTTCTCGTCGTCGCTCGCATTGATGATCCCTGCCAGCTCAAGAACAGCCTCACGCTCTCTCTCCTCGACCCGCACGATTCCGGTGGTTAAAGTTTCGACCTCTTTCGCCCAATTGATAGCCTTGTCCAACCGGTCCTGAAAGCGTGGATCGTTAGGGTCGACTTGATAGCCGTACCCAGCCAGCCTCTGGATGACGAATTCCTTCTCCTTGTCCTTCGGGGCTACCTTGACCAAATATACGAGCAGATTGTGAGGCACGTGAGCAGTTGGGGATCTGGGTGGTGAGAGGTGCCAAACGTATTCGTACAATCCCCGTAGCCTCGCCAGTTCCTTTAGGTCCTTCACCTCTTTACGCCCGAAGTACACGTCCTCTAGCTCATCGAGCTCGGCAATGTAGGTTGGAATATCCTTGACCCAAACCGCTCTAGACCCGACGCTTCTCTTGTACATCAGGAGCAGCAGCGTTTGAGGTGGCGCGTACCGAAGCCAGAGCTGTGGAGCCAGTACGTTCCCGACTGACTTCGATACTTTCGCTCCGGTCTTGTCGAGAAAATGCTCGTAGCGGGTGTGGAACGGGGGGGTCTCACCGAGCACTTCCTTCATCACTCTGTCGTTTGTCTTTACTGAGTCTATGAGTTCCTTACCATACGCTTCATAGTTCACTTTCAGCGCGGACCAACGGGCCGCAAACTCTACTTTCCAGCTCAGCTTCCCCCTACCTGTAAAGACATCGACCTCTCCCTGATGCCCGCATCCTTTCAACATCTCTCCGCGAAGTTCCATCCCGTCGCAAAAGTATCTGACTACATGTCTGTCGCGGACATATTCTAGTGCCTTGGTCGTGTATATCCTGCCGCAGTTCTCGCAGATTGGAAAGTACGGGAGAACCTCAGTGTACTTCTCCTGCCCTAATGTCTCCTTGATTATTTCTCCAACCCTTGTCGCACTGGTTAGGATCTTGTCGATCTGTGAGTTGAACAGTCCTTCCTTGTAGGCGCGAGTTCCCGAGATACTCCTGTACTTTATCCCGGTCCTGTCCAGAGCATCTAGCAACAGGCTGCTCATGTGACTCCCATAACTGTCGTGACAACCAAACGGATCAGGAATGCTCGACACTGGGAATCCGATGTATTTCGACAGCGACTTTGGGAGACCTGCAGGCACCTTCCTAAGTCCGTCCATGTCGTCTGAGAAGGCAAGGAGTTCAGCCTTCCTTCTCATGCTCTCAAGTGCAAGTTTGATTCCATACGCACGAGCAGCGTCGCTATAGTTTCCGATGTGCGGCACCCCTGACGCCCCTAATCCGCTCTCCACTTTCAGAAGATCGACTTGCCGGCCAAGCTTCTGCTCTCTCTCAATAATCTCAGAAGCGACCTTGTCCAGCCAAGTGCCCCTGCCGATGATCTGAGGGGCCGCGAGCGTCAAAGGTTACCGTTTGATATGGAGAGACTTGCACTTGATAAACAATAAATTGCCCAAGAAGCGATAAGCTGTAAAGTGGCGCCTGGTTGTCGGTGACGCTTGAAGGATTTCGTCCCTCAAACTATCTGACTAGCGAAACGGCCAAAATACTAGAAACAGTCGGAGACGGCAAGGCGATCGCCGCAGTCTCCGGGGGTGTTGACAGCACCGTCGCAGCGCTCGTCGCAAAGCGAGCCCTTGGAGACAGATTGTTCCCTGTTTTCATAGACACTGGATTCTTGCGGGTGGGGGAGACAGAGAGCGTCAAGGCTAGACTCAGTGAGCGGTCGTTGGGATTGAAGGTTAAGCTCGTTAAGGCAGCTGGCCGCTTCTTGGAAGCTACAAAAGGCGAGACGGGTGCAGAGGAAAAGAGGAAGAAGTTTCGAGAGACCTTCTATCAGGTCTTGGGCGAAGAAGCGCGAAAGGATGGTTGTGATTTTATTGTACAGGGAACTATCGCGCCGGACTGGATTGAGACTCAAGGGGGAATAAAGACCCAGCATAATATTCTCGAGCAGGTAGGAATTGATGCCCTATCCACCTATGGCTTCAGAGTGGTTGAGCCCATCTCAGAACTGTACAAGGATCAGGTTCGGCTACTCGGACGGCATTTAGATGTTCCGAGGGATCTGTCGGACCGTCAACCGTTTCCAGGTCCTGGGCTCTTGGTGAGATGCATTGGAGCCGTTTCCAAGAGGAAGCTAGACCTTCTCAAATCAACAACAGAGATCGTTGAGGAGAAACTTGGTCCGTTCAATTATGATCAGTACTTCGGCGGTGTCATCGAGAACAGGTTCGTGAAGGACGCGGTTTACGACAGCTTGGAGGAGACAACCGCTGGAGCGCTGGGCCTTCCCTCGTCCGAGACTCGCGTTGACGTGTTCGAGGATAGGGTCACTGGGGTCAAGGGCGATACGAGAAGCTACGGCAAATTGGTGGGAATAAAGATCCAAGATGAGAGCAGAGAAACCTACGGGTGGCTTCCGGAGAAACTACGCCTTGCCCAGTCGGGCATCGTCGAAAAATTTGCAGACGTTACGCGTGTAGCTGTTCTGGTAAAAGAGAAGAGAGGAGGACCGCCCCTATCTGTCATAGTTAGAGCAATCTCTACTCGTGACTTCATGACGGCAGCGGTAGCCCAAGTTCCATGGAAGATCCTCAAAGACATTGCAGAATCGATCCTCAAAACTGGCGACTCGTCCCGCGTATACTATGACATTACCCCGAAGCCGCCCGCGACGATAGAGTTCGAGTAAACCTTGACGACTATCCCGGTTGTCTATGTCAAAGGTCAGTATAATCATCTGATCCTCAGGAGGCTCCAAGAATTGGGAGTGGATTCGCTCCTGATGCCTCCTTCAACTCCTGTTGAAAAGTTCGAGGCTATGAAGGCTGACGCGCTAGTTATGGGCGGTGGACCCCAGAGCGTACGATCCCTCGACGCGCTGAGCGAGGAGCTCAGAGATGCTTCGAACTTGATGACCAAGATCAAGCTCCCGATGCTCTGTATCTGCGTAACTCACCAGCTCATGGCGACAACGTTCGGGGGAAGCACGAATCTGGCTAAGAAGCCAGAATTCGGTCCTGTAGAGGTCTCAGTCTCAGAGGAAGACACAATCTTGGCGGGGCTGAAGCCCTCGTTTACAGCATGGGAATCCCATAACGACGAAATAGTTTCGGCGCCACCTGGGTTCAAGGTTCTCGCAGGTTCAGCTAACTGCACTGTTCAAGCGATGAGGCATGAGAAGATGAACTTGTTCGGGGTGCAGTTCCACCCCGAAGTCTATCATACCCCTAAGGGGGCCGATGTTTTCAAGAACTTTTTGAAGGCAGTGGATGATTACAAACGCGCATAACGGAGTAGCGCGTCTAGACGATCGTTGCGCTTATTCGTGGTTCTGAATCACACTATTTCAATAAGTTTCAGGAAGGGGTAGCCGGAGTCGAATGCGAATTCGGCCCCATATACGTTCGTGAAAGGTTTAACGCCATAGATTACCATCGTATCGTTGATACTCTCAATCTTGAGGTAATAATCCGCTGTTCTCGAGAATACTTCCCGAATCTTATTCGGCTCTGATGTTACCGCGAGTGTGATCGCCCCCGCATCGCGTATGCTGGCTCCCAAATTTGTCAGGCTGGGAAGCATTAGGTTATCGCCGTAGACTTGGACGAGCTTGTCAAGATCTATCGTGAGGACTATTGACGAAGAATCTGTCCCTATCTCTCTCCATATTTTGCCAAAGAGTGTAAAGTCATTCAGTGGATTCCCTTTGAGCGGTACCCTCCACTTCTCCGGTGGGAGTTCTTGGTTGTACTCCACGATGCGGATTCTCTCGTTGAGGGCATCTTCTCCAACGAGAGGCCTCAGGGACTTGGCGACGTTTTCCGAGCTGACTGTACTAAACGGGATAATGCAGGAGAATCCTCCTTGATTAACAAAATTCGCGTTGATGATTCTGAGCAGAAGCCTCACTCCCATGGTAGGGACGGTATTGTTTACGTCAATCAAGATCGAGGAGCCCTTTCTGATCCCGCCTTTGAGCATGGTATCGAGGTCGCGACTCCCAGTTGAGAAGAAGGACTTCGTGTGGGGAACGGGAGAGAGGATGTTTTGCTTCGTGGAGGAATTGCCGTCGAATCTCGTGTTTGGCAGCAGGTTGAACTTGCCTTTGTCCAGAGAGAAGAGTGCACGATCCGCTTTGACTTTTAGGCCTCTAAGTTTGTTTACGGCGATCGTTCTCAGCCTCCGGCCCTCGAGTTCCGAGGATGATAGTGTCACAATACCATCAACCAAGTTCGGGAGATCTCCTACTCGTCCCCCTTCGCTCACCAAGGCCACTCCTACTCTGCTGTCTTCTGGGTCCGATAGTATTGCGGATTCGATCATACGACGCCCATCTTCGCTCGTGTTCCTTAGGGCTCCCTCCCAGCTGTCAATGACCATGAGACCCTTTAGCGTGGAACGCTTGATAGTTAGAATCTTGTTGAATACGTCGTCAGCGTCTGATACTCGTATTCCCTCGGCGCCCGCTAAAGAATTGTCGCTTGAGACTTTTGTTGAGAGCGGGTCATGCATTTCATGAATCCAAGGAAAGTGCTTTCGAAGCTTCCTTGGAGAGACACGACTGGGGACGTAGAGTCTGGTCGGGGGAATCTGGGATCCTCCCAGCCGAGTCGCGCGTACCCTTTGAAGAAGCTCCAGCGCAAGCGTCGTCTTGCCGGCGCCCGGCGATCCTTGGATTAGGAGGACGTTTCCGGCAGATTCCAAGAATTTCGAAATGAGATCGAGGATGTCATCAGTTCCAGACCGCCTAGCCGGAAGGGTCTCGCTTTCGTCGAATTGTTGAGAGGGGGTAGTCCTATCCGGAGACCCATCCTCGATCATCGAGAATCAGGTAATTAGCTAGAGAGTATTTGCACACAAGAATTCCGTAACTTAGAATGACATCTTGGGGTTAGACCGGAATCTACCCCGCTTGGACTAGCTATTGTCCAGTTCCAAGGAATCGAGACGAGTTCGATTCCAGGTCAACGAGAGATTCTCGGTCAAAAAGTGCCGCCCGGATCTTCTTTGCAAGCTCCTCGCTTGTCAGATTGAACAGGATCGGCCAGCCATCTTGAGCGTTAGTGATCGGATGGACGGTAATTCCTTCGTCTTGAACCATCTTCATTTCATCTTTCGCACTACGATAGTTGGAGTCAGGGACCAGAAGGTCTGTAATCTTGACTTTCTCAGCTTTCAAAATTCCGACGAGCTTCCCTGCTTCTCGGCCACGCCCGCCAAGGCCTCCTACCGGTCCTACGTCCATTTTCACACCTATTGTCCCGGTCATAACCTTTGACTGAATTATTGGAGTATTGGAGAGTTCTGAGATCAGCGCGTTAAGCATGGCATAGCCTGCGCTTGGACCTGATACTCCTGCTCCCGGTGCTCCTTCTAGGATGCTTCTGATCTGGAAGTGCACATGGTATTTGGAAAGGTCGACTCGGGTTCGGGACCAGAGCCATGACTTTACCGCTTCAACAGCGTTCTCAGCACTTTCTATCACGGAGTGATCTGGGACGAATGTCTGTCCCATTATCATTGAGCTGGCTTGTCCGGTTACTGACACGTGTCTCTCGCCTGAGTTGGCGGGCCGGACGTTGCATTGGATTGTGAGGATTCCTCCTGACCCCCTGTCGCTCGTATAGAGACCGTAGGTGACGCCGGGTAGTGCTTGCGAGAGTATGAGTGCTTCCGCGATTTCTCGATGCTCTTTGTCCTCTAGGGATTCGAGGCTGGATATGGCCTTCTGGAAGTGGAAGAGTCGTAGTTTGTAATCCTCCTGGCTCACCTGTTCTCGTTTGAGTGTCGTTCCTTCCTGTTGATAGATGGCAAGAACTTCGTTCAGTCTGTCAAGATCTTCCTGATATTTCGTTGTGATGTTATGAACTGCTAATTCTGAAGTCCCTGCGTCAGTGATGCCTCTAGCGGCCGCGATTTCGGACGCCCAGAGCCTGTGGGCTTCGGAGACTGTTTCCGCGACTCCTCGCGGGCTGAGCACTCGTTGTCTTCGGAACATTTTCGTTATCTTAGCAGCATCGACCTCAGGATGAAGGTAGGGCTGCATCTTCCTGAGATGAATCGCGACAACCTCATTCCATTCAGCGTCGTTTAGCGGTGGATGGATGTAGAAAATATTAGGCTCAAACCGGTCTCTGGTAGCCTGATCAATAAGTTGCTCCTTATTTGAAGTCGCAATGACAACTACCCTGTCCTCGGAGCGGAGTTCGCTGAGCTCTGCCTTTACCTGCGCCAGTATCTTATTGCTAGAGGGATCGCCACCCCAGAAGATGGCGTCAGCCTCATCGAGAAGCAGGATGCAAGGGCTCTTCTGGCGGACCATTGCGAAGAGATCCTTGATCCGTTTCTCAGGGTCTCCCATGTAGTTCGCACCACTCATCAGTTCGCCCCCTCGCACTTTGATAAAACCCACATTGTTCTCGGCAGCCGCTACCATCGCCAATAGCGTCTTTCCAGTCCCAGGGGGTCCGAGGAGGAAGAATCGTGGATTCGATTGGTGGCCGAGTTCTCTCATTGACGGATTAAAAGCGAGGGCAATGTGATTGAGGACCTTGTTCTTCACGTCGTGGAGACCGCCCAGATCTTCGCGACTGACTTTTGGCTTCATTACGTAGACGGCGTCGACGACTTCCTGTGATTTCTCTTGTTCTGAGTAGAGTTTCACGTTGCGAGCGGCCGCCGCAAAATCCTCGATTCCGGCAGAGATCTTGGGCCGTTCGATCGTTCGGAGGTCAGTACTCGATTCTCTGATCCTTTCTCTCAATGGTGCCTCCTTTGATTTTCGGACTTCTCGGAAGATCTCTTGTATGTCGCTAGGGGTTAGAGAGGCTCGTCGTCTGATTGTGACCTCTCGCTCCATCAGATCAAGAAGATCGTCAGCCTTGAGATTCACCCACCCCTCTCTTTTCAACGAGTCGTTTACAACCGCGAGAAGCATTTCGCGGGTCACGCCGTCGTTCAAGCTGACTTTTGATAGTCTTCGGCGAATGTCTTCCCGGATTTTCTCGTACGCATTAGTGGCCACTATTACCATGGTCCGGGATTTTCCGCTGACGATCTTGTCCAGCCAGCGATTCAATTCGTCCTGTATTCTGGTGTCCTCGATCTCAGCTCCTGTCTCTCCTCGGACTTTTCTGCCGAAGCTCTGGAACTCGTCGATATAGACGACTGAGGGGACGGAGCTTGCGTAGTCGAGGAAGCGACCAAGTTGTCGAGTGCTCTTGCCGTAGAATTCTGAGTAGACATCAGAACCCTTCAGGATCACGGGGGTGACGAGGACTCCGCTTCTGTAGCCTTCCAGCAGCATCTCTCGGAGGGATACCATTGTTAGAAAGGTCTTGCCTGTTCCGCTGTCTCCTGCTAGACAGACTGCCTTGGGCAGTTCTTCCTTGCCGAAGTACTTGGTCAGCGAGGGATGTCGGAGTACGTGGAGTCTGAAGGAGTCCAGTAGGAGGTTGAACTCTCTGTCTCGGCCGATTAGGTTCGAGGGAGAGAACTTGTCGGGTGGATATTCCCGGTCGAGACGCTCCTGGATTTTTCGGAATCGTCTGGGTGATACTCTTGCCTTGCTCCATCTGCCGTAGGATTTGTCGATTGATCGGAGTGGGATGAGAAAGACGCGTCTAAGCCATGGTCTGCGGTCCCACCATGGGCGGACTGAGCCGAAGAGGAACTCGGAGAGTTGGTCGTCGTTTGATGCTACTCTCCGCTGGTTCTTCAAAGTCTAGTCCTCCATCATTGGTTTTAGGTCGAGGAATTTGTCGAGTCCTTCGCGGGCAAGGTAGATGGTGAGTCCGAGTACGGCGACGAAGAAGAGCGAGAACAGGTCGACTAGGGGAAAGAGGTTGAGGGTGACGAAGAACAGATACTGTGCTGCTGTAATGATAATGGTCTCGCCCAGCATCAGAGCGAGGCTTATGATGAAACCGGCGAGTAGGGTTCTGAAGACTACATCGATCCAGAGGTAAATCCTATTTCCACGGTCTAGAGGAGGCAAGTGGCCCTCGACTCTTCTCTTCTCATCCTCGAACTT
>Ga0137380_10004573_pt1 | contig 12229 bp, 15 predicted proteins | sample SagtaG_17_FD_104809 | JGI IMG/M metagenome (GOLD analysis project Ga0137380, IMG submission 104809) | Vadose zone soil microbial communities from Sagehorn Ranch, Mendocino, California, USA - Sage2_L_100_16 metaG | ecosystem: Environmental > Terrestrial > Soil > Vadose zone | place: USA... | reverse complement strand
TAGGTCGCTTCCGCGTCGAAGTAAGCGAGCGTGGCCAAACGCTCAGGGTTGAATTGCCTACGTTTGCGTTGCGTGCTGCTCATAGTGGCAGCATGCAATCATGCGCTCTGCGCAAGGTCTATTCGTGACGAACATGGCGTCACTAGTGACGGGGTAGCCGTCAGTACCCCACCAGTTCAGCCGAATCACCTCTCTACCTGGTATTCCTCTACTGTCTTAGCCTCCCAGTCCTCTAAGGATGGGATTGTCACTCTAACGTTGGGCAACTGTAGATCAGGTGGAGGTTGCCACGTCTCGGCTGGGTCGAGAATCGGTTCAGTTCGCCCGTGAGCGTACAGCTTGATGCCAAGTCGCCTGTAAACTTCCGCGATAGCGAGAAAAGTAGGCAAATTTTCGAGCTGAAAAGGAGCAAAGAAATCGGGCGCATATCCGGGCCGCTCCCTTCTAGGAGCAGCATGCCATGCAAGAAAAGCCGCCCATAAAGGAGTTGCTGGCCTGTAGCGTTCCCATGCCTGGCGAATCCGGCGACCACTCTTCGCTCCATTCCCTTCTCGGGTAGTGCCTGCGTTTTTCAGTGCACGTTCGATTATGACGACAGCTCTGTTGATGCTGGCAGGGGGCCTTACCTGTGCTAGCTGCACAACCTTTAAGAGAACGCAGCCAGCAAGGCTGCCCGGCCATTTGCTATCGACAACCCTGTCATTGATAGCAAAGGGGCCAGGTGCCCGTGCTAGGGTTGCAACCCCGCCGTGCTGGTCAATCCACTTCCCGGTCTGAATAGCTAGCAGCGCTCTGCACACCGCGTCATGCGTCTTGCGTTGCAATTCTGCCCCTATCTCGGCTTTCATGGTCGCCAGAAATTCGTTACGGGCGTCCACATCACGATCACGCGGGTAGACCATAACAGCGCTGAGGTGGAGGCAGGCGAACGGAGTCAGCCCGCCGTGGCCGTCTGTTATTTCAAGTGCGGGGCCGGCTGATTTCTGTTCTGCAAGTCTGCTCAGGGAGAGCGCAACAGCCGTTCCCTGGGTTGCTCCTTTGCTACGCTGCTCCCGCTCTAAGGCAGGCGACCAAAGAAGAGGCGGGGGGTCAGCCAGGCTTTCGACAGGGATGGGGGTTAGGTAGTCGGTCTGTTGTTGCTGGTAGGCTCTATCCTTCTTCACTGCTGCTCCATGCTGCTGCGTGAAAGAAAGGGGGCCACGCCGGCAGCAGCAGGAACGGCGGTCAGCCCGGGGATCAGCCGGGCCTAGGCCCCCTCAGAGCACACTCAGCTTACTTTCGCTCAGTCCTACTGTCCACCCCCTGTCTAGTCACAAGTTGTATGGTTGCGCCTGGGTTGCGGAGGGCCAATCCGGTTAGCGTAGTTTGCACGGTGGCCTTGCCTAAATCATTGAATTTTCTTAGTCTTGGCCCAAGGCGCTCTTGCAGAGCCTGGGGGAGTCGTGTTAGCCGGAGAAGGTATGAGGAAAAACAGAAGAGCACATAAGCGCTTTCAAGACCTGCGCTGTGTTTTTGGGTTCCTTCCCCCCTTGTGGGGGAAGGTTAGGATGGAGGGTTGTCACCCCGGCACCTTTTGTGTCCCCAGCCGTACCGGAGACCCCCTCACCCTGTCCCTCTCCCGCGAGGGGAGAGGGAACCCATACTCGAAGGGTAGGGTAAGTGCTTTAAGTTGGGATTGGTGTCCTATAGGGTTGCCCTTCTCGCGGGCTCTTCTACTGCTCGTGGGGATGTCTGTGTATGTGCCTTGGGCGCATGCCCAAGTCATCGACCGGATCGTCGCCACTGTGGACGACGAACCGATCACTCTGCAGGAACTACGGACCTTTGGTAAGCTGCCTGGACAGCGCAGCCTATTCCTGCCGCAAGAAGGGGTCGCCGGCATGTCCGAGCGCGACATTCTTGACGTGCTCATTATGAACAAGCTGGTCAACAAAGAAGTCGAGACCCAGGGGCTGAAAGCCAAAGAAGCCGACATTGACAACTACATCGACCGCATCAAGGCCCAAGGCAACCTCGATGACGCGCAGTTCCAGGCCGCTCTCGCCAGCCAGGGCCTGACGATGGAGGGCTACCGCAAGCAGGTCGCTGAGGAGATCGAGCGGGCGCTCCTGGTCAACCGCGAAATCGGTTCCCGCGTCAATGTCACCCCCGAGGACATCGAGCGCTACTACAAAGAACACGCGGCCGACTACACCCAGCCCGAGCAGGTCCGGGTGCGGCACATCTTCCTGCCGCTGTCGCCCGCCGCCCCGGCCGATGAGGAACAGGCAGTGATGGGCCAGATCCAGGACATCCGCAAACGGGCTCTGGCAGGCGAGGACTTTGCGACCTTGGCCGATACGTACTCGCAGGGACCAGGCGCGGGCCAGGGGGGAGACCTGGGCTACTTCAAGCAAGGGCAGATGGCGAAGGAGATCGAGGAGGTGGCCTTTGCCCTCAAACCCGGTGAGATCAGCCAGCCGTTTCGCACCAACGTCGGGGTGCACTTGCTGAAGGTTGAGGAGCACGCCTCGGCTGGTCAGCAGACGTTGAGCGCAGAGGTGTCGGAGGGGATCAAACGCAAGCTTTATAATGAGGCGCTGCGTCGGCGGTATGAGCGGTGGTTTCAGGAAGACCTGCGCTTTCGTCATCAGGTCGACAACTTTCTCACCGCTTCCTCCGGCGGCTCGTCCGGTGGAACGCTGAGACAAACCAGTCCAGCCGCCGACAGTCAGGCAGGAGAAACGTCGACCTCCGCACCAGCAGAGAAGGCGGAGAAAAAGAAAGGATTCTTCCGCCGGCTCCTGCCGTTTTAACGAACCTCTATGCTTCCTCTGATTGGTGTGACCATGGGCGATCCAGCTGGGATCGGCCCGGAGGTTGTGCTCAAGGCCGCCCTCGCCGCGCCCCGTACCTGCCGTCTAGTGGTGCTGGGGGACCTTGCCACCCTAACCGAGACCGCCGTCCGTCTCGGGGCTCCGCTCACTCTGGTATCCTGGCAGCCCGGCGATCCGTACCCTGCCGAGTCCAACGTGTTGCCTGTGCTTGTGCTCTCGCAGCTTGGGGCGGATGAGCGGCAACCCGGTCGGCCTACGCCCGTAGGTGGAGAGGCATCGTATGGTTATGTCGAAACCGGCGCGCGTCTGGCTCTGGACAATACGCTCCAAGGCCTGGTCACGGCACCGATCAGCAAGGCCATGTGGCATGCGGCCGGCCACACCTACCCGGGCCACACCGAGCTGCTCGCCGCCCTTACCGGTACCGCTGAGGTTCGCATGATGCTGGTGGGCAGCCGGCTGCGAGTGATCCTGGTGACGACGCATATGGCACTTTCCCAGGTGCCCGCCGCGCTGTCGAGCGAGCGTATTGTGAAAACGATCACAATGGCTGCTACTCACCTGTCGCATTTTCACCGCCTGTGTCGCCCCCGCCTAGCCGTCGCTGGTCTCAACCCCCATGCCGGTGAGGGCGGTGCGTTTGGCGACGAGGAAAAGCGGATCATCGCGCCGGCAGTGAGACAAGCGCAGTCCCAAGGTCTGGCCGTAGACGGGCCGTTTGCGGCCGATACCGTCTTTGTCCGTGCGGTGAGGGGGGAGTTTGACGGAGTAGTCTGTCTCTATCACGATCAGGGCCTGATCCCGCTCAAGTTACTCTCCTGGGAAGAGGGAGTGAACGTGACGCTTGGGTTGCCAATCGTGCGCACGTCGCCTGACCACGGCACCGCCTTTGACATTGCTGGTCAAGGTAAAGCCGACCCGCGTAGCCTGCAGGCGGCGCTTGCACTAGCAGCAGAAATGACGATGCGAGAGACAGAGCGCGAGAGATAGAGACAGAGATAGAGACTGAAAGACTGCCCGACTGAGCGACTGTCTGACTGAAAACCGGAGCGCCGATGAATCCAGCCATCTTTCGTGAGTACGACATCCGTGGCATTGCCGACACAGACTTTGACCGCGATTTTGCCTTCACTCTGGGCCGGGCGTATGGCACCTATGCGCTCGGGCAGGGCAAGAAGCGGGTGGCGGTGGGACGTGACTGCCGCCTGACCTCGGACAAATACGCAGCCGCGCTGCGCCAGGGGCTGCGCGCGACCGGGCTCGATGTGCTTGACATCGGGGTATGCCCCACCCCATTGATGTATTTTTCGCTCCACCACTATGATCTCGACGGCGGTTTGCAGGTCACTGGCAGTCACAATCCCCCTGAACACAACGGGTTCAAGATCTGCCTGGGCAAGATCACCATCCACGGGCAGGAAATCCAGGAGCTGCGCAGGCTGGTCGAGCGAGATGTTTTTGCCTCGGGCCAGGGAAAAGAGGGGTCCGCGCCTATCATTCCGCCCTATCAAGAGTTCGTCAGCCGGCAGTTCGGACGCCTGGCGCGAGAGATTGCTGTGGTAGTGGATGCGGGCAACTCGACTGCTGGGCCGGTGGCGCCGCCCATCTTTCGTTCCTTGGGTTGTCAGGTGACCGAGCTGTTCTGTGACTTGGATGGTCGCTTTCCCAACCACCATCCGGACCCAACGATTCCGGAGAATCTCACACACCTCATTGCCAAGGTGAAAGAAACCGGCGCCGAGGTTGGCATCGCCTACGATGGGGACGCCGACCGTCTGGGGCTAGTCGATCGCCACGGCCACATTATTTGGGGCGATGAGATGCTGGTGTTGTTTGCGCGCGACATTCTGCAACGGCAGCCAGGGGCAGTGATCGTCTCTGAGGTCAAGTGTTCGCAGCGCCTATTCGATGACATTGCCCAGAAAGGGGGCACGCCGATCATGTGGAAGGCTGGCCACTCGTTGCTCAAGGCCAAGCTGCGCGAGACTGGCGCGCTGCTCGGCGGCGAGATGAGCGGGCACATGTTCTTCGCGGATCGCTACTTTGGCTACGATGATGCGATTTATGCCTCATGTCGAGTGCTGGAAATCCTCGGCAAAAGCGGGAAAGAGCTGACCGACTTACTCGCTGATCTGCCTCCGTCCTGCACCACGCCGGAGATTCGCGTGGACTGTCCTGACGAGCTCAAGTTCCACATCGCTGAAAAAGTGCGCGACCGTTTCCGTGGCCAGTACGAGATCGTAGACGTTGATGGGGTGCGGGTGAAGTTTCCTGAGGGCTGGGGCTTGGTGCGTGCCTCGAACACCCAGCCGGTGCTGGTCCTGCGCTTCGAGGCCACGACGCCGGAAAAGCTAGCTGAGTACCGGGCGCTGATGGAGGGAGTGGTGGAGGAGGTGAAAAAGTCTCTCAGTCCGGAGTCCTGAGTCCGGAGTCCTCAGTCTTCACTGTGTCGGACGGCAAGCCAGCCTGCGTAGGTGAGGTTGAGGGACGAAACCCATCAACATGATTTTTGAACTGCTTGCCACATTGTCAGCCGGCTTATTCACCGGCGCGGCCATCTATATCAACGTGGTAGAACATCCGGCCAGGATGCAGTGCGGTGTGGCGCTTGCCGTCACGCAGTTCGCGCCGAGCTATGAAAGAGCCGCGCTGATGCAAGCCTCATTAGCAGTAGTTGGCTCTGGCAGCGCGGCCGCTGCGTGGTTGAGGGGATCAAGCCTGTCATGGCTCATCGGTGGCATTTTTCTGGCGGCAGTGATCCCTTTTACTCTGTTTGTGATTTTCCCAACGAACAAGCAGCTCTTAGACCCGTCGCTCGACAAAAGTTCTCAGCTCGCCTGGCAACTGCTCACTCGCTGGGGCAGGCTGCACGCCGTGCGCAGTGCTTTGAGTTTCATTGCGTTTGTGGTTTTTTTGGCCTCTTGAGGAGCTTATATCCGGCGCTTACGAGCAGCCTTCCGTATGGCCTCAACCGCCTCCAGCGCCCGTCTGTGATTTTCCAGCCGTTCGGTTGGCGTGCGCCGCAGGTTCTCCTTGAGAAGAGTCAGGTCAATACCATACCAGATGGCCCGCTGTATGGGATCTGCCGGTACGCTGGCGGGATCAGGAGGCATCGTCTCGTCGATCTGGGACATAAACGCACGATAGCAAGGGCGGCTATAGCGAGCAAGGCATTGGCGTCCCAATAAAAGTGATTCACCTCTCTATTCCTCACGCATCTCGATAATCCCTCGACTAAAGACGTTGTCCTCCGGCTTGACTCCGCAAGCGGCAATCATCTCCTGAACCTTCTCTGCCCCAACCGGCTCACCTTGAATACCCATCTCCGCAAAGGCTTTGGCGACTAGGGGCTGCAGTTGTTGCTTATCTACAAACTGCACCGCCTGTAGTTGATCCGACGTGGTGTCCTTGCTCCCCTGACTGGCCAGTGGGCCAGCAGGCATTTCCTCGATCGCCTCAGGCAATTTTTCTACTGCCGCCCGTAACTCCACCAGTTTGCTAGCTATCTCCTCCAGGCAGCGAAGAATCGTAGCTTTACTCATTGTGTCATACCTCCAAACCTACGAAGACCGTGAAGCGGCCCTCTGCTCCATCATCTGCCGCAGTGCTTCGACCTCGCGGGCCAGCGCACGGTGCCGGCGAGAGAGGGAGAGCAGATACAGAAACAGCACGATCCAGATCGCGCAGAACGCGGCGAACAAGTACGGCATAGCCGTCCTCTTCCTACGACGACGCCAAAGCCTGCCGGCGTAAGGCTGCGACCTCATCGCGCAGGCTCAGGCTACGTAGCCGCAGCCACAACAGCCAGGCGAACAGGCAAAGGAACGCGCCGGTACAGACCAGCAGCGTCCAGGCCATCTCTGGCGCCATGCGCTCAACCTTGGGGTGAATCCCCCGCCACAAGCGCACAGCAACATACAGGATCGGAATGTCGAGCACTCCGACGATGCCCAGTACGGCAGCGTAGCGTGCGATCAACTCGTTATCCCCGGCCAGCACGCGCAGCAGCACATAGGCGGCGTAGATCGTCCACAGCACCGCAACCATGGTCAGGCGTGGATCCCACGTCCACCACACACCCCAGATTGGTCGCGCCCAAATCGACCCGGTGATCAGCACTAACGAGCAGAAAACCATGCCGACCTCGGCCGCGGCCTGCGCCAGGAGGTCGGAGAAGCGGTCTCCCTGCCACAGGAACGAGGCGCTGGCGCCAGCCACGATGAAAAAGCCGAGAAACGTCATCCAGGCCGCCGGTAAATGAAAGTAAAACACCCGCTGCACGACACCCTGCACCCGCTCGGTCGGCACGTACAGAAAGACCATAGCAAGCGCGGCGAGCATTGCCAGACCCGTGAGCCAGGGCAGGACGCCATCCGCGAAAGGCTCAAATTTTTTCATGGTTACTCCCGCACAACCTGCGCGAAAATCAACCATCCTGTTACCACAAAAATCACGTCAAAGGCGAGGAGTACACGCAACCATACCCCCGACCAGTCCGCACCAGCCAGGAGCGCCCCAGTGACTTTCACCGCAGCAATGAGCAAAGGCACCAGCAACGGTAGCAGCATCAGCGGCAACAAGACCTCGCGCGCCCGGGTGCGGACCGCGATGGCAGCGAACAGCGTCCCCAGAGCAGAGAAGCCGACAATGCCTAAGAGCAGGACCAGCGGCAACGCCAGTAAAGACCACGAGAACCGTGCTCCCAAGAGCAGCAGCGTGAGTGGCGTCACCACCGCCTGCACGAGGACGAGAAAGAGCACGTTCCCGACCAGCTTGGCGAGGAACAGGGTGCCCGGGTCAAACGGGCACAGCAGCAGACCGAAGAGGCAGCCACGCTCCTGCTCGATCAGAAACGCCCGTTGCAAGCTCAGCATGCCGGCAAACAGCAATGCCACCCACAGCAGGGCAGCCCCCACCTCCGGGCGCTGCGCTTGCTCTGGGCTCAGGGCAAAGACGAACACGAAGACGATGAGCAGCGCCAGGACAAAAAGTGAGGACACGCGCTCTTTGGTGCGGAGTTCCAGGCGCACATCTTTCCAGAGTAGGGCCCACATCATGAAAAGTGATGAGTGATGAGTGATGAGTGATGAGTGACAGTGTGGTAAATCTCGATGAACTCTTGTAATGACGGCAGGCGGCCAGCGGAGTGCCAGGCGATGCGGCCGCGGTTGAGGATCAACGCCTGGTTGCACAGTTCCAACCCCAGGGCGAAGTCATGGGTGGTCAGGACTATGGTTTTTCTCTGCCCCTTAGCGCGGGCCAGGGTGGTTTGTAGCGTGGTAACTCCACGTGAGTCGAGACCGGTGTAGGGTTCATCCAGCAGTAGCAGGTCGGGCTCGTGGAGCAGGGTACGAGCAAGGGCCAAGCGCTGCTCCATGCCGCGCGAGAACATGCGCACTGGCATGTTCCCCCAGTCGCGTAGGCCAACCTGTTCCAGAGCGGTTGCGATCCGTACACCGAGGTCAGAAAGGTTGTACGCCCGACCATAAAAAGTGAGGTTCTCGACTGGGGTGAGGTCAGGGTAGAGGAAGCTGTCATGACCGAGAAAGCCAAGCCTACGCCGCACTGCGGAATCGTGTGGGGCACTGTCAAAGAGCCTCAGGGTTCCGCCTGAGGGTCTCAGCAAGGTGGCGAGGAGACGCAAGAAGGTGGTCTTGCCCGCGCCGTTCGGGCCGAATAGACCCAGGGCTTCGCCCGCACCAACGCGGCAGGAGACCCCCTCCAACACTGGGGTCCAGGCGAAGGTCTTGCGCAGATTTTCAGCCTCGATGACCCAGCTGCTCACGCGTCCCGCCTTATATAGATTTGCTGCTCATGAGCGGGTTCCCTCTCCCCTTGTGGGAGAGGACCAGGGTGAGGGGGCCTCTGTTGGTTCGCTTGACAAGGCGCGAGCAGTCTTCTTTCATGGGGGGAGTAAGGAGGAGGATATGACTGGCACTATCAAGAAGATCGTGAAGGAGCGTGGCTTCGGCTTTATCACTTCTGACGAAGGGGCGGAGGAGGTGTTTTTCCACCGCTCGCGTCTGGCGCCCAAGGTCTATTTCGAGGATCTGCGCGAAGGGGATGAGGTCGAGTTCCAGGTGCGACCTGGCGAAAAGGGACCCCAAGCGTTCAACCTCAAGCTTCGTTAGTCGGGGCAGGTTTCATACCTGCTCCGACCTTCTCCTCTGTGGCTCGACCTAAGCGATCCAGGTGGGCGAGTGCCTCCAGAGCGCGGGCTTCGTATTTCTCCCGCAGTAACTGGTAGTCCTCAGGGGTAAGCTTGCCCATCTGCAGGTCAAACTCGGCCTCTTTGAGTGCCGCATAGGCGTCGGTTTTTTGTTTTTCCCAGCGCGCAGCCTGACTTTCCGGCTCAGCCACAGACTCCTGATCTGAGGTCGTCCCGAACAGTGGAAAGGCCACAAATACCGCGATCGCGCCGATAAGCGAAAGACCCGCGAGGTAGAGCAAGAAAGTCATGAGTCTAGGGTCTCGGAGTCTAGGAGTCTAGGGTCTAGCGTCTAGCGTCAGCCGTCGAAGGTATCGAGTTCTTTTTTCAAGCGATCGCGGTACTGGTCCACTCCCGACAGAATAGGCGACTTTTCCAGTTTGTTGTGTGGGCGATGCCGGGTCCAGCGCAGGCTGATGACACCAATCAGCACCCCGCCACCCAGCACCGCAAGAAAAGGAGTAAGCCAGGCGATCAGGTTGAACCCCGAGGTCGTGGGCGCCGACAACACTTTCTCACCGTAGCGGGCGACAAACGTCGCTACGACCTCTTCTTTCCCTGCACCCTGGCTGACCTGCTCGACGATCGTTTGCTTGGCAGGCACGGCAAAGCCACACTGGAGGTGGTTGCAACTGTGGACGGTCAGGCCGCAGCCACATTGACAAGTGAGGGCCTCCTCAACCTCCTGGGTGGTGGGCAGGGAGGCCGCCGCTGTGGAGCAGAAGAGAAAGAACGCCAACGGAAGCCAACTCGTAGTCTGCAACCATCTCTCCGACGCTCTGAGAGCGTGAAACGTAAAGCGTGAAACGGAAATCTAAAACGTAAAACGTGAAACGTAAAGCGTAAGGTAAAAGCAGCTGAGTTACTGGTTACGTTTTACGTTTTTCACACGTGATTGTGATAGATGTCATTCTGAGGAGCGAAGCGACGAAGAATCTCGCTGTGGCCGAGCTGCCGAGAGATTCTTCGCCTTCGCAGAGTTTATCCTGAGTTTATCGAAGGGCGCCGGCTCAGAATGACATACTCATTAGCTTCAGGTGGACTAAGCACTAGTCTGCAGCAGCCTCCCCTGCCATCTCTGCCGGGGCGCCGGCTAGGGCCAGAGCCCGGCGCTCAGCCGGGTTTGGCGCCATGGTGATGCAAGTGCCGAGCACGAGCGTCAGCCCGCCTATCCACAGCCAGGAAAGCAGTGGGTTGATAAAAACCTGGAGAGTGGCCAGCCCTGAGGGCGCATCGTAGTTTCCGAGCACGACGTAGAGATCCTCACGCAAAGTCGGACGGATCGCAACTTCGGTGGTTGGCTGGTTCTGTTTCTTATAGAGCCGCTTTTCTGGGTACAGGGTGTCGATCTGCTGTGGTCCAACAAACACCTCCACCTCTGCCGCTTGCGAAGCGATGTGCGCGTCCTCGCTGTTCTTGATGCCAGTGTATTGCAACGTGTAGCGCCCGACCTGGAACGATTCCCCGGGCTTGAGTGAGATCTGTTTCTCGACCTTGAAGAATGATGAGCCAGCCACGCCGATAAACATGAGCACTACGCCGAGGTGGATGATGTAGCCGCCATAACGCCGGGGGTTCTTGGCGACGAGCCGGTTCAGCGCCTGCACCGCGCTCTCGTGTAGCATCGCTTGCCGTGCCCGCGTCCCACGGACGAACTCGGAGATAATCGTCCCCAGGACAAAGCCCGCCAGGGAAAAGACCACCACCGCGTAGTAGTTGCGGAATCCCAGCGCCAAGAAGAGGGCTCCGGTGAGCAGCCCGCTCAACAGCGGAGCGATGAAGTTGCGCTTGAGACTCTTGGCGCTGGCGCGGCGCCAGGCGATCACTGGACCCACACCGGAGAGGAACAGGAGCAACACGCCGAGCGGACCGTTGACTTTGTTGAAGAAGGGCGGACCCACGGTGATCTTCACCCCACGCACCCACTCCGAGAGGACAGGAAACACAGTGCCCCAGAAGGTGGCAAAGGCCAGGCCGACCAGCACCCAGTTATTGAGCAGGAATGCCGCCTCGCGCGAGAGGAGCGAGTCCAGTTCGTTCTCGCTCTTGAGTACGGGCAGGCGATAGACCAGCAGCCCCAGGGACACGAGAATCACCAGGATCAGAAAGGTCATGAAATAAGGACCCAGGCCTGACTGGGTGAAGGAATGGACCGACGAGATCACCCCGCTACGGGTGAGAAAGGTGCCGAAGAGAGTCAGCGCAAAGGTGAGGATCACCAGCGCCATGTTCCACACCTTCAGCATGTTCTTCTTTTCCTGGATCATCACCGAATGCAGGTAGGCGGTGGCAGTAAACCAGGGCATGATCGCCGCGTTTTCTACCGGGTCCCAGGCCCAGTACCCGCCCCAGCCCAGGACTTCATACGCCCAGCGACCACCCAGAAGGTTGCCCACGGACAGAAAGAACCATGAGGTCAGAGCCCAGCGCCGCGTGGTGCGGATCCACACGTCCCCCAGCTTGCCGGTGGCCAGGGCGGCGATAGCAAAGGCGAAAGGCACCGCAGCGCTGACATATCCCAGGTACAAGCAGGGCGGATGGATCGTCATCCAGTAGTTCTGCAAGAGCGGGTTCAGATCTGACCCCTCTCTAGGCGTAAAGGCCAGCCGCTCGAAAGGCGGGGTGATAAAGCACAGCAGCCCGAGGAAGAAGAGGGCAATCGTCATAAGCGTAGCGGTCACATAGGGCATGAGCTCGCGGTTCTTGGTCCTGTTCTGGATATGAACGATGGTGGAAAAAAAGGTGAGGATAAAAGTCCAAAACAGCAGCGAGCCTTTTTGTCCGCCCCAGAGCGCGGCGACCGTGTAGCGCAAGGGGAGGGTTGAGCTGGAATAGGCGGCCACGTACTCGACGTTGAAATCCCGGGTCACGAGCGCGTGCAGCAAGGCCGCGACGGCTACCCCCACACAGCCGAACACTGCATAGGCGGCATGCGTCCCGCTCGCGATCCATACCGACTGCCGCCGGGAAGCACCCCACAAACTCGTGGTAATAGCGTATAGGGCGAGGACAAAAGCGAGGTAGAGCGCGAGAGAACCGAGATGTGTCATAGGCGGGTGCTAGGTGCTGGGTGTTGGGTGCTGGGTGCTAGGTGCTGGGTGTTGGGGATCAGTAGTCAGGGATCGGGGGTCAGGGGTCGGGGGTCGGTGTTTCATTTCGGTCGCCATTTATTCCTCTTTCAGTGGCTCTTGACTCTTGGCACTCC
>Ga0137380_10004570_pt1 | contig 12233 bp, 9 predicted proteins | sample SagtaG_17_FD_104809 | JGI IMG/M metagenome (GOLD analysis project Ga0137380, IMG submission 104809) | Vadose zone soil microbial communities from Sagehorn Ranch, Mendocino, California, USA - Sage2_L_100_16 metaG | ecosystem: Environmental > Terrestrial > Soil > Vadose zone | place: USA... | reverse complement strand
GGATCGGCGCGCTCTCGACTCGGTGCTCCAACCTGTCGTCCTGAAACTGGACCCAGGCTCCAAAACCACTGGCAGCGCGTTGGTGCGGGAGCAAGCCACGCCTGACGGCCCGGTCCATTACGCGCTGCACCTCGCCGAACTCACCCATCGTGGCGAAGCGGTTCACCGCGCCCTGCTGCAACGAGCAAGCTATCGGCGACGGCGCAGAAGCGCCAACCTGCGGTACAGACCGTGCCGCGTAGCCCTCCGCAGACGCGCTCCGAGCTGGCTCCCGCCCTCCTTACGCTCACGGATCGGAAACGTGCTCACCTGGGCACAACGCTATGCCCACTGGGCGCCTGTCAGCCGGATCGAGGTGGAGCGGGTCAAGTTTGACCTGGCCCTCATGCAGAACCCGGAGGTGGCAGGGGTCGAATACCAGCGTGGTGAGCTTTTTGGCTGGGAGGTCAGGGCATATCTCCTGGAAAAGTTTCAGTATCGCTGCGCGTACTGTGGGCGCGCACATACTGTTTTTGAACTGGACCATATTGTGCCACGCTCGCGGCATGGCTCCAATCGTGTAAGCAACCTCGCGCTCAGTTGCCACGACTGTAATATCGCCAAAGGCAAGCAGACCGCCGCTGAGTTCGGCCACCCGGAGGTCGAAGCGCAAGCAAAGCGCCCCCTTGGAGATGCAGCAGCAGTGAATGCGACCAGATATGCGCTCGTGGAGGCACTGCGCGTCCTCGGCTTGCCGATCGGAACGTGGAGCGGTGGGCGAACGAGATGGAATAGAGATCGCTTCGGCATCGAGAAGGCGCACTGCCTGGATGCTCTCTGTGTTGGGACCCTTGCTGGTGTCCATGTCCCTCCCTTGTGCCCTCTGGCGATCACCGCCCAGGGGCGTGGAAGGTATCAGCGCACAAATGTCAATGGGTCTGGCTTCCCACGTGGATACTTCACGCGAGAGAAGCGCGTCCGGGGCTTTTCGACGGGCGATCTGGTACGCGCAGAGGTACCCGCGCATCTCAAAACAGGAGGGGTTCGCCTGGGACGGGTCGCAGTGCGCGCCTCCGGCTCGTTTCGGGTCGGCAAGACCGATGGGATCAACGCGAGATACTGTCGAGTGCTGCAACGCATGGATGGCTACAGCTATGCGTCGTCTTGAGGACAGCAGGAGCGGCGCTTCCTCCCCTGGCGTGAACGCCGGGGCCTCCGCGCCGCGTTATGGTGAGAGAAAAATGGATAGTAGAACAACTGGAAAGCCAGAGGGGACAGGCTCGCATCTCTGGCTGCATCATACCTTGCAGATTACCGTGGGTGGGCGAACGCACACCATCGAAATGGATATCCCTATTCCAATTGGCGCGAGCGCGAATGTGCGTGAACAACTGCTCAACGAGGCTGAAGCCAGCATGGAAGAGCTTGCGAAGCGTATCGAGAGCGGCACACCCCGCAAACTTTCACTTAGCCAGCCAGCTCAACCTGCCAAAACTCCAACCGCCAAACAGCCAGCATCTACAGCGCAGGCAGCTGTCAGCAAACCATCCTCCACTCCCGCGAGCACTTCATCAACCGCAGCGCCTTCTCTCCTGGTGCCAATACATCCCCGTGATACTATTCCGACCAATCCACCCGAGATCAAAGAGGCAGTGGTTCCGCCAACGCGACCGAATATAGGCGCGAGTATGCCCAGTTCGCCCGGTATATCGGTGGATACAAGCGGCAGCCTGAAACTACCGCAATTCATTCTGTTTATAAAGGAATCAATGGACTTAACTCCCAAACAAGCTATGGAGCTGTTGAATGTGAAATCACTCAGTGGGCTGAATTTGCGTGAAGCCCTTGAGGAATTGCAGCAAATCGTTGGACAGGAAGCAACAAACACAGCGGTGCCCGTCGTACCTGACAGCCCAAAGCCCATTGAGAGTAATCAAACGCAGCAAGAGACACAGTCGGGAACAACCAATCCGGCATCTCCTACCAGGTCCGCCGCTGCGTCCGCGCATGACACGTCTCACTCGGCCGCATCTTCTCCGCAATCACCCGCGGCGCAGTCCAGGCCGTTTCCTCCTGTTGTCAATCCAAAGAACCCGGATATTATCGAGATCAAGCATGCGGTGATCCATGATAATCCCCCGGCGTATGCTTTCGATGAAGAAATTGATCTGGAGCAGGAGATCGACCTGCCTGAGGATGAGGAGGTCGAGTTCGTGCCTGAGTTGACCAAACAGGAACGCGAACTGGCGGAAGAGGTACTCATTAAACTGAGAGATGCACGCGGCTCTTCCCTCGCCAGCGATATGCGCTTGAAGGTCCTGCACAATGTGACCGATTCACAGGTGAGCGAGGAGCAAGTCCTGCAATTAGCGCAGGGTGTCTGGGGAGTTACATCCCTCAAAAAATTGAAAAATGACCAGGTAGAAGCACTGATTTCGTGGGCAAAAACGGACGATTTTGTCGGTGAAGCAGAGAATGTGCTGTTACTGATTCAAGAGGAACAATATGCGCGTAGTGACTGGTGAAGCCAAAGGACGTAAACTCAAAGGGCCGAAAACCATAGGCACTCGTCCCATCATCGATCGCGTCAAGCAGGCGCTTTTCAATATCATCGCCTCTAGCGTGGAAGATGCGCGCTTTTTGGATCTCTTTGCGGGAACAGGCAGTGTCGGTATCGAGGCCCTGAGTCGTGGCGCCGCCAGTGCTACCTTTATCGAACTGAATCATAAAATGCTGGCAGTGGTGCGCGAAAACCTGAGCATCACCGGGCTGGCAGGCCGTGCGGAAACCATGCATGCCGATGCCTTCAAGTTTTTACAAAACGAGCCACTACAAACACATGAGGTGCTCCCTGCGCAACGCGGCCAATATAGACAGCATAAAAAGCATACCGAAAACTCGTCTGTGGAAACGAAAAACGCACCCAGGACGATCGCGCCGATCGCGCCATATGATATCATCTATGTAGCGCCGCCGCAGTATCAAGAAATGGCAGCGCGTGCTTTAGGTATCCTTGATACTTCACCGCTAGTTTCCAGAACAGGGTTGGTCATCATCCAGATACATCCTAAAGAGCGAGATGGTGTCGTCGCGGTGCCGCTTAAACACCTGGCACTTACCGACGAGCGCCGCTATGGTAGCACGTTACTGATGTTTTTTTCAATGAAAGAGGAGCAATCCGCCTGCTGAGCAGACGATAACCAGGAGCTAAAAACAATGATAAACATATCCGGACCAGGCAGTGGGCGTTTTGCCTTCCTAGATGCGGGCGAGACTGCCCGCCGCCTGGGTATTGACCGTATCACTCTCGATCAATGGGTGCGCGACGGCCGCCTGAAAGCCTATAAAGGGGTCGGGCGTGATTCGTTTTTCAAAGCCGCCGAGGTCGATTCTCTCTTTAAGTCGTTGCATCCAGAGGCTGCTCTGGCAAAAGCTATAGCCGACGACGAACTCGATAGCGCTAAGACGGGTGCCACCGTACAGCCAATGCAATTGACTGTGCGCAAGAAACAGGATCCCCAAATGCGCGTCTACCTGCGCCTGCAAGCAGACGCGAAGTGGTACGATGTTTCCGAAGAGGATATACTCACCTGGTTTCGCCAGCTTGCTCCCGATGGCTATGAACGCAATAAAAATAACGCAGAACATACCATTAAGAAGCTGCAATACCTGGTAAGCCTTATCGAAGAAGCGCAAAAAGATAAGTGATCTAAAGAGAAGAGGAGGCGCGCGCCTCCTCTTCTCTTTAGATCACTTATTTTATCTTCTCCGGCAAGCATGCCAATACATCCTCCACCCCTCCAATAATAACATCCGCCCCTCGCTGCTGGTAGACCTCCACTTCATCTTCGTGAACGAGCATCGCCGCCAGTATCTCAGGATCGCCCGCTTTCTTACTAGCCTGGTAATTGATCACCAGGTCGTGATCATCGGCAGTATCACCCACGTAAAGACCGCCCCGTGTTCCCACAGCATTGATCGCTAGCTGCAAAGCACGCGGGTCTGGCTTAGGGCACAGATCGGCGGAGATGATTACCTCCCACCAGCGTTCGCCACAATAGGCTTTTAAACGCTCAAGGGCACTATCAACCTCCGGTCCCACGCGCCCGGTAATCATACCCAGGTGACGTACACCTGACTGGCGTAACCTGGCTGGCAGATCAGGAGAGAAAAGCATCTCCTCGCGATGAACAAATCCAGGTGCACCTTTCAGGTAGCGTGGAGGATGTCCATAGCGTTTCTGCAGTTCATCCGCTCCCCAATAGTATTCGTGGTAGAGATCGCCGATAAAATGATAGTCAAGACGTGCGCTGGCAGGGATTACAGCATCGACCCATTCGGCTCCGCCGTGCCCCTGCAAGTTCGCAACCCGCGAAAGCGCGGCCCACTCCTGGCTACTGCGCTCAGCCAGAGATGTGCCCTTCCACTCGCGCAGCCGTGCGGTACAGAGCGCGGCCAGTAGATAGCACATGTCCCAGTCATTATTGTAGCCACCCGCCTGTTTAAATGCATTCACATCTTCAATAGTCACAAGATGGTTGCCGTGCTCCTTACCCCAATCCAGGCCATGGATGGTGCCCGCGACATATTCGGCTACAGCAATATCGGTGGCACGAAACGAGACGCTTGCATTGATCAGCACGCCATCAACATCAAAGAAAATGGTATCGAACGTAGAAGGAAAAAGTAAATCTGGTCGTCTCCAAAGTACAGGGATCTGCATTCAAGGGCCTTTCATACATATAATTTTTATTTGACGTTTAGACTAATTTCTCGTCGCACAAGGCTACAAGCGAGAGAAATTGTGCTCATTGGAATGCAGAAAAACTGCTCATCCCGAATTATTTGCAAGTTGGAACAACCAACCATATGTACCTAACCTGCAAATAATTCCACAGAACCGTTCCTTTCAGTTTGTTTTACGCTTGGTCATATTCGCAAGGCTGTGCATATTTGGCCTTTCAGCGGTTTTTTATCCGTAGGAGTAGGGTAAGGAGCCAGGTCTCAATTACTTGAGAGCACCAAAGCATCCATTACTTACTGCGTTCTCTGAAGCTAGTTTGAAAGGTTGGTGCTCATGGTCTCCTTCTTCCAGAATTGTTATCACTTCACATGTTTCCACGTTCTACCCGTGAGTATGTCGTGAATAGTGACGTGAGCCACATCGAACCGCTCGGCAATGTCGCGTTGACTGAACCCTTTGTCAGCCAAGGCTCGTATCTCCAACACCTGCGTTTCATTCAGTTTAGTGTTGTAGTTTCTTTGTCGCCGTGGTGTAATATTATGCATGGTGGATCATCCTCTTAACGATATCCAATGTCTGCTCTGTCCTTCACCTAGATAGGGCAGATCAACACACAATCTTTGATGTCATTGTACCAAGGTCGGTGACTTAAATCTCGGCCAAATTAGTGGCACGATGCTCACAACAGAGTCCAGTGCAGCTTTCTTATAAGATACATTGTATCCTAAGGATAATCAACTGCTGAAAGGCCATTTGAGCCAAATTAGTCTAAACTCCAATTTTATAAGGCATGGTTCAAATGAACTTGACAGTTCATCACCAACAGAAAGACACGGCTTTGTCATGCTTCGCTGCGCTCAGCATCTCAGTGCCGATTGCGACAGACCCTTCGCTTCGCTCAGGGTGACACGGTTTGACTTTTCAAACTGTCAAGTGTAATTCGTCCAAATTGAACCTTGCCTAAGGATGGTATCCACAGGAGGGTACCATCCTTATTACCATTATTAATTATATGATACGAACGAACATTGCTACCTCTCTTAAATTTCCCTCTGAATCACCAGATTGATCGGTTGACATCTTTGCTGACTGTGCCATCGCACCCTCTTATGAAAATAATGTTATTGCGCCATAATTTCTATCACCGCGTTCATATCCTCTTCTCCCAGTATGTGTAGTCTATCCCAGCCCTCGCTGGGTGCGTCGCGCAGTGTCTGTTGTAAGAGCTTCGCGTGATAGGGGTGCACCTTCTCTTCTACTTTGCGTTCGCGCCCCTGGTTCCACTGCGCACAGGTCTCCTGTGAGATGTCAAAGATGAGCAGGCACGCCAGGTAGCCATACCTGCGTGCCATCTCGCGCAGCCTGCGACGAGCATCCGCGTAGAGAGCTGTGCTATCTGCCACGGTAAAGCGTCCCAGGAACATGCGCTTGTTAATGATGTAATAAAATAAATCAAAGGCATCGCGATTCACCTGCTGATTGTTGGCATCGTCACAGATAAGCTCGCGACAATGATCGGATGAGACAATGACAGTTCTGCCGAAGCGTTGAGCAGCAAACGTGCTTTTCCCGGAGCCTGCCGGCCCGCACAGCACCAGGAGCGTCCTGGGAGGTACTTTAATGCTCATTGGCATTCCATTATCGCCTTCTGTAACCCCCTCCATTATTGCGATGCTTCCTCTCCTCTGGTATAATGCCCGTGTATACATGTAACACATGCACCATGTATCTCGTAAATAGAGATGCACTTACCATTTCATTTGCTAGGCGTATTTTACAATATCGGCGGGCTACTCTTGGCAGTTGCTAGCTTCCCTACACATACTTACGAATATTCATAACTGCTACTTCCCAAAGGGGATTACATACAACCATTACATTAGACGAGGGGCAACGACGTGTCTGTTGAATTAAAACTCACAAGTACTGAAATTCGTGCGCGCTACCTGGATTACTTTGTCAGCAAAGGCCATCTCAAAGTACCCAGCTCATCACTCATTCCGCGCAATGACCCGACGGTCTTGCTCACAACGGCTGGTATGCAACAGATGATACCATACTTCCTGGGGAGGGAGACTCCTCCAGCGCTGCTAATGACCTCCGCCCAGAAATGTTTTCGCACGACCGATATCGACAAGGTGGGCAATGAGCGCTCTTTAACCTTTTTTGAAATGCTGGGTAATTTCTCCGTGGGCGAGTATTTTAAGCGCGAAGCGATCACCTACGCCTGGGATCTGTTAACTCAGGTGCTCAAATTACCTGCCGAGCGTTTGCACCCCACGGTCCACCCGATTGATGACGAGGCTCCTCATTATTGGAGCGAGGTGGCGGGTTTCCCCGATGAGGCTATTGTACGATTGGAAGACAACTGGTGGGGACCTCCTGGGGCATCGGGACCATGCGGCCCCGACTCGGAAATCTACTTTGATCGCGGCGCGGAACATGGCTGTGGGCGGGCTGACTGTAAACCCGGTTGTGATTGCGAGCGCTTCCTGGAGATCTGGAACCTCGTCTTTATGCAATATTACCAGGACCTCGATGGCACTCGTACGCCCCTGCCCAGGAAGAATATCGACACTGGCCTTGGCCTGGAACGCCTGACTATGGTCATGCAGGGGAAGGACTCGGTCTTCGATACAGACCTGTTCCGTCCCATTATTGACCGTTTCGCCTCCATTGCCAACACTACCTACGGGCTTGATACCACACATGATGTGTCGTTGCGAGTCATCGCCGATCATGGGCGCGCACTGGTATTCCTGGCTGCCGATGGCGTCCTCCCAAGCAATGAAGGACGAGGTTATATCTTCCGTCGTCTCTTGCGCCACGCCGTGCGCCATGGCAAACTGCTTGGCCTGGATAAGCCCTTCCTTTCGGAGGCCGCCGATACCGTCATCAATCTCATGAAGAGCCACTATGTCGAATTGGGCTTGCAACGCGACCGCATTATCGAGATTCTGAGCCTGGAAGAGAAGAAGTTCAATCAAACGTTGAACGCTGGCCTGGCGCTGCTCACTGAGCGCATAGAAGATATACAACACAAGGGCCACCATACCATACCCGGCGAAGACGCCTTTAAGCTCTATGATACCCATGGCTTCCCCCTGGAGCTGACGCAAGAGGTGGCCGCCGAGCATGGACTGACGGTCGACGCCTCTGGCTTTGAGCAGTCTATGCAGCGTCAACAGGAGCGCAGTCGAGCAACTGGGGCGTTCACGCAGACGCGCGACGACCAGGCTTTGACGGACGTACTCAAGCGCGTTGGCGCCACTGAGTTCACCGGCTACCAGGGAATCGCTGGTGGCGGCAAAGTGGTTGGCCTGGTCGTTGATGGCGCCGAAGTAGAGAGTATCAGTACACCGCAACAGGCGCTGTTGATCCTCGACTCTACCCCATTCTATGCTGAGAGCGGCGGTCAAATAGGTGATCAGGGCGACATTAGCGGGTCAGTTGGTGTCTTCCGTGTAAACGACACACGTCGCCCACTCAAAGGTTTGATTGTCCATTATGGCGAGATGCGCGAAGGGTACCTGCGCGTCGGCGAAACTGTGCAAGCCAATGTCATAGAGCAGCGCCGCGAGGACACAATGCGCAATCACAGCGCCACACACTTGCTCCATAAGGCCCTGCGCGACATCATCGGCCCGCAGGTCGAACAACGCGGGTCACTGGTTGAGCCTGAGCGTCTGCGCTTTGACTTCACCTGCCCGCGCCCGCTGACCCCTTCAGAACTAGCACAGGTTGACGAACAGGTAAATCGTTGGATTCGCGCCAACGAACCCGTTCATACAAGTATAATGTCATTACAAGAGGCATTGACGACGGGAGCAATGGCCCTCTTTGGCGAGAAATACGAAGACGTGGTGCGCGTGGTCTCGATGGGCAAGAGCACAGAGTTGTGTGGCGGCACCCATTGTTCATATACAGGCCAGATCGGACTGTATATCACCATTCAGGAGACAAGTATTGCCGCCGGTATTCGCCGCATTGAGGCGCTGACTGGACGCGGAGCCGAGGCCTATCTGCGCCGCCGCAGCGCTGCTATCGATACCCTGGCTGCCAGGTTGCAGACGCAGCCTGATATGCTCGAGTCCCGCGTGGAGCAACTGCTGCAGGAGCTTGCTGCTGCTCGCCGTTCGGTCGCGCAGTACCACAGAGAAGCCGCTCAGCGAGAGGCGGAGGCGCTGGCGAAAGATGCACAGGAGGTCTCTGGCGTGCTGGTTGTCGCGGCGGCGGTGAATGTTCCGGACGAGAAGGTGCTGCGTGAAATGGGCGACATAGTGCGTAACAAACTGAGCCGTCCAGGGGTGGTGGTAGTAGCCAGCACCTATGATGAGCGTGTAGGCATCCAGGTGAGCGTTGACCCGGCATTGACGAAGCGCGGTCTGCATGCCGGTAAAATAGCCAGTGTCGTTGGAGAACGCCTGGGTGGCAAAGGTGGCGGCAGGCCTGACTCAGCGCAAGGTGGAGGCAAAAATAAGGCTGAACTGGGAGCAGCCCTCGATCTAGTGCCTCGTTACGTGAAAGATAACATCAAGTAACTTTTGCTTTATATAGGACATTTGTGCAATAATGTAGGGGCGACCCTTGGGTCGCCCTGGTAACATGCGGTCTGCGGTCGCCCTACTTGACCGCCATAGTTGGGATAATTAGGCATGAAAAATCTCTTTCAAAGTCTGCGTAACCTCTTGCAGAGAAGACAAGAAGAGAACGGATATCGTTACGGCCAGGAAAGCTTATACGAGGATCAGCCGTTCGCGACTGGCTCAGACGAACGGCAGCTTTTTACTGCTCTTGATATCGGCACCGCATTCGCAAAAGCGATTATCGTTGAAGTACATGAAGACCAGGCCACTGTCCTGGGTGTGGGACGACATCAGCAGAGTTATTCCCACATGTCTGATGGCATCGTTACGGACATTTCAGGAGTGATCGCCAACTGCAATGAGGCGCTTATTAAAGCCGAAAAGTCAGCGGGTGGCATAGTTGCTCCTTCAGCCGTCATTGGCATAGCTGGAGAACTGGTCAAGGGAAGTTCTATCACTGTCAATAAACAACGGCAGCAACCCACGAAACCCGTTACGCCAGAAGAGCTTGAGTCGTTAATCACCGGAGCACAGCAAAAAATCTTGAAGGTCGCCAGAGATCGTATTGCCGCTGAGACGGGCTACCAGAACATTGAGGTGCGCCTGACCAATGCCGCGGTGATATCTGTGCGCATCGATGGACAAACGGTGGCTAATCCCATCGGCTTTCGCGGACGCCATTTCACACTGACGCTTTTTAGCGCCTTCGCCCCGCTAATGCAGTTGGGTGCGTTAGAGACCGTGGCTCAGGGATTGGATTTGACCCTGGTCTCAATTGTCGCGGAGCCATATGCCCTGGCGCGCTGCCTGAGTACCAACGCTGGTTCTGATAGCGGAGCTATTTTCATTGATATCGGCGGCGGTACCACCGATATTGCTCTTGTGCGGCAGGGCGGCATTGAAGCGACGCGCATGTTTGCCCTTGGGGGGCGTACCTTTACACGCCGTCTGGCAACAAGCAAAGGTATCTCGGTCAAAGATGCAGAGAAGCTCAAGTTGGCCTACAGTAGCGGCCTCCTCAAAGGTAGCGATCGTGACGAGATTCAGGCCATCCTTGCTCCTGAATGCCAGACATGGATGGATAGCATCGAACTGTTGATCGAGGAGCTGGCCAAAGGTGAACTGCTACCACCGGCCATATATACGGTGGGTGGTGGCTCTGCACTGCCAGTCCTGCGCAAGGAGCTAGAGTCCTTTCCCTGGACGGAGCGGCTGCCATTTGCTCGTCAACCAATCATAAAGACAGTGGAACCAGAAATGGTGACCACCATCAATGATCCGAAACAATTACTGAAAAACGCGCAAGATATCACGCCAATGGCTCTGGCCTTCCAGGCCATTGAGCTGCAAAACGAGAACAATATCCTGGAGAGAGCGCTTTACCGGGTGATTCATAACATGCACATTTGAGTTCGTTGGGGGTGAAAGGGTATATGGCCGAGGATCAGCCTATTTATCTCAGTCCAGAAGATAATTTAACGATTGTACGTGAACGTTTGGAGAAAACGGCTAATAGGCGTATTGTACTTATTGTTCCTGCAGAAACGCAGTTGCGTAGCAATGTGAGCTGGCGTTTGCTATATACCGCCGCGGGAGAGCTTGGCAAAGATATCTTAATCGTAAGTCCTGATCGCCAGATCCGTTCGGTTGCCAAAGACGCTGGCTTTAGAACGGCTGACCTGCATGGGTCAACCACTACCGCAAAGTCGCGCGGCGGCAGCAGTCCCAGTCGTGTTGGTCTGGGCGGCAAGACAGCGCCACGCCTGCGCACTCCACCTACCAAAGGCAAAGTGGCTGGGCAGAACGTTCCACCCGTTAAAGGCAACGCCAGTGCGCAGAGTACGCAGGGTACCCCACCCGTTAGAGGTAACGCTGGTGCACAGAGTAAGAGTACACAGGGTACCCCACCCGTTAAAGGCAATGCCGACGCGCAGAATACCTCCCCTGTGATGGGGAAAATGCCCATACAGAGTACCCCGCCTGTGATGGGGAGTATGCCTGTACAGGGCGACAATGCTCCCGCGGGAACAGGAGTGCCTCCGAACGATCAAATAGCCCAGCAATATGACAATCGCTTCTTGTCAAAGCAGGAGGACACATCCACAGAATGGGCCTTACCTCCTCTCTCGCCCACCTATGATCCTGATGATTATAGCCTTGGCCCATCCAGCTCCAATCACCCGCTCGGATCCCCCTACGAGGAAGAAGAACCTGATTTTTTGCACGAAGATTATCTCCAGGCGCAGAGTATTCTTGAAGCAGCACAACCGATAGAGGAGGACACCGTTGTACCTACAACCGGCACAACGGTGCCTCCTCAGGAAACGCCAAAAATAACTGATCTCTCGTCAAAATCCGGCGAGGTAGACGATCCACTGAGCAATATGGTTGATGACCATCCGTCATCTCTACCAGAGCAACGCGGTGGCGTCATCTTTCACCACCCGGACGATGTAGTTGATGACATTTCTGATGAATCGACCAGCGTCTTACATATCGAAGACCTTGGTGACGTCAACGAAGAGTTTTACCATCTCCCTGGCTCGACAACGCTCGACTGGAGTGGAGAGACGCTTGATGAAGAGCAGGATATTCCAGGGCCATCACGCGTCCATGGCGTTCACCGGCGCGCAAGTCGTACCGGCGGTATGCAGCCATCCCAGGCGCAGCGGTCGGGTCTTAATGCCGAAGATCTAAAGCAGCCGCCGGTCTATGACCAGCGTACTCGACTTTCACCGATTGACGAGGCGGCGAATGAGCCGGCCTCCTACCCCGTCATGGGAACAGGCCATCGCACGTCCCCGGTTACGCGCACGCCGCCAGTAAGCGGTACTCGATCGAGACCTGCGCAGCCCCAGACAAAACAACGGCCCTACGTCTCTCCAGTAGCTCAAGCACCGCTTACCGCCTCCAAAGCAACGACG
>Ga0137380_10004566_pt1 | contig 12239 bp, 13 predicted proteins | sample SagtaG_17_FD_104809 | JGI IMG/M metagenome (GOLD analysis project Ga0137380, IMG submission 104809) | Vadose zone soil microbial communities from Sagehorn Ranch, Mendocino, California, USA - Sage2_L_100_16 metaG | ecosystem: Environmental > Terrestrial > Soil > Vadose zone | place: USA... | reverse complement strand
GTGAACGAACCTGGACCGATCGATACACCGAGCCCGTTCACCTCGGCTAGAGACACCTCGGCCCGTGCGAGCACACGGGCAATGAGGGGAAAGAGTATTTCCGTATGGCTGGAAACCGCCCGGCACGACTCCTCTGCTAGAGGTTCCTCATCGCGCGTCACTCCTACGCTCGCAACCCAGGTGGCAGTATCGAGGCCGAGCACAAGCATGGAGTTAGGGGCCGATCATCCCACCAAACGCGCGATGTCATTGTAGAAGACCAGCATGATGAGCGTAACGATGAGCAGTAACCCGACCCGCCAGGCCATCTCGCGCGAGCGCACACTGAGCGGGCGGCCGAGGAGTAACTCGATGGCGCAGAAGAGGAGATGGCCCCCATCGAGCACCGGGATGGGCAAGAGATTAAACACCGCCAGGTTCACATTGAGGATCGCCGCGAAACGGAGCAGATAGTTCAGCCCGAGACGTGCCTGCTGACTGGCCACCTGCGCAATCAGAATCGGCCCGCCCAATTCCTCGGCCGACACCTGGCCGCGTACAAGCTTCATCAGGTTCTCCATAATAAGCCAGGTCCAGAGCCAGGTTTGTTCGGCTCCGAGTTGAATCCCCTCAGCCAAGGACACCGCTTGCAACTCAGAGGTTGGCGTGATCCCGATCGCGTACTTCTTCGCACCTCCACTCCCCACGGGATCAGCCCGCAGCTCAGGTTTGACCACTACCTCTACGATCTGTCCATCGGCCCCTTTTTTCACCGACAAGCGCGTCTCTTGCCCCTGGCTTTGTCGAATCTGTTTGGCCAGTTCATCCCAGGTCTTCACCGGCACCCCAGCGACACTCAACACCTCATCGCCCGGCGCCAGACCAGCCTTCTGCGCTGGCCAACCAGGTTGGACCTCGCCGATCTTAGGCGCGTCAAGCGGCACGGTCACGCCGAAACTCAGAAAGGTCAGGCTAAAAACGACGAACGCCGCCAGGAAATTGAAGAACGGCCCGGCAAAGACGATGAGAAACCGTCGGCCGACGGACTTGTGAGCGAACGACCGTTGCTCTAAGTCCGGGTCCACCGTCTCTGCCATATCTTCCCCGACCATCTTCACGTACCCCCCGAGGGGCACAGCGCTGAGCACGTACTCGGTCTCCCCAAAGCGCTTGCTCAGCAGCTTGGGGCCAAAACCAAGGGAAAAACGCTCGACTCCTACGCCGACCCCCTTGGCAACCAGGAAATGGCCCAACTCGTGGACAAACACGATCAGGCCCAAAACGATGGCCACTTGTAGGATCACAGAGAAGCTCGACAGATCCATGGCCGCATTCTCCTCTCTTCAGGCGCGAATTCACCCCCAGCCTATAATATAGTAATGAATAAAGGCAGCAGGGAAAAGCAGGCTATCGACTCGATCCAGTATCCCACCATGACCGGGGAGCAGATGCCCGGAGTCTTTCGCACCAAACGCGCGCTTGAGGGCAGATTCGTACAGGTCTCCAACCTGTGCCAAGAAGCCTAGGCTCAGCGCCAGGCCAACAACTTCCACCGGGGAGCGCTGGGGAAACAGCCACACCCACGACAGTACGGCAGCACAGAGGTTGCCCAGGACCGTTCCGCCACTGCCCTCAATGGTTTTACCCGGACTGATATGCGGAATGAGTTTGCGTTTTCCCCAGATTCGCCCGATCGCATATCCACCCGTATCCCCCAGCATGACCACCAGCAGCACGAAGAAGACCCAGGCGACCCCGTCAGGACCGCGACGCACCCAGATGAGGTGCGGGAGCAGAAAACCGACATAGATCACCCCCAGCAGGGTGTCACTGATCCCGACCAGGGCCCGGGCAGGCTGGGGGTCGCGCAATGCCAACAAGAAAGCGAGGAACAACCCCGCGACCACAGTAGCCCCAACCACGGCAGCATTGGACGAGAGCATCGAGACGGCTACGGCCATACCCCAGGCGAGACCAACAGTTGGAGGCAGAGGGTTGTGAGCGCGGGCAAGGGAAAAATACTCGTGCAGCCCGAGACCTGTACACCCCAGCAGCACCGCGGTGAAGAGCCACAGCGGCGCGCAACACACCAGAAACCCGAGGAGAGGCAGGCCAACTGCCGCAGTGAGCAGCCTAGCGCGCAGCACGTCTGAGTGCCGAAGGGAGCTGCTGTTCAGTGGTGCGCCCAAACCGGCGCTCTCTGCCCTGGTAGTCGGCCAGGGCGAGAAGGAATTCCTCGCGGCCAAAATCCGGCCACAGGGTGTCGGTCACGTAGATCTCAGTGTAAGCCAGTTGCCAGAGCAAGAAATTGCTCAGGCGCAACTCTCCACCGGTGCGGATGAGTAAGTCAGGGTCGGGAATGTCCGCGGTCCACAGGTGCTGCGCGAAGCGGTGCTCGTCTATCTCCTGGGGGTCAAGCTGACCTTTCCGCACGGCTGTAGCCAGGGCGCGGGTTGCGGCCACGATTTCTTCGCGCGCGCCATAGCTGACCGCCAGGACTACCGTGAGTCCAGCATTGTTGCGGGTTGCAAGCATGACTGCCTCCAGGGCTCGACGCACAGCAACGGGGAGGCGGCCCAGGTCACCAACCGCGCGCAGGCGGATGTTGTAATTCATCATCCGGCGCAGCTCTGTACGCAGGTAGCGACGCAGCAAGCCCATCAGCGCCCGCACCTCGCCCACTGGCCGCTGCCAGTTCTCTGTGGAGAAGGCGTACAAGGTAAGATACTGCAGGCCGATCTCCCGACTGGTCTCGACCACCGCCCGCACCGCGTCTTTGCCGCGTTGGTGCCCTTCGACGCGGCTCAGGCTGCGCCGCTGCGCCCAGCGTCCGTTGCCGTCCATAATGACAGCTACGTGCCGGGGGAGCCGATCTTTGTCGAGCCTTGTGCTCACGCCACCGACCAATCAATCCCCAATCCGCAATCGGCAATCTGCACTGGCCTCACACCGCCATGATCTCGTCTTCTTTTGTCTTCAGCACTTTATCAAGTTTCTCAATATACTCACTGGTGACCTTCTGCACCCGATCCTGAGTGGCACGGACCTCATCCTCAGCAAGTTCCTTGTCTTTCTGCATTTTTTTGAGGCGCTCGTTGGCATCACGCCGGTGGTTGCGCAGCGACACCCGATAATCCTCGCCGAGCTTACGGATGTGGCGCACCAACTCCTTCCGCCGCTCCTCGGTCAGCTCAGGAATGGGGACACGGATCACCTTGCCGTCATTGACCGGGGTGAGCCCGAGGTCTGACTGGTAGATCGCTTTCTCGATGTTGGCGGTGACACTGCGGTCATACGGCTGCACCAGTAGCAAGCGCGGTTCAGGTGCGGACAACGCAGCAAGTTGGTTCAGCGGGGTGCGGGTGCCATGATAATCAACCAGCACGTTTTCGATCAGCGCGGTTGACGCGCGACCTGTGCGCACTTTGACCAGTTCCTTGCGCAGCGCGTCCAGGGTATGCTCCATATCTTTTTTCACACTGTCCAGCACCTGCGCGTTCATGTGTGACCTCCATGCACCAGGGTGCCGACCGGCTCTCCGAGCACAGCTCGCTTGATATTACCGGGCTCCAGCAAGCTAAAGACCAAGATCGGCAAGCCGTTGTCCATGCACAGGGAAATGGCGGTGGAATCCATAATTTTCAGGTTCTGCTGCAGCACCTCAATATAGGTGAGTTCACGGTAACGTTTCGCCTCAGCTACCCGCACCGGATCGGCATCATACACCCCATCGACCTTAGTGGCCTTGCAAAGGATTTGGGCGCCGATCTCCATGGCCCGCAAGCTTGCCGCGGTGTCGGTGGTGAAATAAGGATTGCCGGTTCCTGCGGCAAAGATCACGATCCGGCCTTTTTCCAGATGGCGTGTAGCCCGGCGCCGGATATAGGGCTCGGCCACTTGCGCCATGACCAGCGCCGACATGACCCGCGTCTGGATCCCCACTTTTTCCAGCGCCTCTTGCATGGCCAGGCTGTTGATGACGGTCGCCAGCATGCCCATGTGATCGGCAGTCGTGCGATCCATGCCCTTGGCGCTGCCGGCAACGCCTCGAAAGATATTCCCTCCACCGAGCACGAGAGCCACTTCACACCCGAGGTCCTGCACCTCTTTCACCTCGAGGGCAACGCGCGCCAGCACGGTCTCCTCAATGCCATACTCTTTGTTGCCAGCCAGCGCTTCGCCGCCGATTTTTAGCAGCACGCGCTGGTACCGGGGAGGTTGCAGGGTCATGCGCGCTACCCCGTTTTCTCTGCGGGCCCTTCCGCTTCACCGACCTGGAAGCGCGCGAACCGGCGCACGACAATATTCTCGCCCGTGCGCGCTACCACTTCTTTGACGATCTGGTCAACGGTTTTTCCCGGCTCGCGAATGAAAGGCTGTTCGAGGAGACAGGTCTCGCTATAAAATTTTTCCAGCTTGCCCTCGACAATGCGCTCGATCACGGCGGCAGGCTTGCCAGACTGGGCGGTTTGCGCACGGTAAATCGCTCGCTCCCGCTCCCGTTCGGCCTCCGAGACCTCGTCACGCCGCACGTAACGCGGGTTAGCCGCAGCGACCTGCATAGCGAGGTCCTTCACCAAGCGCTGAAACTCTTCGGTGCGCGCGACAAAGTCGGTCTCGCAGTTCACCTCGACCAGGACCCCGATTTTCCCGCCCCCGTGGACGTAGACGCCCACCGCACCCTGCACAGCCGCGCGCCCAGCTTTCTTGGCCGCGGTGGCCAACCCCTTCTCCCGCAGGAAGACGATGGCCTTTTCGACATCCCCTCCACTCTCGGTCAGGGCCTTCTGGCAATCGACGATTCCAGCCCCGGTACGCTCACGCAACTCTTTGACCTGGGCCAGGGCGCTGCCTTTGCTGCTCACGCCGTCCCTCCTTCCACAGCCGCCGCATCCTCCGGCGGAGCGACAACCGCTACCTGCTCCTGCATGTCCCCTTGATGGCGTTCTTCGTACAGGGCCTTGCCCTCAAGCACGGCTTCCGCCACCGCGCTGGTGAACAGGCGGATGGCCCGGATCGCGTCATCATTGCCCGGGATTTTGTAGGCAATCACATCGGGATCACAATTGGTATCGATGGGCGCTACCACCGGGATCCCCAGTTTGTTCGCCTCGCGCACGGCGATCTCTTCTTTGCGGGTGTCAATCACAAAGAGAGCATCCGGGAGCTTGCGCATGGTCTTGATCCCCCCCAAGGCGGTCATCAGTTTGTCCCGCTCGCGGCTCATGCCCAGCACCTCTTTTTTGGTCAGCGCATCGGCAACCGCTGGAGTCTCCAGCATTTCCTCCAGTTTCTTCAGACGTTCGATCGACTTGCGGACGGTTTGGAAGTTGGTCAGCAGCCCCCCGGGCCAGCGGTTGTTGACGTAGAACATGCCACAGCGCTCGGCCTCTTCCCGCACCACTTCTTGTGCCTGCTTCTTGGTGCCGACAAACAACACTTGCCCGCCTTGGGCCGCCAACTCGCGGACAAACTTGCTCGCCTCGCGCAGCATCCCCACGGTCTGCTGCAGATCGACGATGTGGATACCGTTGCGTGCGCCGAAGATATAGGGTTTCATCTTGGGGCTCCACCGGCTGGTCTGGTGGCCGAAATGGACCCCCGCTTCAAGCAACTGCTTGATCGTAATGTCGATCACGAATCGTGCCTCTCTCTGGGTGACGGGGCTCTTCTCAAGGGATTGGCGAAACTTGTAGCAAAAGGGGGGGGGCTTTGCAACGCACGCCCTCTCCTTACTGATTCATCGAATCGAGAAATTCCTGGTTGGTTTTCGTCCCGTGCATCTTATCCATGAGGAATTCCATGGCCTCGACAGTGTTGAGCTGAGCAAGGAGCTTGCGTAGAATCCACACCCGGTTCAACACCTCGCGGGGCAGGAGCAACTCTTCTTTCCGCGTGCCGGAACGGTTGATGTCGAGGGCCGGAAAGATACGCTTGTCCATCAGCCGGCGGTCGAGATGAATCTCCATATTGCCCGTCCCCTTGAACTCCTCAAAGATCACCTCGTCCATGCGGCTGCCGGTGTCGACCAGGGCGGTGCCAATGATCGTCAGGCTCCCGCCGTCCTCGATATTGCGGGCCGCGCCGAAGAACTTCTTGGGACCGCGTAAGGCGTTGGCGTCGACCCCGCCGGAGAGCAGCTTTCCACTCGGCGGAACGACCGCGTTGTAGGCGCGCGCCAGACGGGTAATGCTGTCAAGCAAGATGACCACGTCTTTGCCATGCTCGACCAGCCGCTTGGCTTTCTCAATCACCATCTCGGCCACTTGCACATGACGGGTTGCCGGTTCGTCAAAGGTAGAGCTAACCACCTCGGCCCGCACCGAGCGCTGCATGTCCGTGACCTCTTCGGGCCGCTCGTCAATCAGCAGTACGATCAAGATCACTTCCTTATGGTTCTGCGTGATGCCATGCGCAATACTCTGCAACATCATTGTTTTGCCAGTGCGGGGAGCGGCAACCACCAAGCCTCGTTGCCCCTTGCCAATTGGCGTGAGCAAGTCGATGATGCGCGTGGTGTATTCCTCTGGGTCGTGCTCAAGGGAGAGATGTTCCTGGGGATAGAGCGGGGTGAGGTTATCGAAGAGAATCTTCTCGCGGGCACGTTCCGGTTCTTCGTAATTGATTGCTTCAACCTTGAGGAGCGCAAAATACCGCTCGCCTTCCTTCGGCGGGCGGATCTGCCCTGAGACGACATCCCCGGTCCGCAGGTTGAAACGCCGGATCTGACTCGGGGAGACATAGATATCGTCGGGGCCAGGCAAATAATTGTAATCCGGCGAGCGTAAGAAACCAAACCCATCAGAGAGGATCTCCAGGACGCCTTCTCCATAAATAAAACCGCTCTGCTCGGCCTGCGCTTGCAGAATGGCGAAGATCAGATCCTGCTTGCGCAGGCTCGACGCCCCGTCCACATTAAAGTTACGGGCGATCTGCGCCAGCTCGCTGATCTTTTTTTCTTTGAGGGCCTTGAGATTAAGACCGCCTTCCTCCTCAGCAGCAGCTACCTCGACGCGAGCTTCGCGGATTTCTACTATGTCATTACTACTATTATTGTTCCTGGCGGGCATCCGACCCATAACGGTTCCTCCCTGATTTGATAGCACACTCGATCGGAAACCGGCCCTCCCACTACGAAGGGGCCTTGAGTTCAACGTGCAAGACGGGCGAGTGCAGACTCGAAATAATATAAAGGTAAAAGACGATTGATGAGCAAAGACAAAACAGCCGGAGAGAAATTCCCGTTCGTCTTCGTGAAATTATGTTTTAGCATAACCGCTATTTTTTTCGCTGTCAACCTTAAACGATCCACCTCTGTCCCGTTTCTCCCGCAGGGCAAGGGCGGTCAGCAGGTGGGCAAAATCCTGGGGGTACGGCGCGCTGATGCTCAGCGGCGTGCCACTGACCGGATGGCAAACCTGGACCGTCTCCGCGTGGAGAGCCTGACGAGAAAACGCGCCCACCGCTGGTGCGAGGTTCCTCAGCGCCGCGCCACGCGCTCCGTATACTTTATCTCCAACCAAGGGGTGTCCGATTGCAGCCAAGTGGACGCGGAGTTGGTGGGTCCTGCCGGTTTCCGGGAACAGACGCACCAACGTGACTCCAGCAGACTCGGCCACGACCTGATAACGACTCACTGCCGCACGGCCGTGCCGGGCGCGGACAGACATCTTCTTGCGGTCAACCGGGTGGCGGCCAATTGGTAGAGCAATCTCCCCAGTAGGGGTGGAGAAACAACCGATCACAACAGCCATATAGGCTTTGTGTACCTGACGTTCTTTGAACTGATGCGCCAACCGCTCCAGTGTCTGTTGATCTTTGGCCACTAGCAAGACGCCTGAGGTGTCTTTGTCTAGCCGGTGGACAATACCTGGACGGAGCGAGTGTGCCGACTCTGCCCCTCCCCAACGGAACAAGAGCGCGTTGACCACTGTCCCCTGCCATTGTCCGGGCGCAGGATGCACGACCATGCCTGCGGGCTTGTTAATCGCGGCCAGATAGGCGTCCTCGTACAGCACCTCCAAGGGAATCTCTTGCGGTATAGCCGTGGCCGGCACCTCCGGGAAGGAGAGCACCTCGATCTCTTCCAGAGCGTGCACCAGATACCCGGCTTTCTTGCGCTCTCCTACTATGCGGACGCATCCTTCGTCGATGAGCATTTTGATGTGTGACCGCGTCGCCGAGGTGAGGCTTGCCAGGACACGGTCTAGCCGTTGACCGGCCTGAGAAGAGACAACTATAAACCGTTGAGCAGACACGCCAGCGTCAGGAGCGGCGCTCTGAGTTGCTTCCCCGTTATTCAGAAACCGTTGGTGTTGGGTTTGTCGAAGCACGGGCGAGGCTTTTCACCGGCCGGTCACTGCTGCGCGGGTTGCGCCAGGAGTACGCGGGCACGGTTCGCGTCTTCCTGAATCTGACGGATCAGCTCCTGCACAGACGGGAACTTGCGCTCCCCGCGCAGACGCTCAACAAATCCGACGCGCAATCGCCGGCCATAGAGGTCGGCAGAGAAGTCGAACAAGTGCGCTTCAATTGTTCGCTTGATCCCACCAAAGGTCGGGTTGACTCCCACGTTCGCCACGCCGGCGACCTGCTGTTCCCCGACATCAACGACGACGGCGTACACGCCATTGGGCAGCAGCAGGTCCGCACGTGGCCGCAGGTTCGCCGTCGGAAACCCAATGCCCCGACCTCGCTGAAAACCTTTTTCCACACGGCCACTCACCGTGTACAGACGGCCCAGGAGCCGCGCTCCCTCGCGCATCTCGCCAGCGCCGAGAAGGGTACGCACAGCAGTGCTGCTGACCTCACGCCCATCAACCATCACCGGACCGACTATTTCCACGTCGAACCCAGACATCTGTCCAAGATGCACTAACGTCTCGGCGCGACCTGCACGGTTGTGGCCAAAACTGACGTTGTGACCGATGATGACTTTCTCTACCCTCATCGCCTCGATCAGGTAGCGCTGGACAAATTCTTCCGGGGTGAGACGAGAAAACGCCGGAGTGAAGTATTGGAGAATCACGCCCTGGACTCCCAGAGCAGCGAACTCAGCCAGCTTTTCTCGCAGACTGAGGATGAGGGAGGGAGGATAGTCTGGCCGTAACACCGCCACGGGATGGGGATGAAACGTCAAAACCAAAGCCGTGCCTTGACGGGCCTGTGCTTCCTGGACTAAGCGCCGCAGGATCGCCTGATGTCCCAGATGTACTCCGTCAAAGTTTCCCAGACTCACAAGCGGATGAGGAAAGAGAGCGTGGTGGGTGATGTGACGAATGATCTCCATGGTCCCTGCTTACACGCACTGGGCGCGGAGAAGAGGGCGCTAGCGCACCAGGGTTTGCAACCTGTCCCTGGCTTCTCTAGCCTGCTCGGAGTTCGGGTGATCGTTGACCAGCTTCTGTAAGATCAGCCGGGCGTCGGTCTTATCGCCGATTTCGAGGAACGCCTGGGCTTGGCGCAAGAGGGCGGCCGGCACCCGGTCTCCCCGGCGATACTTTAAGACATCGTTGAACTCGAGGATCGCGCGATTGTAGTCCTTCTGGGCGAAATAGCTCTCTCCAATCCAATATTGCGCGTCGTCATCCATCTCAGAGTTGGGATACTTGCGCTGAAAAGTGCGGAACTGCTGGATCGCCTTGTCGTATTGTTGGTCGCGGAACGCCCGCAGGGCGAGCTTATAGTCATCCTGCGCTTCCGGCAGCTCTTTGGCAAGAGCGATATCTTCTTTATTACTACCTCCAGGGGCAACCGGTGTCACGGGGGGCCTGGAACTGGCAGGCGGGGCTGACTCGACCGGACCTGGGCCGAGCGGCGGCTCACCGGACCTGGGCAGCGGCGGTTCACCACTCACAGCATTAGGAGGAACCGCAGTTTCCTCGCCGCGCAGCCTGAATTGCTTTTCCAGAGCGGTAATGCGGTCTTCCAAGAGTTTGACCTGGGGGGAAGCCCCGCCGTGATCTTTGGCGATGCGATCAAAACGATAGCGGACTTCCTCAACCTCACCGCGTACTTTCTCGACTTCGCGTCGCACGTCGTCCAGAGACGCTTTATTATCAGCGACTTGGGCACGCAGAGTATCACGCTCTCTGCGCACCGCTTGGATGTCTTCTTGGGTAGCACAGCCGTTCGCCCAGAAGAGGGGGAGGAGGGCTATAAGCGTTACAACGAGGAAATTGCTCACTGGTCAGTCGTCAGTGCAGATCTGAGTTAGCGGTTCAGCACGAGGAAATGAGCCCGCCGGTTCTGCTGCCAGCAGCTCTCGTTCGACTCCTTGCACAGGGGTAGCTCTTCACCATAGCTGATCGTTGAGAGCCGTTCGGGCGCCACGCCCAAAGAGACCAGGTAATCTCGCGCCGCTCTGGCCCGTTTGGCGCCAAGGGCCAGATTATATTCAACCGTGCCGCGCTCGTCACAGTGCCCTTCGACCTCGACTTTGGCCTGGGCATTTTTCTGCAACCAGGTGGCGTTTGCCCGCAGGATATCGCGCGCTTCAGAAGACAGTTCAAAGGAATCATAAGCGAAGTGGATATCCTGGAGGGGACCGCCCCGTTCGGGTCCAAGGTCGATCTCTTTTTGGGTGGTTTCTCCAGGGGGCGGGAAACCACTCTCTCCCATCCCACCAGAGGTGCCGACTCCTCCAGCTCCACCAAAGCCAGCTTCGCCCGGCGGCGGCGGCTTCTTAGGACAACCGCTTACAGTCAAGACTATTAACAACGCGCTACTAAGCCACCAACACCACGCTCTTGCACTCCGCATTGTTCCTCGCTTGTCCTGCTTCGGTACCACATCACTTCAGACGTGCTGACCACGCCGGACTAGTATCATCTCCCCTCCCCCCAGTCAATTGTTTGACGCTGCGCCCGTCTTTGCTAGCGATGTACAGACGGCCTCCATGGCTGAAAACCAGGTAACGCCCGTCGGGAGACCAGGACGGGTCCTCGCCAGCGGTGACTTCTTGCGGGTCTCCGCCATCGACATCGATCGTCATGATGCGGAATCCGCCAGCCCGGCTCGTGTAGGCAATCAGGTTTCCCTTAGGAGACCAGGACGGGGAGGTGTTGTAATCCCCCCTAAAAGTGAGACGCCGGACACTGCCGCTGTTGACGTTCATCACGTAGATCTGCGGGCTGCCGCTCCGGCTCGAACAGAAGGCAATCCCCCGGCTATCCAGGGACCAGGTGGGTGAGACGTCGATGTCCGAGTGCTCGGTCAACCGCCGCATCAAGCGGCCTTCGGGAGAGAGCAGAAACAGGTCTGAATTACCTTGCTGCTCCAGACTCACGGCGATCATCGTACCGTCCGGGGACCACCTGCCGCTGTATCCGACCACCGGGTACAAGCGGCTCTCCTGCCCACTCAGCAGATCGACGAGATACGGATACGGACCACCTTGCTTATAGGAAAAATACAAGAGCTTGTCGGCTGCGGGATTCCAACTCGGTCCCAGGCTGAGGGTGCGGTCCTTGGTAATCTGCGTGACCTTTAAGCCGGTCAGATCGGTAACATAAATTTCCTTGGCCCGGCCACCACCGCGCTTCGAGACAAAGGCGATCTGCGAGTCAAACGGCCCCTGCTCACCCGTCAGGAAGAGCATAATCTGGTCGGCGAAGCGGTGGGCCATGCGTCGCAGGTCTTTTCTCTCGCCCCGGTAGCGTTTGCCGTCTCCCAGTTGCTTGCGCTGGGCAACATCGAAGAGCCGCACCTCAACCGTCACGCCATCCCCGTCGAGCGAAAGCCCACCCTTCACCAAGGCCAGAGCACCAAGCGCAGACCAGTTCTGAAAGTTAATCTCCTCGAGTGAGAGGCCAGCCGGTCCTTCGATGTAGGCCCCACGGTCAATGACTTTGAACAAACCGGACAGGTCGAGGTCGCGCGCGATGATATCGGCAAATTCCTCTCCTAACCGCCGTCCACCGCCCTCGCTGTCGAGGCTCTTCAGAGGGGAGATAGCGATAGGCAGGCCCGCACCGCCAGGCTCTGGCACCTCGATTTTGATCTGGGCATGAACGAGAGACGGGGGACCAACCAGCATCAGGCATTCAAGGAGCGTCCACCATCCTACCTGTCTCGCAAACCAGCCGCATCTGCTCATAGTGTTAGTTGACCTGCTTGACCCGTTCCTCGCCGCCAAAAGTGACCTCGACTTTCTGCGTAGCAAACTCTTGCTGATAGGTCTGCGGCGGAGGAGGAAGAGGATTGGCTTTCTTGACCGCTCGCACTACGGATTGATCAAAGGCGTTATCCCCCGAGGGTTT
>Ga0137380_10004552_pt1 | contig 12255 bp, 11 predicted proteins | sample SagtaG_17_FD_104809 | JGI IMG/M metagenome (GOLD analysis project Ga0137380, IMG submission 104809) | Vadose zone soil microbial communities from Sagehorn Ranch, Mendocino, California, USA - Sage2_L_100_16 metaG | ecosystem: Environmental > Terrestrial > Soil > Vadose zone | place: USA... | reverse complement strand
GCTAACGCATGTTTCTGGACCATGCGGAATCCTTTTCTTCTCATCGAATTAGCAAATAGCCATGCCGAAAACATCAGGAATACCTAAGTCCATCCTCGCAGACATAAACAAGCTGAAGACCAGACTAGCAACGCTCGAAAAGAACCTCAGCTCGGTAATCAAGGACTCCAAAAGTACAATGAGTATGATGAAGTCGCACGCGGACATGCTCAAGAAACACCAAAGCACAATCGCCCAGCAAGAATCTGCAATATCTCAACTTGGCAAGAAAGGCGCCAAAAAAGAGAAACGCAAACCCAGCGAATACAACCTCTTCCTGAAAGGGAAGATGACGCAAGGAATGAGCATGATCGACGCCGTCAAAGCCTGGAAGGAAAAAGACAGCTCGTCATCGACCGGCTCTTCAACGCGACAGACAGGCCAAGACTGGCAATCACCTACACAACAGTACTAGACGGTTCGAGCCGCTATCAGGAGGTCTGATGCGAGGATGCACCAGTTCACTCCATCGACCAACCCACTTTTTGGAATCAGCATCTATCCGAGTTATCCGCGACATCGAAGCTATGAATCCCACTTTCATTCAGAGCGTCTGAAAGCAAGAAAAGGGGGGAGCGGACCCGTCGAAGCAATACAGGGATTCATCCCAGGAGTTTCACGGCATCATCTCACGGGAACCGCGAGCAAAGTTTCAATGCTGAGATAGTCTCCCCATCACACCAGAGCTTTCAGACCGGCTCTTTCACTGGCGCCGGCGCTTCCAGGGTGACTATTACGTCGTATCCGCCGATCGTCCAGTAAGCGCTGATTACTTTGCCCCCTTCTTTTCCTAACTGATCCCAGAGTTTGTCAGTTTCACGTATCGTTTCTGGAGTGGGTTTCTGTTTCCACTTTGCTAGACTCATGAAAATCGTAACCTATCCTCCCCCCATATTGACTGAACTTGCAATCCGACCTCGTCTCATCGAAGTCCTGGATAACGGTTGACGAGGAGTGCTACGCAAGAATGACTGAAACCTTTCACAATGCGCGACTTGAAAGCTGGTTTCCTAGTTCATACTAAGGCAGGACTAAGCCTCTGCTGGGCGGATATGATAACTCGAATCGTTCGGCGAAATGTAAGCGTTAAGCCTTCTGACACTTCCACTCGCCATGCCACGATACTTCGCACTTATGCGGGCCAGTCGTGCTCCAAGTATCTTAGAAAGCGAAAAGAATCGGCTCAGGTCTGAGAGATGGCGCATCCTTCTAGGGTGAAGAGTAAGATCGCTGGGGGCATACCACACATGCCCTTCCAAGAGTTTACAGCCAACAGCTTGGAACAACTGCTAGCAGAACTAAAGAAAGCTAAGATTCCGAACGCACGGATTGAAGTGTCCACCTCTGAGGATGGTCGCCACTACGCCTGTTCAAAACCACTAGTGAACGTTCTAGTGTATACATCAAACAGCTTGGGAGAAGAGCAAGAATACAAAGACCTCCTAGCACTATACCAGTACTGCCCAGATTGCAAGAACGCTGCTCGAGTCTTGTAGACATCGACTGGTCAGCCGTACTGACTTCTCCGATGTGCGATGAGACCGTGATTGTGCTACGAACAGTGAAGGAAGAACTCAAAGTAAAACTTTGAAAAGGGCCATGCACAGTCCCTCTCCTCTGGGTCCATAACACCACATGGAACTGGCGGAACCAGGCAAGAAAGGCGCACTGGTCCTCGAGGACGGCACCGTCATTCGAGGGAGCGGGTTTGGTGCCGAGACCGAAATTTCCGGCGAAGTTGTCTTCAACACTTCCATGATGGGATACCCAGAGTTGCTTACAGACCCGTCTTACCAAGAACAGATAGTGGTAATGACCTACCCAATACTCGGGTCATATGGCGTACCGCCTAGCTCTATTCAGGGCGATGGAGGAGTCCCGCTCCACTTCGAATCCGATTCTGTAAAGATCAAAGGACTTGTCGTCCACTCCCTCTCCCGACCTAGCCACTGGTCCAACCAGAAATCGCTAGACGCGTGGCTGACTGAAGAAGGAGTGCCAGGAATGCTTGGTGTTGATACGCGGGTCCTGACGCAACGACTGCGAAACAAGGGAACAATGCTAGGGGTTTTGAAAGTCTCGAGTTCGCCCATCAACCCGGTGGTCGCAGCCGGCCGAATATCGGAACTTCAGGACCCAAACAAGCAAGACCTAGTTCAGAAAGTGAGCCCCAAAGAGCCCATCTACTATGATGGGAGGGAACAATTGACTATCGTAATCGTAGACTGCGGGGTCAAATACGGGATACTGCGCAGTCTCCTCGCCAAGGGAGCAAGAGTTGTCCGCGTCCCGTATCACTTTCCTGCCAACAAGATCCTCGAACTGAATCCCCGCGGAGTCGTCGTCAGCAATGGACCTGGAGACCCCAAAATCGACCTCAAAACCATAGAGACTACCAGGCGTCTGATGGAGACCGAGATTCCAATAATGGGAATCTGCTTAGGCGCCCAAATCCTTGGGTTGGCCGCTGGAGCGGAAACCTACAAGCTGAAGTTCGGCCATAGAGCTGTTAACCACCCGTGTATGGACCTTGAAACCGGTAGGTGTTTCATAACAACTCAAAACCATGGTTACACGATCGATCGTAACTCATTAGAAGATACCGACTTCTCAGCGAACTTCGTTAACATCAACGATAAGACCGTAGAAGGCATCAGACACAGGAAGAAGCCGTTCTTAGGTATTCAGTGGCACCCAGAAAGCTCGCCCGGCCCGTACGATACTAGATTTCTCTTTGACAGATTCTTCGAGGAGGCATTGAAGGCTTGAAACTAGATGGCATCAAGTCGGTCGTTATTGTCGGAAGTGGCGCGATAAAGATTGGAGAGGCTGGCGAGTTTGACTACTCAACATCTCAGGCGATCAAAGCCCTCAGAGAAGAGGGAATAAAGACAATCGTCGTCAATCCAAATATTGCCACTATTCACACCGATGAGAAGTTCGCAGACAAAGTATATTCCGTTCCGATAAGGACGGACTTTCTCGAGGAAGTTATCGCCAAAGAACAACCCGACGGCATCCTTCTAGGCTTCGGAGGACAGACCGCCCTTAACTGCGGCGTCGAACTTGCAGAGCGGGGTATTCTCTCGAAATACAACGTGAAGGTCCTAGGCACTGGCATCGAGAGCATCGAGATTGCCGACAACCGGGAACTTTTCAAGAAAACCATGATCGAACATGATATCCCAGTTCCAAAAAGTCGGAAAGCAGTTGACCTAGAAACGGCCCTTGAGGCGGCACGCGAAATAGGCTTCCCTGTGATGGTCAGGGTCGCCTACACGCTCGGGGGTCAGGGGTCAGGCGTAGCCTTCGATGAGCGAACACTCGGGGAGATTGCGCTCCGAGGACTTGCTTACAGTCGGATCAAACAGGTCATGATCGAGGAATACCTCGAGAAGTGGAAGGAGGTCGAATACGAAGTAATGAGGGATTGCGATGACAATTGCATCATAATCTGCAATATGGAAAACTTGGATCCAATGGGGGTCCATACTGGCGACAGCATCGTAGTCGCTCCCTCCCAGACACTGACGAACCGCGAGTACAACCTTCTAAGAGAAACAGCCCAGAAAGTCATACGAACCCTTGGCATAGTCGGAGAATGCAACATTCAGTTTGCGCTGGACCCAAGGAGCGAGGAATTCAGGGTAATAGAAGTTAATTCGCGACTCTCTAGAAGTTCCGCGCTAGCGTCAAAGGCCACAGGTTACCCCATAGCATACATCGCTGCAAAACTGTCCCTTGGCTACATTCTCCCAGAACTGTCGAACAAGATAACTGGAGTGACTTCGGCGTGTTTCGAACCCGCCCTTGATTACATTGTAGTCAAGGCTCCTCGCTGGGACTTCCAGAAGTTCCGCAAAGTCAGCAAGGGTATCGGGACCCAGATGAAATCCGTCGGTGAAGTCATGGCGATCGGAAGATGCTTCGAAGAAGCCTTGCAAAAAGCGGTCAGGATGCTCGACATTGGGAGAGAGCTGACTGATAACGGGATTCCAGGAAGAAGTATCGAGAGGATCCGAAAAGAGCTCAGGGAGCCCACTGATAAGAGAATCTTCTACGTAACAAAAGCTCTGAAATCCGGAATGAGCATGGACGAGATTACGAAGTTGAGCGGGATCGACGGATGGTTTCTGGACAAGATCAAGAACATTGTTGAGATGGAAAAACGGATCGTAAATGAGAGAATCAATCCAGACATTGTCAGGAGGGCGAAGGAATTCGGTTTCTCAGACAGGAAGCTGGGAAAGCTTCTTGGAAAGACCGAAACTCAAGTCCGAGACTACAGAAAAGGGCACCGCATAGAGCCAGTAACTAAACAGATAGACACAATGGCCGCCGAGTGGCCCGCCGCGACAAACTATCTCTATCTAACATACGGCGGTGAAGTGGACGATTTCGAATACGCGCCTGGAGACAAGGTGGTTGTCTTGGGCTCTGGTTGCTACAGAATCGGATCGAGTGTAGAATTCGACTGGTGTTGTGTTAACATGGCTACAGCCCTGAGAAAGAGAGTGCCAGAGGTCATTATGATAAACTGCAATCCCGAGACCGTATCAACTGATTTCGATATCCTTGACAAGCTGTACTTCGAGGAACTGAGCCTTGAACGAGTCTTGGACATATTGGACAAGGAACGCCCACGCGGTGTAGTTGTAAGCGTCGGCGGACAGACTGCAAACAATCTCGTCAAAGGACTGTCTGAGCACGCTACGATTCTGGGCACCACTCCCGACAGCATTGACACCGCAGAGGACCGCTCAAGATTCGGCCAGCTGCTCGACCAACTGAAAATTGAACAACCGAAATGGGACAAGCTCAGATCTCTCGAGGACGCCAGACGATTTTCCAAAGAAATAGGATACCCCGTCCTCATCCGTCCGTCCTATGTTCTCTCAGGCTCAGCCATGAACGTCGCATTCAACGAGGCACAGCTTACAGACTACATTCGAGAAGCGGCACGTGTTTCTCGGAAGAATCCGGTTGTCATCTCGAAGTTTCTGACGGGGGCGAAAGAGTTTGAAGTTGACGGAGTTTGCGATGGTTCACGAGTCTTCATCGGTGCAATTATCGAGCATGTGGAAAATGCCGGCGTCCACTCGGGCGACGCGACAATGACCATACCGACCCTCTCAATAACCGGAACGGTCAGAAGAAAGATGCTATCCTATTCGAGAAAGATCGCTAGAAGCCTCAAGATCCGAGGACCGTTCAACATCCAATTCCTCGTCAAGAATGGGCAGGCTCTGGTTATCGAGTGCAACCTTCGAGCCTCTCGAAGCATGCCATTCGTATCAAAGACGATTGGAACCAATTTGATGGATCTGGCCGCGGAGGCAATAAGTAACGGCAGCATAAAGCAGGGCGAGGGAATTCACCGAAGAATTGGAGTGAAAGCACCTCAATTCTCCTTTACAAGGTTGGACAAGGCAGACCCTATGACTGGGGTCGAAATGGTTTCGACCGGAGAAGTAGCTTGTTTCGGTGCAACTTTCCAGGAGGCGTTCATTAACGCCTTGATCGCCAGCAACTTCTACATTCCAACGAAGGACGATGCCATTCTCATCTCGATGGGTGAAACGAGAAAGGGAATAATTCCTTACGCTAGAATGCTAGCGCAAGCAGGTTACAGGATATTCGCAACACAACACACCGCGGAAGAGTTCTCGAAGAACGGAATCGAATGCAGGATATTATACAAGGTAAGTGAGAAAAAGAAACCGAACATAATGGATTACCTCCAAAACAGAGAGATTCGTCTAGTAATCAACATTCCGAGCCACGAGGGGGACCCTGCATCTCATCGGATATTGAAAGACGAATATCTCATCAGAAGAAAGGCGGCTGAGTTTGGGATTCCGATCGTGACCAACCTCGAACTTGCCCGAGCATTGATCAAGGCGCTTGTTCGACACAATACTCGACAACAGTCAAAAGGTCCCTCTAAGGCCCCGGCCCTCGTAGTTTCCCCTTCAGCTTCGATCACCATTCGCGTCCCCTTTAGAGACCCAGCCAATCAAACGGAGCCCATGCCTGCCTCTATCCCTTAGACGTCCTAGAATTCTACGCCCTACCAGAAAGGCCTCTACTGCTGTCGAATTGAGGGGCAAATTGATAAGAGACCGGACGCACCAGCGTCGTCGCTGGCGGTCAAATGTTCACCTGTACTAAGTGTGACAAGCGGGAATTCCAGCTAACCCAGCTCTCGGAGATGAGGCTACTTGCAGAGTGTCCGTCATGCGGTGCCTCGTTTATCATGGACACTGTGACGGAGAAGAGGCCTAGGGTCGAAGCCTCGGACCCAAATCAGCATATCATTTGGGACTGGAAAGTCGAGAAATGGATTCCGGCGAAGAGAAACTGACCTTCTAAGACCGCTGATCCATTGGCACATACGGAACCTGAGCGGGTCCTACATATTCTGTCAGGGGTCTGATGAGTCTGTTGTCGGCGTACTGTTCATAGATATGCGCGATCCAACCTGATACCCTGTTGCAGGCAAAGACGGCGGGCATCAAGTCCTTGGGCACTCCAAGCGCGTTTAGTACGACCGCCGCGTAGAATTCGATATTGGGCCATAACTTTCTTTTGTCCATGACGATCCTTTCCACTTCTTCTGCAATGTCGAGCCATTTCCTGCTTCCACCGCGTTCTTCAGCCAATTTTTCTGCGATGTTCTTGAGTATTCTAGCTCTCGGATCGTAGGTTCGGTAGATCCTGTGGCCGAATCCCATTACCCTCCTGCCCGCGGCTAGCTCACGGTCAACGTATCCCTCAACTTTTTCCATAGTGCCAATCTCTTCGAGCATCTCCATTACGCGCTGGTTTGAGCCTCCGTGGAGGGGACCCGCCAGAGTAGCGATGGCGCTTGTGACCGCTCCTCCGAGGTCGGCGAGGGTGGATATTGCTACGACGGCGGCAAAGGTAGAGGCGTTCATTTCGTGGTCCGCGTAGAGGACGGAGAGGGTATCAAAGGCGCCTCTCGACACTTCATCTGGTTTCTTTCCCGATAACCCGTAGAGAAAGTTCGCAGCGTGTCCCAGCCGTGGATCGGGCTTGATGGGGGTCTTTCCCTTTCTTATTCGTTCGTAGCTGGCTACGATGGTCGGAAGAGTAGATGTGAGTTGTAGAGACTCGCGGCGGTTAAACTGGTCAAACGTCTCTCCTTTTTTCCGAGGGAACGTTGCCATGTAGGAGACAGCTGTTCGGGCAACCTCCATGGGGATCGCCCCCTTCGGGATACCCCTTAGAAGCTTCAAGACTTCCCTTGGGAGGGGACGATGAGCTGTGAGTTGTCGCTTGAATTCTGAAAACTGGGGTTTGTTTGGAAGGTTTGCGTTCCAGAGTAGGTAGGTGACCTCTTCGAAGTTCGATTTTGCTGCGAGTTCGTTAATGTCAATCCCTCTATACCGGAGGATTCCTTGCTGTCCGTCGATGAATGTGATAGAACTCTTCGCAATAACAACTCCTTCCAGACCCTTCTCGATTTCAGTTGTTATCAGTCTCACCGTTGAACCGTTGGAATGGTATTGCTGGTAGCACGGATTCTAGTCCTAGTTAAGGAATATCAATGACGCGAAGGACGCGTCGAAGCTTCAACTCGGCCACGATAGCCGAGAAAGCCTTTTTCAACGACAATTCGACGACCCTCTCACCGAGAGAACTTTCATGACGACAACGGTGCACAAGATCGCAGTTCTACCTGGAGATGGGATTGGGCCAGAAGTTGTCGATGCCACGCTTATGGTCTTAGACGCCGTCCAGAAAACCGGACTAGTACACTTGGAATATCTGAAAGGCGATGCTGGATTCGACTCCATCAGAAAATTCGGCACAAACCTGCCAGAGAAAACGGTTGAGATGATGAAACGAACCTCTGCGTGTCTCAAGGGTCCGATGACGACGCCTGAGGAACCTGGAACACCTCGGAGCGCCGCGGTGACGATGCGCTCTCTCTTCAATCTATACGCGAATGTTCGCCCTGCGCGGACCCTTCCAAACGTGACCGCTCTAAATCCTGGGATTGACTTGATAGTGGTGAGGGAGAACACTGAAGGATTGTATTCGGGGAAGGAATTCGAAGTTACCCCTGGGGTCGGTGTGGCGATGAAGATCATCACCCGAACCGCCTCGGAGAGAATCGCGAAATTCGCGCTCGATCTCGCGATGAAAAGAAGAAAGAAACTTGCGTTCGTCCACAAGGCAAACATTCTGAAGATCACGGATGGCATCTTCAAACAATCAGTCCTCGAAATCGCTAAGGACTATCCGGACGTGGAGCTTGAGGACCTGCACATTGACGCTGCAGCGATGCAGCTGATCAGACGGCCGGAGAGCTTTGATGTGATGGTGACGATGAATCTCTACGGCGATATTCTTTCGGACGAGGCCGCGGCAGCGGTGGGGGGCTTGGGAGTTGCGGCTGGCGCGAACATTGGCGAGAGCTATGGCATGTTCGAGCCCGTTCATGGTTCTGCGCCGAAGTACACGGGGCAGAACAAGGTAAACCCTGTTGCGACCATTGAGGCAGCGCGAATGATGCTTGACTATCTAGGCGAGAGCAAGGCTGCGAATCTAGTTGAGAAGGCGACGACCTCTGTCCTCAAGGAAGGAAAGGTGTTGACCTACGACCTTGGCGGAAACGCGCGAACCAGTGACACTGGCAAAGCGATAGCTGAGAAAGTTGTGTCCTTGAAGTAGGATTCTACATTCGTTCGGCAAGTTCTAGGCCTAAGATCCCTGCAACAGTTTTCAAGACTGTTCTGACGGCTAGGACAAGTGTGACCCTTTGCCATTTGAGTTCGTCGTTGCTAACGTGGGATATGTCGGATTTCTCGTAGAACTCGTGGAACCTCTGGGCAAGAAGGTTGGCGTACAGGCAAAGCAAGCTTGGGTTAAGGTCATCAGCGGCTTTTGAGAAAGTTTCTGGAAACTTGGACAGCTCTAGAACCAGGGTTTGTTCGACGGGATCCATCAACAGACTGAACGTCTTTGGCTGTGTTATCGCTCCAAGCTTGCGGAGAATTCCGGAGCTCCTAGTGTAGGCATAGTTGATGAAAGCTGCGCTGTTAGTTTCGAAGTTCAGTACTTTGTCCCAAACAAAGTTCGTGGACTTTACGGCCTCTACAGAGAGGATGGCGTATCTAACGGCTGAAATCGCGATTCTATCTGCCACTCTTTGCCTGATCTCATCGGGAATGCTTGGCGAGCGCTTGTCGACTTCCGACTTTGCCCTAGAGATGGTCTCGTCGAGAACTTGATCGAAGGTCACGTATCGGCCTCGTCGAGCGGACATTCGTTGTCCCTCAAGCATGAGCTGACCTATGGGGAAGTAGATGAATTTCTCAGCCTCTTTCCGATGCCCGATAATCCAGAATGCAACCTTGACCTGGAGCTGTGCAAGAGACTGTTCAGTTCCGATCACGTTGATGACTCTCTCCGCTCGCCCGAACTTATACAGCGTGTAGGCGATGTCCCGTGTTGCGTAGAGGGAGGTTCCATCGGATCGGATGAGGGTGAGCGAGGGAATCTCGAAAGTGGGGCTTACGCCCAGTTTCTCGCGCAATCCATATTTTTCAACCGCCTTGGCTACGTCAAGTTCCAACGCTCCACCTTTGTTGAAGGTGAATCCGGACTCCTCGAGGCGGTCTAGGAGTTCGGCAACGCTTCCTGTCCAGAGCAGATCGCTTTCCCAGTCCCACTCGTCGAAGCGAATTCGAGCCCTTCGCAGGGTCTCCTCGAACCCGGTCAGTACGGTTCGGCTGACACGTCTCATCAATTCCCGGGTACCAGGGTCGTTTTTCTCGTATTTCCTGATTAGTTCCCGAATCGAATTCTCGGGGTCCGGATCCTGAGAGATCAGCTTGCCTAGAAGATCGAATTCCTCAAGGTATTTGCTTCGGAGGTCTGCAGCTATGCCTACCCATTCGTCGAGGGATTTTGTGGCGGCGACGATGTCCGCGTCTGAAGCGTTGGTCTTCTTGAGCAGGGCAAGTCTCTTCTTCAGCTCCTCAATCTCTACAAGGGTTGCGGTTACGGAGTAGATTTTTCCGATGAAATGGTCGGGCTTTCCCTCCGGAGGCGGCGCGTTCAGTAGCTTGTAGCCGTAGGCCATGATGGCGACCTGTCTGCCCGTGTCGTCTATGTAGAAGTGGGTGCGAACGTCGTGTCCTCTTGCGGAGAGCAGACGTGCTAGTGCGTCGCCGAATATTGAGTTCTTGGCGGTTCCTATGTGGATGGGTCTCGCGGGGTTTGCGCTAGTATGTTCTACAATGGTCTTCTCCGGAGCACCTGTTTTGAGGAGTCCGTATTCTGCTCCGGATCGCTGAACCGATTTGAGAGTGAGTTCTGTGAGTCTTGCAAGGTTTGCCCGGAAATTTACATAGCCAGGTTCCGTCGCCTCAATTGATTCGACAAGGTCGAGTTTTGCGAGTTGCTTAGTAGTCTCTGCCAACATCCTAGCTACTTCGATCGGCTTCCTCTTCTCGATTTTCGCCAATTCGAAGCTCAGTGAGCTGGCAAGATGACCGAAGGTCGGGTTGGGCGGATCTTCGAGGGTCGACACGAGATCGAGGTCTGGAGGACCATGTCCCGAGGTTTTCCGGAGAGATAAGTATCCTCTTTTCAGCGCCGTCTCACATTCGCGCCTGAAAGATCCGAAAGGATTGGCCCGATCCTGCTTCTCCCGTCTGAGTCTCTGCGCCAAGTCCGTAGTCACACGAGTGTCGCAGAATTCCGCCCAAGCTTCTTATTAGGGCATTCTCGGTTCGTCGAATTTGCGGGGGAATACTCTCTATGCTGGTCGTTACGCCTATCGAGGTACTGTCGATCTTTCTAATGTCGATTCTCGCTGGACTAGTAGGGGCGGTCTTCGGGCTTGGAGGTGGGATCCTGATAATTCCGTTCTTGACGCTTGTCGAGGGGGTTCCACTGCCTTTTGCTGTTGGCGCGAGTATAGTCTCGGTTATCGCGACCTCGAGCGCTTCCGCGGCCACCTATGTTCAGGATCGTCTTACGAATCTAAGGCTGGGAATGTTTCTTGAGGTTGGAACCGTTCTGGGCGCTATTACCGGGGCCTTTGTCGCTGCCTTTCTTGCTCCAGGGGTTCTCCTGGTTCTTTTCGGAGTTCTGCTGATTTACGCTTCTGCGATAATGATAGCTGGGCGGAAGATAGACTCTCCCTCAGGAGTCGTTCCTGATAGGGTCTCTCGGAATCTTAGGCTAGGGAGTGAATATTTCGATCCTGCAACAGGTGTCACCTCCCGGTATGAGGTTACAAATACTCTCAAGACGCTTGGTATCAGCGGCATCTCCGGTGTGGTGTCAGGTCTCCTCGGTGTCGGTGGAGGAATCATCGGGGTTCCTACGATGAACTTGTTGTCTAAAGTGCCGGTAAAGGTGGCCTCTGCAACTAGCAATTTCATGATCGGCGTGACGGCGGCGGCGAGCTCTTCTGTTTACTTTGTTCGTGGAGACGTGCAGCCGCTTCTTGTTGCTCCCTTGATGATTGGAGTTGTGATCGGTGCGGCTGTCGGCACCCGGTTGCTTCGAAGAACCCCTCCACTTAGAATCAAGTTATTGTTCGCTATCCTTTTGGTGGCAGTCTCGATTGCCATGATTCTGAAGGGATTCTTTCCGGGGATTGTGTTGTGAGCGCGTTTGGATCTTAACCGAATAGTGGCGCAGTCGCTACGTGTTGGGGTCCTAGCAAGCGCTTTCTTGAGTCTTCTCGGTCTTGTTTTGTGGGCCTCTGGCGGCTTTCGAAGCGTTAACATCCCTATTGTACTAAATGTTGTAGACATCGTTAGAGTCGCACTTGCCGGAGATTTGGCGGGAATAGTGTATCTCGGGGTACTGGTACTCATTGCAACCCCGATTTTTCGGGTCGCGGTCTCGTCTGCTTATTTCGCCGTTGAGAAGGATTGGGCGTACACTGGCATCACGATCGCGGTTCTCGGAATGCTCTTGTTCGCCTTGTATTCGGGAGCAGCGGGCTAGCCAAGACCGGCCCTCTTTCTAGTTGACACGCTTGGACTGAAACTCTCGAGCGCTTCTGCGTCGCGAGGTGCGCTGTGCAAGACCCCCCCCTTTTGGGAGAGGTCTCTGGTTGTTTCGCGCGGATTCTGGGCGAGTACTGGGATTCAGGGCACAGACCGGGCTTGGATGCCCTAGCTGTTTTACGAGTCGTCAAGAAGGATTTGCTATGCAATTAAGGGG
>Ga0137380_10004547_pt1 | contig 12257 bp, 6 predicted proteins | sample SagtaG_17_FD_104809 | JGI IMG/M metagenome (GOLD analysis project Ga0137380, IMG submission 104809) | Vadose zone soil microbial communities from Sagehorn Ranch, Mendocino, California, USA - Sage2_L_100_16 metaG | ecosystem: Environmental > Terrestrial > Soil > Vadose zone | place: USA... | reverse complement strand
TTTCTTCCGGCCATCCGGTCCCAACCCGTCCTTCGGCCCCGTGGTTCCCGGCGGTTACTCTACCCTGCTTCTCCTGGCCGGCGCCGCCGGATTTCCCACGGGCTTCCCTGGCGTGCAGATTCCCTGGAGCGACGTGAACCCGCAAGCCTCCAACGGCAATAGCATCTACCACGCCTTTACCCTGAGCATGACTAAACGCTTCTCCCACAATTTCGAACTCCTTTCCGGTTGGACCTATTCTCATACCATCGACGACTCTACCGACCTTTCCACTCTCTTGAATCCTCAAGACAATAGCTTCCCGAACCTTGAGCGCAGCAACTCGGATTTCGACCAACGCCATCGCTGGATTAGCAGCGCGGAGTTCTTGAGCCCCTATCATCAGAGTGATCCCGGCTTCATGAAAAAATTCTTCGCCGATTTCACTGTGGCCCCGGTTATCGAGATGGCCTCGGGCAGGCCCTTCAATGTTTTGATCGGCTCGGATCCCAACCTCGACTTCGGAACCGCGACTAACCGGCCCACAGTTCTGAAGGCCGGCACTCCATTCCCAGGAGCAGTCACTTCGCCCTTCATCAAAGGCGTTGAATTTGTCGTTCCGACCCGCTGTATCGACAGCACGGGAGCAGCCTTCGGCCCGTTCCCCTTTGTCCCCTCTCCGCCGTTTGGATGCACGGGTACGCTCGGGCGCAATGCCTTCACCAGGCCGGGCTTTTTCCAAATCGACCTTCGCATTGCGCGCAAATTTGCCCTCACCGAGCGCCTGAATCTCGAAGTGATCGCGGACGGGTTCAATATGTTGAACCGCTTCAACGTGGCCGACGTCAGCCCCCTTTGCGACCCTACTTCCGGCTCTTGCACTGCTGGACAACCCACTGCCGCGCTCAATCCGCGAACTTTCCAGTTCGCTCTCAAGGTGAGCTGGTAGTCCTCGAATCTTTCGAGTCTTCCTTGCAGGGGCGCAGCATGCTGCGCCCCTTTTGTTCTGGCGTGCCGCGTTTTTTTCCTTGGCAAGTTCCTCCCTTCGTCCCCTTCAACTTTCAACTGTCGACCGAAGATCCCGAGCATGTCGGGACTGTCCACCTCTGCTAAAGTAAGAAGACCGTTTCCCGTTGACGTATTGGAGAACGAATGAACGCTGTCCTGATTGGCGCGGTGATTCTTGTGGCCGTCCTGGTGCTCTGGCTCGTCCTGCAAAGCTCGCAGGGACGCCAAAGGAACAGCGCCCTTGAAACTCAGATGAACGAACTCCGCCGCGACCTCCAGACCATCGCCACCTCGCAAGCTTCGAGCACCGGACAATTGGAAGCCATCGCCAAGAATGTCGCGCAGCGCCTCGATAGCGTCGCCCCCGCCTTGCAGGACGCCATCAAAAACTCCGCCCAGATCACCGGCCAAATTACCTCCGACGCGCAAACCAAGATGGCCGGCGAGCTCAAGAACACGCGCGAGCAAATCAGCGAGATTCAGCGGCAACTCGGCGAAGTGCAGCAAGCCGGGAAACAAATGTCGCAGACTGCGCAGACACTGGAAGGCATTTTGGGAGGCGCCAAGTCCCGCGGCTCCCTGGGTGAAGTCACGCTCGAGCGCTTGCTCGAAGATTCCCTTCCGCGCTCGCAGTATGCGATGCAGTATCGCTTTTCGAGCGGAGAAACCGCGGACGTGGTGATCAAGTTGCGCGACAAGAAATTAATGGCGATCGATTCCAAGTTCCCGCTCGATGCCTACCGCAGAATCAGCACCGAGGGTGAAGAAGCGCGCCGAGCTTTCGCCACGGCGGTGAAAGGTCATGCCGACGCTATCGCCAAGAAATATATAGTGCCCGATGAGAGCACCCTCGATGTGGCGCTGATGTTCGTCCCCTCCGAAACCGTCTATTACGAACTGCTGCAGACGCAAGACAACAAGGGCCAGCCGCTCGATGCCTATTGCCGCGATCAACACGTCATGGCCGTTTCGCCGAATACTCTGTACGCTCATTTGTGCGTCATCGCCATGGGCCTTCGCGGCATGCAGATGGAGGAAAATGCCAAGCGCCTCCTGGAAAGCCTCTCCGGAATGGAAAAGCAAATGGAAAAATTCGCCGACAAGTTCGCCACCCTGGGTACCCATTTGAAGAACGCCCAGCAGAGCTACAGTGAGTCCGACAAACTTTTCGAGAGGGCCCAGAACACTCTCGAAACCATGCTCGGCGCAGGTGTTCCCGAGCTCCCTTTCGACAATCCCCAGGGCACCCTCGCGCTTCCCCGCGAAACCAGCGCCAAGAAAGGCGCCTGAAGCCGGCTCCCCGGATTCTTCCGCCTGCTACCCACTTTTTGCTTGATTTTTTCTTACCTTCTGGTATGATGGTTTCCAGGTAAGTCTGCGAAGTTTTCAGCCTTGTCCCTTTTAGTGCTTCTGAATCGTCATTTTCCTTGTTTAGACATTAACTCGTCTCTTTTCAATGCCTTGAGCACTTTTCATGTTGGCGCGCGCCCTGGTGCCATCTCGGCCCTTTAGAATCAGCAAGTTACGCACTCCTTGCGAAAAATGGGGGGTGGGGGGTACCGGTTCCCTCAGATCTGCCCTTCCAATGGCCTCATGGCTGCGGCGGCAAGAGGGCGGGAACAAGCCGGATCGAAATCATGAAGCTGCCGTTCTTCCGCCCTACTACCTCAAACTGAGCGAGATTCTCTTCATCTCCGTTGCTCGTCGCTCGCACCGGATTGCCGCCGGAGAGTTCCGCGACATTCGGCGCAAGGTTTCGCGCTTCGAGCGCAATCTTCGCGGTGGTCCCGCGCACCCGCACCGTGAGCACTCGATGCTCGCCAGGTTTCAAGGGCGATGCGTCCGCTTCGAGATCGAGACCAACAAAAGTAACTGTAAATGGTTGCGACTGCCGTTTCGCACAAGTGACTTCCACCCTTGCGGTGCCAGGTTGCAAATTCTGGGGAGGAAGCACCACCAGCGAGGTTGGCGAGGAGGCCAGCACGATCGCGGGCTGCCCCGCGATTGTTACTTGGTTGGAGTCGGCATCGCCGCAGAAACTCTTCCCAAAGAGTTCAAAGCGATCGGTCAACGACGCCACGCGCGGGCTGGAAGAAATCTCCATCGAAGAAGACACCGCTTCGCTGGGAGAAAGAATCGCCGTAGTGACTCGCCCGGTGCGCCCGGGTATCGAAGCAAAAATCACGCCGGGATTCAAAGGCGCCACGAAAAGGGCTCGGCCCGTCGCATCGGTCCTGAGCCGGTCCCCGTTCGAGAAATTCACCGTGACGCCGGGCATGAGCCGCCCGTTCACGTCCAGCACGGCGAGCGTGGCGCGCTCGCCCGAAACGATTCGCCGCGGCAGCAATAATATGCGTGCTCCTGAAGCCGCTGGCGCCAGCTGCTGGCCTCTAGTGCATGTCGCAAAAACGCTAGCGATGAAAAAGACTAGGCAAAGCGCTGGGCCGGGGCGGTGCAAGAACATGCACGAAATTGTAGTGGAGAACCCCATGCCGACGAAAGCGATGCCCTGGCTAAGAAGGTTTTCCTGCCAGCCGGTAAACCTGCGCTTCCAGAAAAACGCGAAAGAGTTCGGGATCGATCTCCTCGTCACGCACGCAGAGTTTTAAAATGTCCAGCGCGCGGTCGGTGGGAACCGCGCGTTTGTAAGGACGGTCCGACGCGGAGAGTGCATCGTAAATATCGCAAATCGTCATCATCTTCGCTTGCACTGGGATTTGCGTCGAATTCAGCCCAAACGGATAGCCCTTGCCGTTGAGTTTTTCGTGGTGTGCGCGGGCAATCTCCGGGATGGCGCGGAATTCCGGCGTCCACGGAATCTGCGCAAGAAAATTGAAGCTGTGCACTACGTGTGATTCGATCTGGCGGCGCTCGTCGGCATCCAGACTGCCTCGGGGAATGGAGAGCAACCGCACTTCCTCGGCGGATAAATAGGGACGCTCGGTCCCGTTCGGATCGCGATAAGTTTTCTGTGCGATCTGGTTGAGCAGTTCGAAATCGCCCGATGGAAGAAGCGTAGGCTCGTTGGCCTTGGCGATGAATTCCGCAAAGCGCTCAAGTTCGCCAATTACCCGGCGCGACTCTTCGTCGAGCGTGTGCAGACGCTCCGCGGCTTGTTTTCGCGACAGCGAAACCAGCGCTTCCACTTTCTGCTGCCCGACGCGGGCCTCAATGTCCCGGCGGATGTAGTCGAACCGGTCCAGCACGCGCACAAACTGCAGCGGATAGAGTTTCTTGGCCTTCACCAGCACTTCTTCGCGTACTCCCACTTTGCCGAAATCGTGAAGCAGGGCGGCGTAGCGCAATTCCTTCACCTGGTCGCGGGAAAAACGCAGATCCGCGTATGGGCCGCTCGGCTCGCGGTCCACCGCTTCCGCCAATGCCACGGTCATTTCGCAGACGCGATGCGAATGACCGGACGTGGTCGGATCGCGCTGCTCGATGGCTTTCACCGCGGCGTTCACAAATCCATGGAACAGATTCTCAATATCTCGATAGAGCCTCGAGTTTTCGTAAGCCACCGCAGCCTGCGAAGCCAGCGATAATCCCAGCCGCACGGCACGCTCCGGAAACGGATGCACCCAGCGCCGGACCGCGCCGCCATTGGTCAGCCGCGCCTTCGCGTTGCGTTTGCAATTGATTAGTTGCAGCACGCCGAGGACTTCGCCTTTCCCATTCTTCATCGGTAAGGTGATCAGCGAACGCGTGCGGTAGCCGGCCTCTCGATCGAACGACGCGTTGAAGCGAAACGGATGCGCCTTTGGTATGCGATAAGCGTCAGCGAGCTCGATCACCTCGCCGTGCAGCGCGCAGTATCCAGCCATGGAGTCTTCGGATAGCGGAAGCGTGTGTTCGCTAAATGGAAACTGGGCGCTGTCGTTTTGCGTCAACTTGAACCGCAGCAGCGGAAGTCGCAATCCTCCATCCGCCGAGGTTCCGCCTTTCTCCACGAGATACAGGGAGCCGGCATCGGCGGCGGTGATTTCCCGAGATTTCTTCAGGATAAGATCCAGCAGCGTGTCCACGTCTCGCGTTTCAGACAGAGCAATCCCCACGCGGTTCAGCTCCTCCAGTTCGAAAGTAGCTTGCGTCGCGCTGCGCGTCTTGTTGCGGGTTCTGGGGGCGCGCTTGGGTGGCGATTTTTTGATTCCAGGCATAGAAGAAGGGCAGTGGGCCGCAGAGGCAGGGCGCTCCGGGCAGACCGAGAGTATAACGAAAGCATTTACCGGGGGCACGCAAAGTGTGCACCAATGAAAGCCGCAATCACCGATAAGTCAAATGGGACGCGTCACTTCCCGGCCTAGTGTGGCCTAAGAGCGAGTAATCAGTAGGGTTCAGAGCCTTTCGCAAGCCTTGGGGCTCTGTTAGCGTGGGAATAGAGTTGCGGGATACACGTGTGGCCAGGGGTGTAATCTCAAGGCGGCAAGGGGAGTTTGTGTGCGTATCGCAAGTGGCGGCGTGACCGATATGGGTCGCGTGCGTACCAACAACGAGGATTGCTACAAGATCGTTGAGCCGCTGAACCTCTTCGTGCTTTCCGACGGCATGGGAGGCGAAGCGCACGGCGAAATCGCCAGCGCTATGGCTGTTGAAACGGTCGTGAAGCACTGCCTGGACTTAGAGACCAATCCAGCGGCCCGGGTCATCGGTGCTGTTCAACCTTCCTGGAACGCCCAGACAAAGCGTCTTTCGACGGCCGTCCATCTGGCCAACGAGAATATTTTCAAGTCCGCCGAAGAGCAGCCCGAACAGCATGGCATGGGCGCGACGCTTACTGCCGCGTGGATCGCCGGCGCCAAGCTCAGCGTCGCTCACGTTGGCGACAGCCGGGCCTATCTGCTGCGCGGCGGGACCTTGCTGCAGCTCACTCGGGACCATTCTCTCGTTGCCGAACAAGTGCGGCGCGGCATTCTGACCGCTGCCGAAGCCGAGGAAAGCGATATGCAGAGCGTTCTTCTGCGCGCGCTCGGTGCGCAGAAGGAAATCGAAGTCGACGCTGAGGAGCACACGCTTTTTCCCCGCGATGTTCTACTGCTCTGTTCCGATGGATTGACGCGTGTGGTCACAGAGCCGGAAATCGCCGGAACGCTCCAGGCGCAAACCGAACCCCTCCGGGCAGCGGAAAAACTGGTCGAACTCGCCAATGAACGCGGCGGCCCGGACAACATCACGGTTTTGATTGTGCGGCTTGAAAAGGATTCCAAGGGATGGTTTTCGTGGTTACGCGGTGGAGCGCACAAAAATCAGAGTTCGAATGGTAGCGCTGGAGGAAATTGAGATGCCGAAGCTCAGCCTCATGTTTGAAAACAAGATTGTGAAAGAGGTGCCCGTGGGCAACCGGCCTGTAACCGTCGGCCGAGCGCCGGACAACGATCTGCCCGTCGATAACCTCGCGGTGTCCAACTACCACGCAAAGATTTATTTCGAGGCCGGCCGCATGGTCGTTGAAGACCTGGACAGCCTCAACGGCACTTTTGTGAACGATCTCCGGGTCGAGCGCGCCACTTTGCACGACGGCGATAACGTGCATATCGGCAAGCACAAAATCAAGGTTGACACTAGCGGCGATGCCCCGCTGGCCTGGGACACCGGGCGCAAAACCGCCGCGCCGCGCATCGATGAAACCATGGTCCTGGACACCAAGGAGCGGCGTCAGATGCTACAGCAAGCAGCCGCCATGGGCGAGTCCATGCAGTTTGCTTCTTCGCGCATGAAGGTGCCGACGCTAGTCGTTCTCAACGGCCAAACCGACCAAAAAGAATATGTGCTGACGAACAGGCTGACGGTCGTCGGAAAATCAGCCATGGCCACCGTTCGACTGAAAGGCTGGTTCAAGCCGCAAATGGCCGCGCAGATCAATCAGCGCGATGACGGCTATTACCTGGGCCCCGGCGACAAGGTGCCCAAGATCAACGGCAAGTCCATCTCCGGCCCCGTGCGCCTCAACGACGGCGATCTCATCGAAGTCTCCGGGGTGCGCCTGAATTTCATCTTCCGCGAGTAGCGTTCGAAACGCGATGGCAGCTCCGTCAGAAGGCTTTTGGCAGCGGCGGGGCGCTCTGGGCCTCTACGAACTGCTGCTGACGTGGTGGCGCCACCGCGTCTCGTTCGTCACCAGCGTTTTCATCACATTTTTTGCGCTGGCGCTGTACTACTTCACATTCGTCGGCGAACGCAGCACTCCCATTTTCAATTTTGTTCAGCGCCTGGAATACGACTCGTTGGATACGCGTTTCCGCTACCGCCCTCGCAGCGCTACGGCAGTCGATCCTCGAATCGTTATCGTGGACATCGATCAGCATTCGCAGGAAGTGCTCGGGAAGTGGCCATTTTCCAGAACGCATTTTGCAAACATGCTCGACGTGCTCCGTGAGGATGGGGCCAAGGTGGTCTCATTCGACGTCACCTTCAGCAAACCCGATCAGAGTGCCGCACCGATTCGCGCCCTGTGGGCCGGGATGGAAGCGCGCAGAAAACGCGGTGAAAAAATTGATCCGGGGCTCTCAGCGGAAGTTCAAAACATCGCTGCCCAGTATGATGCCGACAAACAATTCGCCACCGCCATTCAACGCTTCGGCGCGGTGGTGCTTGGAAATTTCTTTCTTCACACGGAAGCCGACCTCCGCGGCCTGGATGACAAGACGCTCGATACCTACGCAAATCAAATCGCCTTCTATTCCTTCCCGAGCGTGCGCCCGCTCCGTCCGGAAACCGGCAAGCACGACCGCATCAGCCTGATGGAGAAATTTCAGCCGGACAATCTTTTACCCAAAGGCACCGAGGCCAACCTGGAAGTTCTCACCAGCTCGCTCAGCGAGGAAGCCTCTTCAACGGGATTCTTTAACGTGTATCCCGACGTGGACGGCGTTGTCCGTCAAGCCAACCTCATTATTCCGTACGGACGTTCCAAGGATTTCAGCGATTGGGACATTTATGCATCGCTCGACGTGCAGGCCGTGCGATCGTACTTCCGTTTGCCGAATGAACAGGTTGTTCTGGAATATGGACCGGTCGGGGCGTACCGGATTCTCTTTGGCGCATCCACGCCGGTTCGCACGGACGATCTCGGACGCGTGCTCATCAATTTTCATGGACCGGGTTACACCTACCCGCACCGTTCGCTCGCCGACGTCGTGGAAAAGAAGATCTCTCCTGATGTGTTTCGCGACAAAATCGTTCTGGTCGGCGCAACAGCCACAGGCATTGGCGATCTGCGAACGACGCCCTACGGCGGGCTCGATTACCCCGGCGTGGAAATTCATGCCAACGTGATCGACTGCATACTGCATCAGTCATTTCTGTATCATGGAGCAAAGCAAACGCTGGCGGACGTTTTGCTGATTTTGTTTTTCGGCATTCCCTTGGGAATCTGGATGGCCCTCGTTTCGCCGCGCTGGATGTGGTTCGGCGCGTTCCTAATCGCTCCTTTGGTTGCAGTCGACTATTTTGCATTTCTGCATGGCTGGTGGCTCAACTTTGGGGTGCCTGCGCTCACGCTGGGTTCCAACGTATTGCTCGTCTCCTTGTACCGGGCGCTATTCGAAGAAAAAGAAAAGCGCCGGGTGCGTTCCGCCTTCGGCCAATACCTGAGCCCCGAAGTAATTCGCCGTCTGCTCGTCAATCCGCGCCTCGTCGAACCGAAAAAAACCGACATCACCGTGATGTTCAGCGACATTCGCGGCTTCACCACCATTTCTGAAAAACTCGACGCCCAGGACTTGGCCCTCTTCCTCAACCAGTATCTCTCGGACATGACCAGCCTCGTCTTCGAGCACCACGGCACGCTTGACAAGTACATTGGCGACGCCGTGATGGCCTTCTGGGGCGCCCCTTTCGAGGAACCCGGCCACGCATCGAGAGCGTGCGACACGGCGTTGAAAATGATGGACCGCGTGCGCGAGATGCAGAAGAAGTGGGAGTCCGAAGGCAAGCCGCATCTCGACATCGGCATCGGCTTGAACACCGGCGTGGCCAGCGTTGGCAACATGGGCTCCGCGCTGCGCTACGGCTACACCGCTCTGGGCGACGCGGTGAATCTCTCCTCGCGCCTGGAAGGACTCAACAAAGACTACGGCACGCACATTCTAGTCAACGAGACAACCTACGCGGCGACTAAGGAAGATGGCTTCGTCTTCCGTGAACTCGATCTCATCCGCGTAAAGGGCAAACTCCAGCCGGTCACCCTCTACGAACTCATCGGCCGCGTCGCTGAGAATTCTGTTTATGGTCCGCCGGACGAAGTTCGCGCTCGGCTCGATTTCTTCCAACGGGCTCGCGAGCTCTACCGGAACCGCCGTTGGGAAGACGCACAGAAATCTTTTCAAACCAGTCTGGACAAATGGCCGGACGACGGCCCTTCGCGCACTTACTGGAAGCGTTGCCAGGACTACCTCTTCGACGAACCCTCGTCTGGGTGGGATGGCGTTTTTACCATGACGCACAAATAGCGCTTGCGCCTGCGCTCTTCTCCATTTCACGCTGCCCAACGACCGCGATGGCCGTCCAATTTGGATGGAGTGAGCTGTGTGCCTTGTGTCAGAATGAGTGCATCTAATGGGCGTGGCGACCCGGGGGGAGCAGCGCCTTCCATGATTCTAACTGATACATGGCGCGAGACTTAATCCGCGGTTGGTCTGTCCAAGGCGGATGTCAGCGAAGCAGATAGCGCGGCGGCGGATGGCCACCCAATCGGGGACGTACCCAAACAAATGCTCTCAGGAATCTAAGTTGAATCGGCGGAGATTGACGAGTCAGTGGCAACGATCGAGCCTCGCCGGTGCAAGAAAGCGAACTAAGAGTTTATGTGGATTGTCCGACTAGCGCTGCGCAGGCCATACACGTTTGTCGTGATGGCCTTGGCGATCATTCTGCTGACGCCCGTGGTGCTCTTGCGCACGCCTGTGGACATTTTTCCCGATATCAATATCCCGGTCATCTCTCTGGTCTGGACGTACAACGGCCTCGAACCACAGGAGATGGAGCAGCGCATCACTTCCAACGTCGAACGCGGCGTAAATACGCTGGTGAACGACGTGGAGCACATCGAATCGCAATCCTTGTCGGGGATCGCCATCATCAAGGTCTACTTTCAACCAGGCGCGAATATCCAGACGGCGCTCGCGCAGGCGGGTGCGATTTCCCAGACGTTCTTGCGATTCCTCCCGCCGGGAACCACTCCGCCGCTGGTGATCATCTATTCAGCTTCGACCGTGCCGGTTATCCAGATTGGCCTGACTAGCGACACGCTCAGCGAACAACAGCTTTTCGACACTGGAAATTACTTTATCCGCACGCAGCTGGCCTCCGTGCCGGGCGCCGCCACGCCCTTCCCGTACGGGGGCAAGCAGCGCGTCGTCAGCGTCGATATTGATTCCGCCGCTCTCCAGGCAAAAGGTCTTTCCGCCGTCGACATCGTCAACGCCGTGAATGCGCAGAACCTCATCCTTCCCACCGGCACAGCGAAGCTTGGCCCGCTCGAATACAACGTGGAGATGAACGGAAGCCCGCAAACCATCGCGGAACTGAACGATCTTCCGGTCAAAACCGTCAATGGCGCGACCATCTACATGAAAGACGTAGCGCACGTGCGCGACGGCTTTTCACCGCAGACCAACATAGTCTTGTCCAACGGCCAGCGCGGCGTGCTGATGAGCATTTACAAGACTGGCACCGCTTCGACGATCGAAATTGTCAACAACGTCAAACGGATGCTGGCCTACAACAGTGCTTCCTTTCCAGAAGGCCTGCATATCTCTACCTTCTTCGACCAGTCGCTCTACGTGCGCGCGTCCATTCAGGGGGTGATACGTGAAGCGATCATCGCCGCCTGCCTGACGGCGATTATGATTCTGCTCTTCCTGGGAAACTGGAAGAGCACGCTGATCATCGCCATTTCCATTCCGCTGTCTATTCTCGTCAGCATCCTTTGCCTGAGCGCACTGGGGCAGACCATCAACATCATGACGCTCGGCGGCCTCGCGCTGGCCGTCGGCATCCTGGTCGACGACGCCACCGTTGAAATTGAAAACATCAATCGCAACCTGGCCATGGGGAAGGAAACCGTGCAGGCGATCCTCGATGGCGCCCAGCAGATTGCCGTACCCGCTTTCGTTTCCACGCTTTGCATTTGCATCGTCTTCATTCCCATGTTTTTTCTGTCCGGCGTGGCCAAGTTCCTGTTCGTGCCGCTGGCGGAAGCCGTGAGCTTCGCCATGCTGGCTTCCTATATGTGGTCGCGCACCATCGTGCCTACGCTGGCCATGTACCTCCTGAGTTCGGAAGACGAGTATCACGCGGAAGAGCACATTGGCGAAAAGATGGGCTTCTTCCGCCGCTATCAGCAGGGCTTTGAACGGAATTTTGAAAAGTTCCGAGAGGGCTACCGGAACGCGCTAGGCGCGGCTCTGCGCTCTCCAGGGCTCTTTGCTGTTTGCTTCCTGGCCTTCTGCATTTTCTCCCTGCTCCTCGGTGGTGTGCTCGGCCGCGATTTCTTCCCGAAGGTGGACGCCGGCCAGATTCGCCTGCACCTGCGGGCTCGCACGGGTTTGCGCATCGAGGAAACCGCTCGCCTGGCAGACCAGGTAAACGGCGTCATACGTGAAACCATTCCCAAGGAAGAGCTCACCACGGTCCTCGACAATATCGGCCTGCCTTACAGTGGCATCAATCTCACTTACAGCAACGCCGGCACCATCGGAACTTCCGACGCAGAAATCCTCGTCCAATTGAAGGGGGAACGCGGCAAGTCCACCGCGGCGTACATCAACGATTTGCGCCAAAAGCTGCCGCAACGTTTTCCTGGCGTGCAATTTTTCTTTCAGCCGGCGGACATCGTGACGCAAATCTTGAATTTCGGAACTCCCGCGCCCATTGACGTGGAAGTGACAGGCATGAATCAGCGCGGAAATTATTTAGTCGCGGAGAAACTTGCCAACGAGGTCCGGCACATTCCCGGCGCGGTGGATGTTCACGTTCAGCAGGCGTTTGATAGCCCTACTCTCTACATGCAGATCGACCGGGCGCGCGCGCAATCCGTTGGCATACAGTCCCGCGACATCGCGCAGAACGTGCTCGTTTCCCTTAGCTCCAGTTTTCAGACCAGTCCGTCCTTTTGGCTGGATCCCAAGAATGGCGTGGAGTACAGCGTCGCGGTGCAGGAGCCGCAGTATCGCGTGGACTCCTACCAAGCGCTGCAGAACACGCCCATCAGCGGAAGCATTGCCGGCGCGGCGCCCCAGATTCTGGGCAATCTCGTGCAAACGCGGAACACT
>Ga0137380_10004532_pt1 | contig 12278 bp, 10 predicted proteins | sample SagtaG_17_FD_104809 | JGI IMG/M metagenome (GOLD analysis project Ga0137380, IMG submission 104809) | Vadose zone soil microbial communities from Sagehorn Ranch, Mendocino, California, USA - Sage2_L_100_16 metaG | ecosystem: Environmental > Terrestrial > Soil > Vadose zone | place: USA... | reverse complement strand
GCGTGCACGTGGACGGGCAGACGTACGACCTCGCGCAGGTGCCCAAGCTGAATCGCCGCCAGAACCACGACATCGCCGTCGTCGTGGACCGGCTCGTGGTGCGGGCGGCGGATCGCCGCCGCATCGCGGACTCGATCGAGACCGCCCTGAAGGCGGCCGAAGGCGTCGTCGAGGTGGTGGCCGGCCAGAAGTCGACCGTGTTCTCCGAGCGCTACGCGTGTCCCAAGTGCGGGCTCTCACTCCCCGAGCTGGAGCCCCGCCAGTTCTCGTTCAATTCACCGTTCGGGGCGTGCCCGGAGTGCTCGGGGCTCGGCACGCGGCGCGAAGTCAACGCCGATCTCGTGCTCGGCGACCCGAGCCTGTCGATCCTCGAGGGGGTGATCCTCCCGTGGGGAGAGCCGAGCGGGTATCTCCGCAAAGTCGTGCTCCCGACGCTGGCCAAAGTCTACAAGTTCGACCTCAACACGCCGTGGAAAGATCTCCCCGCCGCGGTGAAGAAAGGTCTCCTCCACGGCGCGCCGGGCCGCACCTTCACCTACCAGTACGACAGCGAGCGCTGGCACGGCTCGTACGAGTCGAGCTGGAGCGGCGTGCTCAAGTACGTCGAGAAGCGTTACCGCGAGACCGCCTCGGACGGGGTGCGCGAGCAGCTCGAGGCGTACATGGTCGAGCAGCCGTGCCCGACGTGCGGGGGCAAGCGCCTGCGCCCCGAGAGCCTCGCGGTGTTGGTTGGCGGCAAGAGCCTGGGCGACGTGGTGGACCTCGCGGTGACCAAGGCTCTGGAGTTCTTCGAGGGCCTGCCCCTGCGCGGCAACGGCCGGCCGGGGCTCGACCCCGAGATCGCGGGGCCGATTCTCAAGGAAGTGAAGGACCGGCTGCGCTTCCTCAACAACGTGGGACTCGACTACCTGACGCTCGGCCGCGCCGCGGAGTCCCTGTCGGGCGGCGAGGCGCAGCGCATCCGGCTCGCGACCCAGATCGGCAGCCGCCTGGTCGGCGTGCTCTACATCCTCGACGAGCCCTCCATCGGCCTGCATCAGCGCGACAACGCCCGGCTACTCGAGACGCTGCGCGAGCTGCGCGACCTCGGGAACACCGTGCTCGTCGTCGAGCACGACGAGGAGACGATCCGCGCCGCCGACCATGTGGTGGACCTGGGCCCGCGCGCGGGCCGCCACGGCGGCGAGGTCGTGGCGGCAGGCCCCCTCGCCGACGTGCTGCGCCACCCCGACTCGCTCACCGCCCGCTACCTGCGCGGGGAGCTGCGCATCCCCGTCCCGCTGCGGCGTCGTGTGCCCGACGGCGACCGCGTGCTGCGCGTGGTCGGCGCGCGCGAGCACAACCTGCGCGACCTCACCGTCGAGCTGCCGCTCGGCTTGTTCATCGCCGTCACCGGCGTGTCGGGGTCGGGGAAGTCTTCGCTCGTCAGCGACATCCTCTATCACGCCCTCGCCCGGCACTTTTTCCGGGCGAAGGTCGTGCCCGGCGCTCACGACCGCATCGAGGGCCTCGAGCGCATCGACAAGGTCATCGACATCGATCAAAGCCCGATCGGCCGCACGCCGCGCTCGAACCCGGCGACCTACACCGGGTTGTTCACTCCGATTCGCGAGCTCTTCACCTTCCTGCCCGAGTCCAAGATCCGCGGCTACGGGCCGGGCCGGTTTTCCTTCAATGTGAAGGGCGGCCGCTGCGAGGCCTGCCAGGGGGACGGGCTCGTCAAGGTCGAGATGCACTTTCTCCCCGACGTCTACGTCCCCTGCGAGGTGTGCAAGGGCCGCCGCTACAACCGCGAGACGCTCGAGGTCCGATATAAAGGAAAGTCCATCGCGGACGTGCTCGACCTGAGCGTTGCCGACGCGCTGGAGTTTTTCGAGAGCCAGCCGCGCATCCGCGCGAAACTGGAGCTGCTCAACGACGTAGGGCTCGGGTACATCCATCTGGGTCAGTCGGCGACGACCCTGTCGGGCGGCGAAGCCCAGCGCGTCAAGCTCGCCACCGAGCTCGCCAAGCGGGACACCGGGCGCACTCTCTACATCCTCGACGAGCCGACCACCGGCCTCCACTTCGAGGACGTGCGGCTGCTCCTCGAGGTGCTGCACCGGCTCGTGGACAAGGGCAACACCGTGGTCGTGATCGAGCACAACCTCGACGTCGTGAAGACCGCGGACTGGGTGATCGACTTGGGGCCTGAGGGCGGCGAGGCGGGGGGCGCGGTGGTCGTGGCCGGCACGCCGGAGCAGGTGGCGCGCCACAAGACCTCTCACACCGGTGCGTTTCTGCGCAAGACGCTGGCGGCGGGCGACTAGCTCCGTAACTTGAACTCCGAGGGTGACGCGCCGTGGACAAGGCCTGGTTGGGTGTGGTGGTTGTGTTCTTCGTGTTCGGCGGGGGCTTCTGGGTGCTCCGCCCCGTGGCCGCCGCGATTGCCAAGCGCATCGCCGGTGAGCACCGGTCACCGGCTCCCGATGCACAGGAACGCGACGCGATGGCCGCCGAGCTGCAGCAGCTCCGCCAGGACGTGACCGAGCTGCAGGAACGAGTCGATTTCGCGGAGCGGCTGCTCGCCAAGCAGCGCGGGGCCCAGAGGATCGGGCCGGGGGAGTGAGCCGATGAACGGCGAAGAGATGGTCGTCATCTCCCTCATGGTGATCGGGAGCTTCTGGGTGCTCCGGCCCGTGGCCGCGGCGATCGCCAGACGGATCGCCGGGGAACACCGCCGACCCGCCCCCGATCCGCAGGAGCGCGACGCGATCGCCGGCGAGGTGCAGCAACTCCGTCAGGAAATGGCCGAGCTGCAGGAGCGCATGGATTTCGCCGAGCGCTTGCTCGCCAAAGGGCGGGACCAGCGCCAGGGGTTGCCGTCGTGATACAGGGGCCCACGCCGCTCCCCACGCCACCCGGGCTCGATCCCAATCTGTTCGTCGAGCAGATCATCCCGCTGATCGGCGGGTTGGCCGTCCTGATCGTCGGCGCGATCGCCTTGCGCTGGTTGTTCCGCAGCCCGATCGGCGAGGCCATCGCCGAGGGCATCCGGATGCGCCGGCGGCGTCGCTACGGGGCGGACGTCTCCGAGACCGGCGAGCACCGCGTGACGGAGCTCGAAACCGAGGTGCAGGCGTTGCGCGGGCAGCTCGCGGAGCTGGCCGAGCGCGTAGATTTCGCCGAGCGGTTGCTGGCGCGATCCCGGGAGCCGGAGCGGCTGCGGCCGCCGACGACGTAAGTCGAAGCGTGAAACGCCGTTGCCGCCGCGGGCGTAGGGGAGCGGACAACGCTTAGATTAGGTCCATCACTCCGAGAGGCCGTATGGGGATCTTTGACCGTCTCTCGACGCTCATCCGGTCGAACATCAGCGACCTGATCTCGCGCGCCGAGAACCCGGAAAAAATGCTGAACCAGCTGATCGTGGACATGCGCACCCAGCTGGCAAAAGCCAAGCAGCAGGTTGCGTCGGCGATCGCCGACGAGAAACGGCTCTCGGCGCAGGCCGAGCAGGAGAAGAAGCTCGCCGAAGACTGGGAGAAGCGCGCCGTGCTGGCGGTGCAGGAAGGGCGCGACGACCTCGCCAAGCAGGCATTGCTGCGGCACAACGAGCACGCCCAGAACTACGTCGGGCTGCACGAGACGTGGGTCAAGCACCGCGAAGAGACCGACCGGCTGAAGCTGTCGCTGCGCCAGCTCAACGACCGCATCGAGGAAGCGAAGCGCAAGAAGAATATCCTGATCGCGCGCCAGAAGCGCGCCGAAGCGCACAAGCGCATTCAGGAAACGATGTCCTCGATGTCGGACAAGAGCGCCTTCGAGACGTTCGAACGCATGGCCGAGCAGATCGAGCACGAGGAGCGCAAGCTCCTGGCCGCCGCCGAGGTCAACGAGGATCTCTCGGGCGATTCGCTGGTCAAGCAGTTCCAGGGCCTCGAGCACCGCTACGATGCGGACCAGCAGCTCGCCGCGCTGAAACAGAAGATGGGACTGCTCGGCGCGGGCGACGCCGCGCCCGAATCGAAGCAGCTCGGCAAGGGGGCGAAAGAGGCCGAGCTGGTCGAGGATGACGACGCCGGGCACATCCCCTGACCGCTGAAAGGCCGTCGTCGCGAAGCACGGGCGCCACGTTCGTGGCGCTCTTTGTTGCGGCCCTCACCATCTGGTTCCTCATCCGGGTCGTCGACGTTCTGCTGCTGCTGTTCCTGGCGGTGCTCCTCTCCGTTTACCTCTCGTCGCTGACCGATCTCCTGGAGCGACGGCTGCGGCTGCGCCGCTGGGCGGGGCTCACCCTCGCCGGCGCCGGTACGCTCGTCGTCGTGGCGGGGTTGGCCGCGCTGATTTTCCCGCCGGTCGTCGATCAGACGCAGGGGCTGGTGTCGGGACTGCCCCAGACGCTCACCGACGTGCAGAACGTGATGGCGGAGTGGGCAGGGCGCTATCCGTTCCTGCGGCGCACCGAGCTCGCCGATCCGCAATCCGGGCTCGTCGCCAAGCTCATCAACGACGCGACGGGCTACCTCTCCAGCTCGCTGCTGCCGTACCTGCGCGCCGGCGGCAAGCTGTTCATCGAGGGCGTGAGCGTGCTGGTGATGGCGACGTACCTCGCGCGCGCCCCGGGGATCTACAGCGACGGCATAGTGTCGCTCGTGCCCCCCAGGCACCGCGGGGTGGCGGTCCGCATCCTCGACGACACCGGCGCCACGCTGCGCGCGTGGATCGCCGGACAGATCCTCGCGATGTTCGTGCTCGGCATCCTCACGGCGCTGGGGCTGCTCGTCCTCGGCGTGCCGTACTGGCTCGCCTTTGGCGCCTTCACGGGGCTCGTCGCCATCGTCCCGTTCTTCGGCACCATCGTGTCGACCCTGCTCCCGGCGCTCTTCGTGGTGGGCACCGGCGACTGGATCAAGGTCGTGGCGGTGATCGGGCTGGGCGTGCTCGTGCACGTCGCGGAGGCGAACCTGGTGGCCCCGCTCATCATGCAGCGCAAAGTGTCCCTCCCGCCGGTCCTCACCATCGCCAGCGTGCTCGTCATGGGCGCCCTGCTCGGCGTCATCGGCCTGATCGTGGCGGTGCCGGTGCTCGCCGTCACGATGGTCTTCCTGCGCCACATCCTCCACGGTGAGATTTACGGCGACACCGGCCACCTCGAACCGGCCGTCCTCAAAGTGAGCGGCCAGTTTCGCGTGCCCAAAACCCAAACGTCCGGATGACGACGCCCACGACGCACCATTTCCTCATCATCGCCGACGGCCAGTTCGGCCCCCTCACTTCCAAAACCGCCAACTCCTGCATCCGCTACTTCCCCGAGCGCATCGTCGGCGTGCTGGACCGCCCCGAGGCGGGCAAGACGGTGGCGGACGTGCTCGGCTTCGGCGGCCCCATTCCCGTCGTCGGGGATTTCGCGCAGGGGCTCGCGCTCGGTCCCACCGCCGTGCTCATCGGCATCGCGCCCGCCGGCGGCCAGCTGCCGCCGGAGTGGCGCGGCTGGCTGAAAACGGCCATCGACCGCCGCCTCGAGATCTGGAGCGGGCTGCACACCTTCATCGGCGACGATCCCGAGCTCGGCGCGCTCGCCCGGGCGAAGCAGGTGCGCATCCTCGACGCCCGCAAACCGCCCGCCGACCTCCCCATTGCGGACGGTCGCGCCGCCGAGGTGGACGCCTACGTGCTGCTCGCGGTCGGCTCCGACTGCAACGTCGGCAAGATGACCGCGATGCTGGAGCTCCGAAAAGCGCTCGTCGCCCGGGGGAAGAAGACCAGCTTCGTGGCGACGGGACAGACGGGAATCTTCATCGAAGGCTGGGGCATCGCCGTCGACGCGGTCGTCGCCGACTTCATCGCGGGCGCGGCGGAACGGCTGGTGCTCCAGGGCGCGCAGGGGAACGACATCGTCCTCGTAGAAGGGCAGGGGAGCCTCATCCATCCCGGCTACTCCGGCGTCACGCTCGGCCTGCTGCACGGCTCCTGTCCCGACGGCCTGATCCTCTGCCATCAGGCGACGCGCGAATACATCGGGGACTATCACGGGCGCGACCCATGGGTGAAGATCCCCCCGTACCGCGAGCTGCTCGAGATCTACGAGCGGGCGATGGCCCCGGTGCGGCCGACCCGGACGATCGGGATCTGCCTCAACACCTTCGACATGAGCGACCGGGACGCCCGGGCCGAGATCGCCCGGGCGACCGCGGAGACGGGGCTCCCCGCCACCGATCCCGTGCGGTACGACCCGGGACCGCTGGTGGAGGCCATCCTCACGGCGGCGGCGTAGCGATGTCGACCCCGCCGCCCGAGCTCGCCGCGGCGCTCGCCGAGCGCTACGCCATCGAGCGCGAGATCGGGCGCGGCGGGATGGCGGCGGTGTATCTCGCCGAGGACCGCAAGCACGGCCGCAAGGTCGCGGTCAAGGTCCTCGACCCGTCCTTGGCGGCCTCGCTCGGCGCCGAGCGATTCCTGCGCGAGATCCGCATCGCGGCGCGGCTCGCCCACCCGCACATCCTGCCGCTCATCGATTCCGGCGAAGCCGACGGCTGGCTGTACTACGTCAGCCCGCACGTGCCCGACGGCTCGCTCCGCGATCGGCTGCGGCGGGAGCCCCGGTTGCCGATCGGCGAGGCGGTAGGAATCGCCGCGGAGATCGGCGCGGCGCTGGATTTCGCTCACCGACAAGGGTTCGTCCACCGCGACGTCAAGCCGGAGAACATCCTCTTTGCCGACCGCCACGCTGTGCTCGCCGACTTCGGGATCGCCCGCGCCGTCTCCCCCGTGGAGGTCGCCACGGTCACCGAAGTGGGGATGGCGCTCGGGACGCCGGAGTACATGAGCCCCGAGCAGGCGGCCGGAGAGCAGGATCTGGGCGCGCGCAGCGACGTCTACAGTCTCGCGTGCGTCCTCTACGAGATGCTGGCCGGAGCGCCGCCCCTGCGAGGCGAGGGCGCGCGCGCGACCATGGCCAAGCAGGTGACCGAGGCCCCGCCGCCGCTGCGGGCGGCCCGACCGGACGCGCCACTGCACGTCGAGCGGGCGCTCGTCCGCGCGCTCGCCAAGGATCCTGCCGAGCGCCTGGCGAGCGCGGCGGAGTTCGTCACGGCGCTGCAGACGCCCGCGGCGGGGGCCGCGGCGGGAGTGTCGGTGGCCGCTTGGGGGCGCGGGATCGCCGTGCTGCCGTTCACCAACGCGAGCGGCGACCCCGACAACGAGTACTTGAGCGACGGCATCACCGACGAGCTGATCTCCGCGCTCGCGAGGGTGGAGGGCCTCCGGGTCACGGCGCGGACGTCCGTGTTCGCGTTGAAGGGGAAGCCCCAGGACGTGCGGTCGATCGGAGCCTTGCTGGGGACCGCGTGGGTGCTGGAGGGGTCGGTGCGGCGGGCGGGCAGCCGGCTGCGCATTACCGCCCAGCTCACTTCCACGGACGACGGGCGGCTGCTGTGGTCGGAGCGCTACGATCGCACGCTCGAGGACGTGTTCGCGATCCAGGAAGAGTTGGCGCGAACCATCGTCGACACGCTGCGGGCGACGTCGTTCGCCGCGCTCGCCGAGCCGGTCGCGAAGCGCTACACGAACAATGTCCTGGCCTACAGTCACTATCTGAAGGGGCGCTTCGCGTGGAACAAGCGCTCGCACGAGGGGACGAGCGAGGCCATCGCCGCCTTCGAAGCAGCCATCGCGGAAGATCCCAACTACGCCCCGGCGTACGCCGGCCTCGCGGATTCCTATGCCCTGCAGCTGGACTACCGCAGCGTGCCCGTCGCGGAGGGCTTTGCCCGCGCGAAGGCGTACGCCCGGCGGGCGCTCGACCTCGACGACACCGTGGCCGAGGCGCACGCCTCGCTGGCGTGGGGCCTCTTGATCTACGACTGGGACTGGGACGGGGCGGCCCGGGAGTTCCGGCGGGCGATCGAGCTCGATCCCCGGTATCCCACGGCGCATCAGTGGTACGCGTTCTCGCTCGCCGCCCACGGCCGGGTCGATGAGGCTCTGGTGGAGTGTCATACCGCGCTGGAGCTGGATCCGGCGTCGGTGTCGATCCGTCGCACGGTGGGTCTGGCGTACTTCTACGCGCGGCGCTACCCGCAGGCGTGGGATCACCTCGTGCGGGCAATCGCCATGAATCCCACGTCCGAAGAGAGTTACCGCGTCCTCGGCCTCATCCTCGCGCACCTCGGTCAGTGGGAGGAAGCCGAGCGGGCGGTGCGCGAAGCGTTGGCCGCTCCCGGCGCGGGGGCGTACAGCCGTGCCACCCTGGGCTTCGTGCTCGCGCGCAGCGGACGTCGCAGCGACGCCGAAGCGATCCTGCGCGAGCTCACGGACCTGGCGCAGCGCGGCTACGTCTCCCCGGTGGCGTTCGCCACGGTCCACGTCGGGCTGGGGAACCTGGACGCGGCGCTCGACTGGGCCGAGCGCGCCCACGCCGAGCGGCGGGGGTGGCTGGTGTACTTCAAGGTGAACCCGCTCCTCGATCCGTTGCGCGGCCGGCCCCGGTTCGAGGCGCTCCTGAAACGCATGCGGTTGTAGCGCGCGATTTCGGTACGCGGGGCGGCGATTCGGTACGGGACGCCGCCTCTTTCCTTTCTATAGTGGCGGACGATGCTCCGGTGCGCCTTGGCCGAATGGCAGCTCGGACGGACGCGGCTGGTGCGCTCCCGCCTGGGGCTGTGGCTGCTGCTCCTCGTCGGGGGGTTCGTCCTCGTGGTGCGCCACCCGGTCATCCTGGCGCTCGACACGGGGATGCTCGCCGCGGTGCTGGCGGTCGCGTTCACCGCGGGCGCCGACAACGATCGCGCCGCCCTGGCCCTCACCCTGACGCACCCCACCACACCGCTGGCGGTGGCGCTGGGGCGGTGGCTGGCGGCGAGCGTTATCGCGGGTCTTTGCGTCGGCGTCGCGTGCGCCACGCGAGCCGGTTCTGGCGGCGCGGAAGTGGCGGCGCTGTGGCGCGCGGCGGCCGGCGGGCTGGTGGCGGCTGCGGCGACGGCGGCGTGCGCGCTGGTGGCGGTGTGGGCGGGGGGCAACGCGCTCGCGGGCGTGCTCTTCCTTTATGTCTTCGTGATCAGCCACTTCGGCCCGCCGGCGATCGAGGCGGTGTTGGGAGATGGGGTCATGGGCTGGATCGCCGGCGCTGTGGTGCGGGTGTTGCCCGGCGTATGGCGGTACGCAAAGCTGGCGGGCGGCGACCCAGGCGCGTGGGTCCACGCGGTGGCGTGGGCGGCGGGCGGCGTGAGCGCGGCTGCCCTGATGCTGGCCCGATGGATGCGCCGCTGAGCCTCCTTGAGGCACGGGATGTGACGCGGCGTTTCGGCGCGCTCCAGGCGGTCGCCGGCGTGTCGCTGCACCTCGTGCCCGGCGAGATCGTGGGCCTCGTGGGAAAGAACGGCGCGGGGAAGACCACGCTGCTGCGTCTGCTCGCCGGGACGCTGCGCCCCGACGGCGGCTCGATCGCGGTCGCCGGGCACCCGCCCGGGACCTCGCCGGCGCGCCGGGTGCTCGGCTTCGCGCCGGACGGTGCGGTATTCCCGCCGACGCTCACCGTGCGCGAGGTGCTCGATTACTACTCGCGGCTGCACGCCGCGGGGCCGGAGCGCCGGGCGCTCGTGGCCGCGGCGCTCGAGCTCGGCGCGCTCGACGAGGTGGCGGGGCGGCGGGCCGGGTCGTTGTCGCGCGGCTACGTCCAGCGGCTCGCGTTCGCGCAGGCCGCGCTCGGGGGTCGGCGGATCCTGCTGCTCGACGAGACGCTCGCGGACCTGGACCCCGTCGCGCGGCGCCGCCTGTGCGACCGGCTCCTGGCGCTCGCCGCCACCGGGGTGGCCGTGCTGCTCTCCTCGCACGATCTCGCCGCGGTGGAGCGGGTCGCCGCCCGGGTGCTGATCCTCGCCCGCGGGCGCGTGGTGCGCGAGGGCGCGACGGCGGTGCTGCTGCGCGACCGCGTGCTCGAGATCGTGCTCGACGCGCCGCCGCGCGTGCCGCCGCCCGGGTTCCGGGTGACCGCGTTCGGCCTCGAGACGGACCTGGGGGACCGCACCGTGGAAGCGGCGCTGGCGTTGTGCCGGGCGCACCGGCTCGCTGTGCGGGCGTCCCAGGTGCGGCTCCCATCCCTGGAAGACGTGGTGCTGGATGCGCTGGACGACGCCGCCGCGCGCTGACTACGTTTCCCCCCGCCATGAGCCTCCAGCTCTTCAACACGCTGACGCGGCAGGTGGAGGCGTTCGCTCCGCTCGCGCCTCCGCGGGTCACGATGTACACGTGCGGCCCCACGGTCTGGAACTTCGCGCACATCGGGAATTTCCGGACGTTTCTGTTTGAGGATCTGCTGCGGCGGCACCTCGAGGGGTCGGGGTACGACGTGTTCCACATCATGAACCTCACCGACGTGGACGACCGGGTCATCAAGGCGGCCGCCGCGGCCGGCAAACGGCTCGCCGAGCTCACCGATCCGTTCGCCCGAGCGTTTTTCCAGGACCGCGACTTCCTGCGCATCAAGCCGGCGCACGTCTACCCGCGCGCCACGCAGTACATGCCGGCGATGATCGCCCTGGTCGAGCGCCTGCTGGAGCGCGGCGTCGCCTATCGGGGCGACGACGGGTCAGTGTATTTCGCGATCGCCAAGTTCCCGACCTACGGCCGCCTGTCGCAGCTCGACCGCCGCGAGATCAAGGTCGGGGCGCGCGTGGCGAGCGACGAATATGCGAAAGACGACCCCAGCGACTTCGCGCTGTGGAAGAAGGCGGGCCCCGTCGACGAGCAGGTGGGCGCGGTGTGGGACGCGCCATTCGGCCGGGGGCGCCCGGGGTGGCACCTCGAGTGCTCGGCGATGTCGCTGACGGAGATCCGGCAGCGCTTCGGCGTCGAAACGCTCGATCTGCATTGCGGCGCGATCGATCTCATCTTTCCCCACCATGAAAACGAAATCGGCCAGTCCGAGGCCGCGACCGGCCGGCCGTTCGCGCGCGTCTGGATGCACGGGGCGTTTCTGAACGTGAAGGGCACGAAAATGTCGAAGCGGTACGGCAACTTCCTGACGGCGCGCGACCTCCAGGAGCAGGGCGTGGACGCCGGCACGTTCCGCACCCTCGTCTATCAGACGCACTACCGCCAGCCGCTCGACTACACCGACGACGCACTCGACGCGGCGCGGAAAGGGTCGCTGCGGCTGGGGAAGTTCCGGGAGCGCCTCGCGAACGGGGACGGACAGGGGCGGACGGGGGCGGACGCCGGAGGTCGGATTGCGGGGCTGGCGCAGCAACTCGAGACGGACGTCCGGGCGGCCCTGGACGACGATCTCGATTCTCCCAAGGCGCTCGCCCATCTGTTCGACTTCGTGACCGCCGGGAACGCGGAGTTGGACCGGGGCGCCGGCGGGCAGGGAGCCGCCGCGGCCCTGGCAGTGTTCGATGGGCTGATGGAGCGGTTCGCGGTCCTGCCGGCCGCCCGGCCGGTGGACCCCGATCTGGCGCAGTGGGTGCAGGAGCGGCTCGCCGCCCGGGACCGGGCCCGTAAGTCCAAGGATTTCAAGGAGGCGGACCGGGTCCGCGGCGAGCTCAAGGCCCGGGGCGTGGAGATCGAGGACACGCCCGCGGGGACCAAGTGGCGCATGGTCTAAGTTCTTAACGGCACGTCCCTTGCAATACAGCACCTCCCCGTTTATGCTCCGAGTCTAATAGAAATAGCGGTCGACCAGCTGACGTAGCTCAACTGGTAGAGCAGCTGATTTGTAATCAGCAGGCTAAGGGTTCGAGTCCCTTCGTCAGCTCACGTTGCCGAAGAGGAGCGCTGCCCCGACTGTCGCAGTGCGACAACCCATCACCCCGCCCGAAGGCAGCGGGGTGCTTTGTCGCTGGGGGTGGAAGCCGGACTCGAATTGCGGGAAGGCGATTCGCGGCGTGGGCGTGGTGGGGTGCCCGAGCGGTCAAAGGGAGCAGACTGTAAATCTGCCGCGCTTACGCGCTACGAAGGTTCGAATCCTTCCCCCACCACTTGGCGCGCGGGCGTAGCTCAGTTGGTAGAGCATCAGCCTTCCAAGCTGAGGGTCACGGGTTCGAGCCCCGTCGCCCGCTTGCTGGTGTCGTCGCTCGCGTAGCTCAGTCGGTAGAGCGCGTCCTTGGTAAGGACGAGGTCACCGGTTCAATCCCGGTCGCGAGCTTGAGCACCAGAGAAGCGTAAAGGGACGACGTAGAGGAGATACGTTGAGAGACGGCGTGGAGGGAATACGTATTCCCTCCCACGAGTTTCCTCCACGGTGTTCCTCCACGGTTTTCCTCAACGCATTCGAACCGTAAAGAGGAGATCATGGCGAAGGC
>Ga0137380_10004531_pt1 | contig 12278 bp, 13 predicted proteins | sample SagtaG_17_FD_104809 | JGI IMG/M metagenome (GOLD analysis project Ga0137380, IMG submission 104809) | Vadose zone soil microbial communities from Sagehorn Ranch, Mendocino, California, USA - Sage2_L_100_16 metaG | ecosystem: Environmental > Terrestrial > Soil > Vadose zone | place: USA... | reverse complement strand
TGAGGTCGAGAAATTCTTCACCGAGCACAAAGTTACTGGAGCTGACATCGCGCTGGAAAGATTGAGAATCTACGACCAGCTCGCAAAAAACATCACTACAACCCCTTAGGTTCCATTGCCATCATGGGGTGGCTATGCTATTCTTCGACTGTGCGCGAAGGAGGACTTGGAGCACTAATCAGCTAGCTTACAAAAGTGGTGCGGGGGGTGGGATTTGAACCCACGTCGGCGCCTCCGGCGCCAACCCCGATGTTTTCGTTAGAACTTTCGTCGGACATGTTCATCACCATACAATTGTGCTTGGCTAGCTAAGAACATTCCGGTCGGTTTACAGGTGAGGGATGAAGCTGGCGCTCCATGAAGTAGTTGCTGCTGCCAGACTCAATTCTCAACGAACTGATCTCGACAGCGGCCCCGTTCCTCTATCAGTTGTGAATGCATGATGGACTTGCGCACACTTTCGCGATGAAATCGCTGCCCGAAACGAAAATGCCCCTTGGCGAGGCGAAAACATCCACTGCATACGTGAACGTGTCCTGAGTAGGTGCGCCGAAGGTCATAGACGAAACCAGGACACCACGCGAATCGAAACGCTGTACGTAGGCTTCAAACGTCCCGCCCTTAAACGACATACCAACGACGTAAATGCCTGTTGGGGTTGCGGAAACTCCGCGAGCAATCGTTTCAGTGAGCCCCGACCCCACTGCCCATAATTGAGTCCCGTTGAAATCATATTTTGCAAGAAGATTGTTTGAGATCGCATAGAGCCCGGTGGGCCCTACAGAAATCGGCGCCCCATACGCGCCAGATTGTTGGGTCCAGAGTTCGTTACCGTCATGGTCGAACGCTTTCAAGAAGACTCCCCCGCCAGCGGACGGACATCGTTGGTGGGCAGGGCAAGAGTTTCCTCCAACAACGTACACGCCTTTCGGTCCTACCGAGATTCCGCTCATCACAGTGGAGAATCCCATCGCGTGGATCTGGCGAGTCCACATTTCGTTCCCGCTATGGTCAAACTTCTCGACAATGCCAATAGACTGCCTTGAGGCGAAATCGGAGCCTCCCGCAACATAGACTCCAGTGGAATCTACTGAGACGCTTTCAGCATGAGAACCTTCTAGGCCTCCGAACTGACTTGACCAGATCAGATTACCGTTGAAGTCAAGCTTCTGCACAAAAGAATAGAAGCCGACGACATAGATTCCATCTAGTCCCGAAGCTACTCCCAACGCGACGGCATAGGGAAGATGTCCAACTTGCCGAGTCCAAACTAGGCTGCCGTCGAAATCGTATCTTCTTGCTTCGGACCCCCCGGCTACAAACACGCCTACTCTACCTGCAGATACGCTAACGGGGAACGAAGAACCAAGAGGGTAAATCCAAACCAGATGCGGTTGAGCCAAAGTGGGCCCCGCTCCACTCAAAGCAAACGTTACGAGTGCAAGGGCAAGCAAAACCGTCAATTGGTGATCTTTCTTTTGATAGAATCAGATCACAAAGTCTGCATACTTAAGCCTGGCCGATTTGGCATCTACTACAAGGGTGGCTAGCTGAGCAACATCATCGTCGGATTGTCCGAAATACTGACGAAGCCCATTGGGACCCCATATACGATCCGGACGTGCGCATACGGGTGTGAGAGGGACGGTCAACATATGCGTCAAGATTTGCGCGACATGGCCCGAGCATAAGGAAGCGCGGGTTATTACTCGGCAACAGTGAAGGGATGAGAGGCTCAAATTCGCAAAGATGCGCGAATGACCTGTTCGCTTGGTCCGGTTTCGATAATGTGACACAAGCATATAGTCAATTATCCGGATGGCGATGAAAGTCGAAGACGGTCGGAGTGGACCCCCAGGCACGCTCGAAGTCGTCCACGACTAATTCTAGGAGGTCCCAAAGGCATTAGGGAGTGAGATTGCATCGGCAACCATCGCCACTGGGTCACTGCCACTGCAAGTAAACACAAGGTTGCCCTGAGGCATCGAAACTACTTGATAATCAATATCTAGGACACCGTCCCCACCACCACCCCCCAGCTCGGCAAATCCTGATGAGGGCGTGCATGCTCCAGCATCATTTATTGCCGTACTTGCTATGATGAAGTCATGATCGACGGCTCCTATCGAAGCGGAACATGTTGTTACTGAAATCCCCCCGGGTCCAAGACATGACAAAGTTATCGGGAATCTTGGACTCTGGTCGAATATTGCTCTAGCGTTGGCGTTACGGATTGCGAGAACCTGCATTCCCCAATTGTAAATTCCAGGAATCACCACTGAAATGTTGTCCGACTTCAGCGGGGATGTGGTTCTGGCATAGTATTCCCAGATTTTATCGCTAGGCGCGAAAGATACGCGTTGCGTGAAATTTAGGCCACTACTATCCGTGATTGTTGATATTGTAGAAAAACAGTTGGTAAACCCGCATTCCACGATTAGTATTATGACATCATGGCCATGTGCAGTAGTTAGGGATTCCGCGCGACAGTAGGTGCCACAAATCGTACTGGTTCCCACGCCGTCCAACGCCAACGGACCCGACGCATGGGCTTGCGGGAATTGTATCGGCAACCAAAAACCCACGGCTATCAACGACAAGAGAGCCGCACAACGTAGGCTTGACGCCATGCCAACCAGACATTTTGCTCTCTAATGTTCAAACTATTAGGTGTATCTGAAGTTAGAGCCAAGGATCACCCTAGCTTGCGTCGTTCATGCGTCTCTGAGCCATAGAGCCCCTGACTTCTTGCCTTTTTCTGCAACCACAGGGCAATGGCAACGGTCAGAATCCAGGGCCGCGGCGTAGTTAGTGACTGCGCCAGAGTTCGGGGGTGCAGTATTGGTGCGGGGGGTGGGATTTGAACCCACGTCGCGCTCGACTGAGCGCTCCGTGGAGCCTTCATTCAAATTTCTATTTTCGTCGGACATGTTTACCACCAAGCAGATGTGCTTGGCTAGCTAAGAACATTGTGGTCGATTTTTCAAGTAAGGGGCGATGGAGGAGGCGAAGCACTTGAGAATTGATAGTTTGGGCACGTGACCTTGAAATCTAGAGAAAGCGCGCAGAGGTGTTACTAGTCTAGTTTTTCTGACCTTTCAACAGGAATCGTCGGGGGAAGAAGCGAACGGACTTGAGATTCGATTTCCTCCATCTTGACCAGTTGGAATTTGAACTTGTAAACGTCTCCTGTTGCCTGAATGTATAGCCTGGTGGCTCCTAGTTTCCTTCCCAGCTCGACCTTTGAGATGTTGGAATAGGTCAAGGCGTAATTTTTCTTGTTAGATTGTAGAATGCCTGTTGGGGACATGCTTTTCAGCCGTCCGCTTTTCTTCATCTCGTCTAGCCCTGCGATCATTCCACCAACTCCGCCAAAGCTACCAGCAGCTTGAGTTAACATCCCCATTACTGACACGATAATTCTCTCACTAGTGAACACCAGATAGCACTGAAGATCTCCTTTCCAACCCCTTGTCATTATGGCATGCAGTACTCCTACTACCTCCTCTGGTTGAGAGGATGTCATGGATTGCCTGACAGATTGAGTGCTACAAACCAGACTAAAGACTCTATTGCATAATATAGCCCCAATGTTCACGGTATCTTGTCTTAGGTGCTGGTCCCATAGCATATTCTGGGGACAGATGAGCGCATTTTTCGGTCGAAGCGTGATTAGCCTCTTGGGACCCCGTATACGGTCCGACTGAGTGCATACGGGTGTGAGAGGGCAATCCCAACATAATGCGTCAAGATTTGCGCGACTCGAAAATGACTTGTTCGCTTGGCCCGGTTTCGATAATGTGACACAAGCATATAGTCAATTATTCAACGCCCACGCCCCTTTTCGAGCAATGGGTTCTGCGAGGGACCCAAGATACTCTCTGTTCGGGGCAATCGTCAATTGTACCTGATTCGTCGCAACCATCTCCAACTATGTACGTGAAAGTTATCAACATTCCTGAAGACCTCCGTTCATTGCCGTGAGAGGACTGGCGAGTTGATGGTGTTTGTGAAGGTCGAGTTCCTAGTAGTTGTACTACTCGGACTCGTCATTTCTGCCGGACTCTTTACAGGGTCGATTCTTCTTTCTTCGACAAGTCATGTATCTAGGGGCTCTTCGCCTACCATGTCCATTCCAAGCGTTGCCAATCTAACCTCACCCTCCCCGAGCATATTTGCGAGAATTGATGGGATTCGACAACCTTCTGATTCAACCAATCAGGGTTCGCGGCCGGATCCCCAAGTAGCAGCAGGGCCCAACAGTGTCGTCGAAATGGCTAACCTCAATGTTGAGGTATTCTCGAAACAAGGAGTCTCCCTAAAGAATTCCACCTTCGCACAATTCTTCAACGCGAATCCGAATGTTGGTGGAGACCCTAGAGTGATTTATGACGCGCCCTCGGGAAGATGGTTTGCAACAATGTCGGCCGATGTCATGAGACTTGCCGTCTCAAATTCAAGCGACCCAACTGGGAACTGGACTATCTACAAGTTCCCCTTTGGCTCTGCATTTGATCAACCATCCCTCGGTATCACTGATGACAAGGTTGTAATTAGTTCAAACAGTCCAAACAGCGGGTTTTCCCTGATCCGTATCATAAACAAGAGTGAGCTACTCGCGGGGTGTTTGAGGATAGACAATGTCTCAAGCACTCTACCGTATCTTTCGGTTCATCCGGTGCAATCCCTTAGCCCCACCGCGACAGAATACATGGTGAGCACGGGCGCAGGATTAACCTCGGTAAACGTCACCCATCTCTATGCCATAATTGGCACTCCGCCCGCCACTCCTGTTATCGCATTGACCAATCTTACAATCGCGCCAACTGCGGCGCTATCATCTGACGTTGAGGGGGTATGATTCTCGTGTTCAGGACGCCGCTTGGTTCAGGGGGAAACTCTGGTATGCACTAAACGATGCATGTCCGCAGGCGACGTGTATTCGGCTGACCGAGATTAACACAAACACTAGTCGTGTCGTGCAAGACTTCAACTTTGAAGTGACTGGTCAAAGTTTCTGGTATCCAGCCCTCAAGATCGATGGCGATGGGGGTCTCGATGTTGTCTATGGAAACGGCACTGGCATCGCTGTCACGGGGCAGACAGTCAACGACCCGCCTGGTACTCTAAGAAACCCTGCGACCCTAAAGGGCCCTAGTGGAAGCATTCCAGGAACCGTCAATTCTGGTTACCTTTATGGTGACTACTTCGGAGCAGGTGTTGACCCTACTGATCCGCGCGTCGTGTGGGTGGCAGGCGAATATATTCCTGTTCCGCGAACGCAATGCGCTCCGGGCTCCGAATTAAACTGTTGGGGGACCTTCATAGGTAGCATGAGTGTGCAGCCCCCCTCACTAACATCATCAATCAACCCTGCAATGCTGAATATGACGGCCCCAGCGCCCGGGAGTATGAGGACTGGACACGCTAACTTGACTGTCACTAGTCATGCATTCAGTGGACAGGTAACCCTCTCGAACAGTCCAAATTATGAAACCGCGCTGAGTGGACCCCTCCTAAGCTACTCTCAGACAAACTTCAACATGACTCCCGGCCAGACGATTAGCATTGTGGTATCCGTTGCGATCTGCTCATCGACTCCAAGCAGAACCTTCACCATAACAGGTTCAAGTGGAGCACTCACAAGCAATGTGACTTTCATCGTCAATGTGACGGGACAAAGGAGCGGCAGCTGTCCATCCTAAATTTCGGTTTATGATTGAAGCAAGACTGACATCAATTCGCCTTAGCGCAAACTTTTGGGCAAGAGAAAAAACGCGTCAAATCCTTCCGAAATGGGGCGATCTAGCAAACCTCACACGAGGCAGACCCGTTGGCTAAGTCGCGATGCGAAACATGCGGGTAATGGGTCGAGGATTCGGAGCTAGACGGTCATCTGAACCAAAACTTGGAGGCACCTACTGAAGAACCTGGAGGTGCACCACTTGCGACAAGGTTATGGACGCGTATTACGGCGTGCCGTTCCGAGTTGGTGGGAGGGTCCGGGCATCCGGAGCTTGGGGGAAGAGCCGATTCCGAGGGGCAGGTTGAGACGTTCCGCCTTACGCAATCCATAGTCGATAGTTGAAAGATTAGAGGAACCCCTTAGTACTTTGGTAGACTGTTCGACTATCAACGCTTAGCTTGTTTCTCGGCTTCCTCTTGGCGCACCTGTCTCAATTCGTCCGCAATAGATCTCAGTGTTCTAAACGACCAGTAGTACATGAAAGCGCTAAGGATCACTAAGAGTATTCCGAATAGATTCCACCACGTCACTACAATGACGCCGTTGACTGCGACTAATTGCCATGTACTCAGAGCGAGATTATCGAGAAAGTATCCCGTGTATAGCAGGACAACGATCACTGACAGCCCGACGAGCGTGACAGGGACAAACGACCGCCGCGCGTATATTCCCTCCCAGCCAAAGTAAACCGTTGACCAAACCCGCAAGCTGATACTTTGTTGAGACTAAGACGTCCGGCAGCACAAATACGACGGTTAACACTGCTGCCCAAAGTATTCCAATTGCTGTTAGGTCGTGCATAAATTCGGTCTTGTTCAACCTGTCTAATTCAGAGCGAAATTGGGATCGGTCTTATACTTGTCAGTTGCGATCAGGGTGGCCTTTCCTCGCCTCCATATATCTAACACAGATACAATCCAGCCCTCGCCGTGAGGTCTTGAGATTCACTAGTAGGGGAGTTCGAAAATGAGGATATGCGCTGTACCCAGTGTCGGCGAGATACGCCGTCGGTCCTAAAAAGCAACACGCATGCCCCCCGCACCTATGCGATGTTTGTTATGAGAAATCAGCCGAGCGTTACTTTCGCTCGGTCTCTAAACAACAATACTTTGGTCTTGTTACTTATGGATACCGGAATGTTTGAAATAATCGCAGACGCGATGTGATTGCTAAGCGTTGAACCTCGAGTGGCTGAAAGACAAACGGTTACGGCTAGTAGCTAATGCTCCTTCTGCATTTCTTGGCTAAATACTGCTTTTCGCTGGTCTGGTAAATCTGTTCGGATACTTCTATACTATAGCAATCTCAATTATCGGATTCCTCGTCCTTTGGATTGTAGTTAGCCAAGCTATCGAAAAAGCTGCGCCACAACCGCTACGACTGCCAGCCTGCAGAATACAACCCGGCCGAATGTCAGCCTATCACCAAAAACTTCGAGCTCCTCAACGATGCGGACTCGAGTGCAAGTGCCGCGCCAGCTTTGCACCCGGTTTGTGAAATTGGACCTCACGAAGTTGATGCGGGAGAGATTCTGACCATTCAGCTTAACGTCAAGCAAGGACAGAAAGTCAAGGGTCACTTGGAGGAAGTTGATGGACAGCCGTTTGATTGGTACATAGCTGACGAGAAAAACATGGTTCTTCTGAAGAAGGGTGAACGTAGAAAGTCCAACCCAATTGAGAGCGGCATTGGAGACCCAGCTTACGCAGTAAGTAGAAAGATTCCCTGGAATGCTCGGTGGTTTCTAATTTTGGATACCTACGGGAAGCAATACCGTCGAGAGGTCCAGGTTGACTTCGAACTCGTCGGTGACTTCTGAACCCGACTGTTACCCGGTGGATACCGGAAAAACTCAACAAGACGAATTCTGAGAGTACCGTCGAAAAGCTTGCTCTGTTTCTTGACGTGTCATCAAGCGGTCCCTTGCATCACCATGGTGCTGTCCCGTCCGGAGGATTGGTCCTCTGTCTTTGAGCCAGTAAGGTTTGTTGGTGCCTTCATCTATTTGCACCACCGCCACTTGTGTGTCGTTTATTGGGACCGATCTAAGAGAGTGCGGTATGAATGGGTCGCAATAATCATGAGATATGTTCGTAATTATATCATCGAGCTTAGGTAATTGCGACTCTGGAACCCCGTTGATTGCGCGATTGTCTTCCACTCCTATGAGGATATTGCCTCCGTGAAGATTCGCAAAGGAAACCATCGTCTCACAGAATTCGGAATAGTGACCGCTCAATTCTCGCTTGAACTCGAGGTCTAACCCTTCTCCCTTCTGAATGAGTCTCACAAGCTGCTCAGCTGTAAACTCAAATCCAAGCAACTGCATGAGATTTTCGTGCTTGAGGTTTCTTGAGAAATCTACAAACATTTGAAGGATTACGAAGTCAGACATGCTCAGGTTGGCATGTTTTGGCCCAGCATACTCCTTCGCTATCTGTAGGACACGAGATTCTGATGTTACAAGAGGGAAAATTCGCCCGTGTTGGCGTTCACCTATGAATTCTCTCAAGTCCTGAAGAATTTCAGGATACTGGAAGACCCTTGTGAGTGGTTCTTTGCCTCTCGGTTTGATCTTTATTCCGTTCTCAATGAGGTCTTCAACTCGCATGCCGGGTAGAGTCTGAGGCTTGGGTATCCATTTGCGATTCACATACTTCCGCTTCGCAGAACCTACTATCTCTCCAACTTTGAATCGTTCGAAGACCATGAGTTTGAAGATTAATAAATAGTCAGGACGGCTCCTGTTCTGTCCAAGAACCTCAAGGATTCTCTTCACTTCGTCGCTGTTTAGCGCGGTACGAATTTTCATCGAAACCCACACGAAGCCGTTACGTGAGGCGTGTATTTCACTCGTTTCTCGCCCGTTATCGCCTAGAGCCTTTCCACGACGATATTCGCGCACTCCTTGTCATGAAACATCTTCCGCCCCAGCGGAAGGTTATCTCAAGTGTCGTGACCTTTCCGTATGTCCAGCACTAGACTTCGCCTCTTTCATGTAGGTCTTCTCCGAATGATTATCCCTTTGACAGCCTTGAACTCTACGTTGAAGTCGGAACGTTTTTCCCGCGCAACTTCCAGACTTGGGTAGAGGTTTGTGGAGTGGGTCAAGGAGTCGTAGTTCCGAAACGCTTCTGGACGATGGGTAAAATTGTTGGTCTAGTTCTTGGGCTAATACTGGGAATTGGAGCCTCAGGATATGCGGTAATCCACTATAACAATGGCAATGTTGCTTCGTTTTCCCATTCTGCCAATGTTTGTACGAATGGAGCAACTAACTACCCAACCTGCAACAATAACCACATCTGTCAGTACGGAGGAACTTTCCCCAACTGCAACTCAGCACCCAGTTGCCAGTACGGTGGCGCCTACCCAAACTGCAGCCCAGCGCCTAGCTGCCAATATGGAGGTACCTACCCAAACTGCAACCCCTTCACCCCACAGTGCAAGGGTGCTGCTGCGTGCTTCACGGATACAGTGACATACATTGTCGACGGAGACACACTTGACATTGGAAGCACGCGGATCCGCCTCACACTGGTCAATACACCCGAGGTCGGACAGCCTGGCTACGCAGAGGCGAAAGATTTCACAGCTCAGCACTGCTTGGTCGGGTCACAAGCACTTGTGGACGAGGATGACGGGCAGACAGGCGGCAGTTACGGGAGAACGATAGCTGTCGTCTACTGCGGTGGCGCGAACCTCAACGCAGAGCTACTCAGCACCGGTCTTGCGGTCCTCGTCACCTACTATTGTGGGGTGAGTGAGTTCGCCAATGAGACTTGGACTGGCTGCCCCTAAGCCATCACGGTGATGTACGGTTCGAAGCTTAGAAGTACAATGTTCGATGCTCGCTACTCTACCCTTACCGGCAAACCCAGAAAAAACAGTTCCAGAGCTCCAAGAATATTCTGCGCAATTACCATCGGGCAGCTCCTCGGGGAAACCCATCCCGGGCGGAGAGGTGCAAGCCCGAACACGATTGATTTGCAAACGCAAACTCGACAAGAAGAGGATTCCGGATTTCGAGGTGAAACACAAACGTCCCAATGTCCCACGCGTATGCAGCTATTCGCGCCTACGGTGGATAGAGCCAAAACTCTGGGTATCATGGTTTTAGGATTCTCCCTTTTCTATCTTTATCTGGCAGTGGCAAGCTGGCTCTTTTTTCCTCGATATCGTATCTCTTCCGCTGGGAGCAGCTATGAACAATTTCGTGACTCCATTGCTCTTCGTTGTTGTTGCGATTGTGAATCTGTACCTTGCGTATAGACGCCGCAAAGTCCCGGGGGCAAATTGAATATGCGTCCTCAACCCTTCACGACTCTCTCTGTCGTCTTCTCCCTAACTTTCGCGTACTTGTTCTTAGCCCAACCCTTAGGCTTGCCTTATTGGAGACCAGATATATCCACCGGGTTCGGGCTAATTGAGTACCTCGCGCTGGTCATAACCGAAATCAGTCTGGTAAGCCTTGCGAAAAGAGAGCGACGGCAGAGACAACCTCTATCGAGCATCGTCGGGACGAAGTGATTTGCAAACTCGGACTCTAAAAGCCCGAATTGCGTTTGTTCTGGATTTTCTATATTCGGGTATTCTCGTACTCATGGGTTACTTGTTAGTCGGAACGTGGCTAAGAGCTGGAATTATTGCTCTGCCGATAGTCCGAGCAGTTAGTCCTGAGGATCTGACTCCCTTTGTTATCGGATTTGGTCTATGCATTATGCTGGTCGTCGGACTCGTCGCTGGGAGGATAATTAAGAGAAGGTCGAAGACCCGCTCGTCCTCTAACCACGCTTAGCTGCCACTCTTTGAGAAGCTTCCCACAGCCGGCGCAAGAGCGCGACTTAGACGGTTTCTCGACTACGGTTGACATTGTAGGTCTTCCGTAGGTAGCTTGCGTCAATAAAGTCTACACCACGTTTCCTTGATTGGAGAAAGTAGCGAGTTATGGCTGGCTCGCCACTCCCGCCGATTTTCTGTTGCGATACTTGACGACGACGAAAAGTAAGCCGTACCAGACAACTGTAAAGAAAATCACGTCAAAGGCGAAAACCAACCAGTTAGCCGACAGAGGACAGGGACCGGTCTCCTGAAATGCACACGAGTTCCAGCCATAGGTTGTCCATGCGAATGGCAAGCCGCCGCTTGACCCAGTGACCAGAGCAAATGAAAGCCCTAAGAGAATAGAGATGGACCAAAGATAGAGAGGGCGGATCATTGACTTACAACCCGCATACTTTGTTCCCCGGACTAGCTGGTTTTCAGTGGCTACCGAGTTGTAGTTGTCCATTCTAAATGCTTCCTGTATAGATGCCAATCCTGATCGTAAGAAGTATGGCGCGCCTAAGGGAGCCTTCTCCTCGTCCGTTTCCGAAGACGTGATTGAGCATCGGAAAGCAATATGAGACGCAAATTCGCCGAGACGCGCAAACGTCCCAATGATACACGCGTGCTTTCATACTTACGGCGATTTCCCTGAGAGCTTCTTTGTCTCCTCCCTCAGAGAACTGTATGGCAGAAGAATAACAATCCAGAAGGCGATGAAAATTGGTCAATGCTCCGACTAAAGTGAACCAAAGATTTAGTGGACTGAGGACCCAAACCAGGCCCAGAAAGTAGGTGTAAATTCCTAGGGTGATGAGCCAGTAGCCCTGGCGAGCAGCCACGGCATTCAATTTCTCAAGACCCTCTTTTTTGGGTGACCAGACTTCAGCTCGTATTGGCACTGGCAGTGAACCACATTCCCAACGACCAAAACAGAAGTATGGAACTGAATAGCATTAATCCAACTCCAATGACTGCGTTAATGTCCTCAAGTTGATTGCGATTTGCTAAGCGGGTGGCGAGGGCAATTGTGGCCAGGCTTATGCCTGCAACAGTTCCAGACACCGGGATTAATGATCTGGCCTGGATGCGAGCCTCTTCTGAATTCTTCCCGCGCCATGACTCATCCTGCCTAAGATGCTTTCCCAAAGCTGCAACGACCGATACATTGGGCCAATACATTACGAGTGGGTACGTCCCGATGACAGCAATCGATACCGCAGTATTCGCTCTTGCCGGGTTAAGAAACCACTGATTATCACCTAGGAAATAGATTACGAGTGGTATCACTGCTCCGAAGATTATTAGGCCTAAGGCCTTCGTCAAGTCGAGGTGCTTTCTGATGATACCGGCAACCCTAGCCCTAAATGCACCGATACGGGCCTTCACCACAGCTGGAATACGGCTCACCGTAGGACGGGTTATTTGCAACACGCTGAAGTCCCTAATACCGATATCGCAAGTAGACATATCGGCGTTCGCTTACTATTGTAAAAGTAACACCAACGCGGTTTTTTCTGTTAGGGGAGATAAGTAAGAAAATTCCGAGAAACAAACGACCATCGTGCGGGACCTATTTGCTGATGGCGCTCTCTTCCCCTTCAGCTAATAGGGTCATGAGGGAGGAGAGAAGTTAGCCGACCCGTCAATTTTGACAACCGCTATCGCCTTTCTCAGATCCTCGTCTTAGTTTTCATGTGCACCCATG
>Ga0137380_10004529_pt1 | contig 12279 bp, 10 predicted proteins | sample SagtaG_17_FD_104809 | JGI IMG/M metagenome (GOLD analysis project Ga0137380, IMG submission 104809) | Vadose zone soil microbial communities from Sagehorn Ranch, Mendocino, California, USA - Sage2_L_100_16 metaG | ecosystem: Environmental > Terrestrial > Soil > Vadose zone | place: USA... | reverse complement strand
GACGGGAGTGGAATTATTCAGGGGGTGGTCGCCAAGAATGCCGTTCCGGCGGAAATCTTCGATGCGGTAAAGGGATTGACGCAGGAATCGAGCGTGATTGTAGAAGGCAAGGTGCGTGCGGACAAGCGGGCTCCTGGCGGATTTGAACTCGACGTCTCGAGCGTGCAAGTGCTGCAGCGAGTGCCGGAGAATGATCCGTTCCCAATATCGCTCAAAGAACACGGCGTTGATTTTTTGATGGACCATCGACACTTGTGGATACGCACTCCACGCCAGGCAGCGATTCTGCGGGTGCGGGCGGAAATCATTAAAGCCGCGCGCGACTTCTTCGACGAGCGTGGTTTCACGCTCACCGACCCGCCAATTCTCACTCCAGCAGCATGCGAAGGTACGACAACTCTGTTTCCGGTGGACTATTTTGACGAGCAAGCGTACCTGACGCAATCCGGGCAGCTTTACATCGAAGCGACAGCTATGGCCCTCGGCAAAGTGTATTCGTTTGGGCCCACCTTTCGGGCGGAAAAATCCAAGACCCGGCGCCATCTGACCGAGTTCTGGATGGTAGAACCGGAAGTAGCGTACGCCACATTGGAAGACCTAATGGACCTGGCGGAAAACTTCATCACCTTCATCGTGAGGCGATGTCTGGAAAGACGGCCAGCGGATTTGCAGACGATTGGCCGCGATATCGCGAAGCTGGAGAAGATTTCGCCGCCATTTCCGCGAATCACTTATGACGAAGCGGCGAAGATGCTGCAGGAAGGACATGCAAAGGGCGCGCTGGAAAATAAATTCGAATGGGGCGGCGACCTCGGCTCACCGGACGAAACCTATCTGTCGGCACAATTCGAAAAGCCGATCATGGTGCACCGTTACCCGGCGCAGGTGAAAGCTTTTTATATGGAGCCGGACCCGGATCGTCCAGAGCTGGCCCTGTGCCTGGATGTGCTGGCGCCAGAGGGTTATGGCGAAATCATCGGCGGCTCGCAGCGCATGGCTTCTTACGATTTGCTGCTGAAACGAATCCGCGAGCACGGATTGCCCGAAGAAGCGTTCAAGTGGTATCTCGATCTACGAAAGTTCGGTGGGGTGCCGCATGCTGGATTCGGGATGGGGATTGAGCGGGTAGTGGCGTGGATTTGCGGGCTGGAACATGTGCGGGAAACGATTCCGTTCGCGAGGACGCTGCATAGGCTGTATCCGTAATCATCACTGCTAATACGAAGGCATTATGAAGCAGGTTCCTTCGGGAGGCTCCATGAAGAGGATGCTGTTTGCGTGTCTCATCATATTGGTTCCGATGCTGGCGGTTGCGCAGAGACCTGAACAGAAGCCTGAGATTCCGATTGAGAAGTGGACCGGGAAGACGATCATGCTCATTGGCGCGCATGCCGACGATGATGCTCTCTCGCACGGAACGTTGGCCATGCTTCAGGCGCACGGCAACCAGGTATACGTAGTTACTCTCACCACCGGAAATGTTGGCACCCAAGACCCGAACTTATCGCGGACACAACTCGCGCAGATTCGCCGTCGAGAAGAATTGGCTGCGCTGGCTGAGCTTGGGATCCCTGGAGAGCACTACATCAATCTGGGATACGACGACGGGCTCCTCGAATTTGAAGACCGCAAGGCCGTCGTGGAAAATCTGGTGCGCTGGATTCGAAAGATGCGGCCGGATCTGTTAATGGCATGGGACCCGGGGAAAAATTATCAACGATGGCACAAGTCTGACCATCGGGCGGCCGCTTACCTGGCTGCAGATGCGGCCCGCGCGGCCATGTGGCGCCTGCTTTTCGAGGGTCAGATCACCCAAGAGGGGCTAAAGGAGTACATGATTCCTGAGTACCTCTTCTACAACGATTACGATCAGGAAGACGAGAATACATGGGTCGACATTAGCGACTTTGTCGAGAAAAAGGTTAATGCCGGGGCAAAATATGTCAGCCAGTATGGACCGGGCTGGAAGAACTACAAAGCGAACCTTTCAGAAACCGAGCTGAAGCAAATGAAGGACGAGATGCGGGGACGGGTCCGGACAAAAGATGGCAAACCTGTTGAAGGATTTCGTTACTATAAGGGCCTCCCCGATGCCATTGGAAAATAGCTCTGAGTCACGTGCATAATCGCAGGTACCGATACGGCCAGAGTCTAATGACTTAGTTCGTCCGACCAGATTACTTTCTCGATTGAGACTATGACGACAACCACAACTTCCAGCAGCATCACTCCCAAAAAAATTCGAGTTATTGGTGTGCCGCTGGATCTAGGGCAATCGCGTCGTGGTGTCGACATGGGGCCGTCGGCCGTGCGAGTGGCGGGGCTCGAGGCTCGCCTGGAACAGTTGGGGCATGTGGTCGAGGACGCGGGGAACATCTCAGTAGCCATGCCGGAGCAGAAGAAGGAAGGGGATGTGCACGCAAAGTATTTGAAGGAGATCACCGCGACCTGTACGAAACACGCGGAGCTGGTGCTGAAAACTTTGGAAGCGGGGAAAGTTCCGCTGGTGCTCGGCGGGGACCACTCGGTTGGCGCGGGAACGGTCGCGGGAGTCGCGGAGTTCTATCGCCGGCAGAACCAGAAGATTGGTTTGATCTGGATTGATGCCCACACCGATATCAATACGCCCGAAAGCTCTCCCAGCGGAAACGTGCACGGCATGCCGCTGGCCGCGATCATGGGACTGGGGCCGCCGGAGCTGGCCAACATCTTCAATTTCTCGCCGAAAGTAGTGCCTGAGAACTGCGTGCTGGTGGGAGTGCGCGACATAGACGCCATCGAAAAAGCCAACGTGCGTCGCGCCGGGATTGAAGTGTTCACGATGCGCGATATCGACGAGCGCGGGATGCGCACCGTGATGGAAGAAGCCCTGCGTGCAGCTGGTCGCGGCACTGCCGGTTACCACGTGTCGCTCGATATGGATTGGATTGATCCCGAGGACGCGCCCGGGGTGGGCACTCCGGTTCGCGGCGGCGCGACTTATCGTGAGGCGCATCTCGCGATGGAAATCATTGCGGACCACGGACGCATGACAAGTTTCGAAATCGTGGAAGTAAATCCCGTGATTGACGAGCACAACCGTACGGCCGATCTTGCGGTTGAGCTGACGCTGTCGGCGTTTGGCAAGAAAATCCTCTAAAGAATTGAATCATTGAATCATCGGGGATCGAATCATTTGGCTCCCGAGGCTGAGGTTTGCAATGATTCAATCCCCGGATGGTTCAATGACTCAATTCGTCCTCCCCTATAATGTTTGCTGCTCCTTCGATCGAAATGATTCGTCCTGATTACAAGGAATTTTCCCGGCTAGCACGCGAGGCTACGCTCGTCCCAGTGGTGAAGTCCGTGATGGCGGACTTGCTGACTCCTGTCTCCGCCTTTCTGGCTATTTCTCGCGGCGAGAAACAGGCGTTCCTTCTCGAATCGATTGAGCGCGGCGAGCAGATCGGGCGCTACACGTTTCTGGGCGCGCGTCCGTACATGCAATTGCGCACGCGCGCCGAAGAAGCTGTGATCGAGAAGGGGAAAAAGCGTGAGGTACGACAAGGAAGCGTCTTCCAGATTGCGAAAGAACTCCTGCAGCAGCACCGGCCTGCAGTGGTATCCGGCATGCCTCCATTTACAGCCGGCGCGGTCGGATTCTGCTCGTACGACATCGCGCGCCAGCTGGAGAACATTGGCGACGAAACGGAAGATGATCTTCACCTCCCAGATTGCGTACTGATGTTTTTTGACCGTCTGCTGGCATTCGACCACCTGCACCACCAAATCCACATCATCGCCGCGGCGGATGTTTCGGCGGAAAGCCCGCGGAATGCCTACGATCGTGCGGTTACCGACATTGGGGTGATCGAAAAGAAGTTGGCGGCTGGATTGCGGCCTGTCCAGTGGCAGACGCAGCGACACAAGGCCTATAGCAAATTCAAAGTGCAACCGGTCACGGCCCGCAAGAAATTTGAAGAGTCGGTGACCAAGGCGAAAGAGTATATCGCTGCAGGGGACATTTTTCAGGTCGTACTTTCGCAGCGTCTGGACTTTACGCCGGAGGCGCCGCCATTCGATATCTATCGCGCGTTGCGGGCGGTGAATCCTTCGCCTTATATGTATTTCCTGAAGATGGGCGACACGCACGTGCTGGGCTCGTCGCCGGAGATGCTGGTGCGCGTAACCGGGCGCAAGCTAGAGTACCGGCCGATAGCCGGGACGCATCCGCGCGGGCGCGACGAAGCCGAAGACCAACGGCTTCAGGAAAACATGTTGAGCGACGAAAAAGAACGCGCAGAGCACGTGATGCTGGTCGACCTGGGGCGCAACGATCTCGGTCGGGTGAGCGAGTACGGGTCAGTGAAAGTGAAAGAACTCATGTATGTAGAGCGCTACTCTCACGTGATGCACATTGTGTCGGCCCTGGAAGGGAAGCTGCGGGCGGAACTGCACGCGCTCGATGCGTTCGCTGCGTGTTTCCCCGCTGGCACACTGAGCGGCGCGCCGAAAGTTCGCGCCATGCAGATCATCGAAGAGCTGGAGCCAACGCGGCGGGCGATTTATGGCGGATCAGTCCTTTATGCTGACTTCGCTGGGAATCTGGACTCCTGCATCGCCATACGAACTATGCTAATGCAGGGCACGAAGGCGTATCTGCAGGCAGGAGCGGGCATCGTCGCTGACTCCGATCCGGCCAGTGAATACCAGGAAAGTTTGAACAAAGCGAAGGCGGTGTTGAGAGCGGTTGAGACTGCACGAGGGGCCGGCTAGCGTCTATTCTCAACAGCGTAAGTCCAACTATTGGTTCAAGATGCATGTCGAACGAAACCGCGCGTGTTGAAGCGTTCTCGGATGGCGTCTTCGCCATCGCCATCACGTTGCTGATTCTGGATTTGAAGGTCCCCTCAGTGACACAGGGGCATCTGGGATCGGCGCTGGCGCGGCAATGGCCAACCTATGCCGCGTTTCTGATCAGCTTCTGGTTTATTGGGATTATGTGGGTGAACCATCATCGGCTGTTCAACCACATTCAGCGGTCGGATAACCGGCTTCTTTTTCTGAATCTTCTGTTGCTCCTTGGGGTGACAGTGGTTCCGTTCCCCACCGCTCTTCTGGCGGCCCACTTCTACTCTCCAGGCAGAACGGTGGCAACAGCGGTCTTCAATGGCACATACGTTGTGCTTGCCGTCTTCTTTAACCTGCTGTGGCACCATGCAGTTAGACGCGGATTACTGGATTCAGCGACACTCGAATCCGCCGATGCCATTTCCAGGCAGTACGCGATTGGACCGATCTCGTATCTCCTGTGTTTTGGGCTTACCTGGATCAGCGTTCCGGCAAGTTTGATTGTGAACATCGGCCTGGCAGTGTTTTTTGCGCTCCCACCCAAGAATCATGGGATCCGGACCGCGCATGCGTAAGGGCAGATGCAGATTGCAACGAAATTGTTGCATTTCTTGATTCTCCCGGCGTAAGATGAAGCTGGACGCGTTATTTGGTGTCCGGTTCTGTTCAACTGCCCTTTCTTCCTGGGTTCGAAACAAACGAGTTGTCTCAAAAACCGAGGTAAGCAGGTTTGCCTCTGACCAGCTTTGGAGAGACCTCTTATGTCCTGGTACGCGTACTGCCTCACCGAGCAACGGAACCTCACTAACGGAACACGAACAAGGCGGCCATTTATCCTGGAGGGGATCCAGGGAGTGAATGGAGCCACAGTCTTGAGTTATCCCAGCGGCGACTTTGCAGTTGTCGTAAGCGAATTTGATCGCGCGACCACCGGTTTGGACGAGAAGCATGTTCTGGAGCACGCGAGAGTGGTAAGTGTGTGCTTCCGGCAGGGGACAGTGTTGCCGTTCCGGTTCGGGACGATCTTCGACAGCGATGATTGTCTGAGACACGCTGTACGCGCTAACCGCCGCGCCTTTGGCCAGAGCGTTGCCCACCTCAAGGGCAAAGCCGAAATGCATGTGAAGTTGCTGGTCAGAGACGGTTCGCTGAGGCTGCTTCAGGATGTGAAGATTCCGGATACCGTGGGCGGAGAATACCTGTCGAAGTTAAGAGAAAAAGCCATGTGCGACCGGGAGCGCCAGACCAAGGCCAGGGCGATTTCAGTGCAAGTACACAGGCTGTTCAATCCGCTAGAAGAAGAAATCAGTTGTAAGCGGGTTGACACCGACGGAATGCTGATAGATATCGCCCACTTGATTGATTCCAAGTCCGTGGAAAAATACCAGAACCGCTATTCCAGCGCCGCCAAACAATTAAAGAACTGCGAAATTTCTGTTAGTGGGCCTTGGCCTCCTTACCATTTCCTGCCGGGGAAGCTGCGGACCGTCGCCTAAAACGCGGCGGTGTCTTTCGCCCTTTCAGGGCTTAATTCAACTCCTGTGGTTGACCCAGGGCTTGCGCCCTGGGCTGCATTCTATCGCCGCTTCGCGGCTTGCGCACTGGTTAGCGGAGTAAATGCGACACTATCCGCTCGTTCCTGCGACACTATCCACTCATTCGGATGACCGGCTACGACACTAGGTTAGGATTTAAACGGAGAGTTTCGAGTTGAGGAGCTAGTGGGCTGATCGGCGAGCGACCGTCTCCGCTGCAAGGGCTGAGATAGCAAGTGCTGCCAGCACTGCGACGAGCGAAGCGAGCAGCAAGACTTGCCGTGCGTGGGCGGTGGCAATTCCGATGTCGGCCAAAGGATAAGCAAGCCGGACGGCCCCGCCCGAAAACGGCACGGCCACGTAAAGCACCCGCATACCAAAGGCATTGCGCTTGCGAGTTTCCACACCAGTGTCTCCACGCAGGGCGGCGGCGAACTCAGGGCGGTGGCCCTCATTTTCTAGAGATAGGACTTGAGCTTCAGAGTCGGCAACTACTTTGCCATTCGCATCGATCACGGTGGCGCGCGCTCCGGCGTATTGCCCTTCCTGCGACGTGATGTCCTCAATTTTGTGCCCACGGTCGGTGTTGACCCGGCTCGCGAACATCCGCGCCTTTTCAGTGAGATTGCGCTGGATTTCCTCGCGCAAGACATTCTCCCAGTAACGATGCACGCCGAAGCCGACGCTGATGACCGCGGCCGCAATCATTGCTAGAAATGAGCTAAAGAGGATTAGAAAGACAGGCAGCCGCGGAATCTTCGTCTGCTGAGATGATCGGCTCAAGCCGGAAGCCGTCAGCGTCTCAGGTTCATTTGCCATTGGTTGCCAGAGCCAGAGAGAGCAGCGCCTTCTGTTCAACGTCATGGGCTTTTGCGGAGCCGGTTGCCGGACTCGGGCTAGCTGAACGCTTTACTGAGAGAACGGAGCGGTCACCCGCAAGATGGCGCAACCGGCGGAGGACGTAGTTAAGGGCTCCCATGTTTGCCGGCTCTTCTTGCACCCACACGATCTCACGGGCTTTGGGGTGGCGATCGAGTTCGGCTACGAGCTCGGCTTCCGGAAATGGGTAGAGTTGTTCGATGAAGGTGATAGCGATCGCCGCGTCTTTTCTCTTCTTTCGTTCCATGCGCAGCTCATGGCCAATTTTCCCGGTGCAGAGCAAAATTCTTCTGGCGTCAGTCACTTCGCGATCGGGACGTACTTTGAAGAAGCTGCCACTGGAGAACTCTTCGATAGAGGAAGACGCTTGGGGATGGCGGAGCATGCTCTTGGGAGTGAACACCACGAGGGGTTTCCGCCATGAGCGCAGGGCCTGACGCCGGAGCAGATGAAAATACTGAGCCGCGGTTGAGGGCTGGCAAATCTGGAAATTGTCGAGTGCTGCGAGCTGGAGAAACCGCTCAATGCGAGCGCTGGAGTGCTCAGGCCCCTGACCTTCATATCCGTGAGGGAGAAGCAGCACGAGGCCAGAAAGCAGGTTCCACTTGGCTTCTCCGGCTACGATGAATTGGTCAATGATCGCCTGCGCAACGTTAGCAAAATCTCCGAACTGCGCCTCCCACAAGACCAGCGTTTCTGGAAAATCACGGCTGTAGCCGTATTCAAAACCCAATACACCGGCCTCCGACAAAGTGGAGTTGTAGATTGCACAACGCGCCTGCGTTTCTGAGATGTGTTGCAGGGGAACGTATTCCATTTCGGTCTCAGTGTCGAGAAGGACAGAGTGGCGTTGGTTGAAGGTGCCGCGCCGGGTGTCCTGCCCACTGAGCCGGACTGGAGTTCCGCCCTCCACGAGACTGGCGAAAGCGAGCGCCTCCGCCATGCCATAGTCGACGGGCCGTCTACCGGCGCCCATTTCGGCGCGCTGTTCAAGCAACTTCTTCACTTTGGGATGAATATAGAAGTCTGCAGGATAGGCCGTAAGACGCTCGGTGAGATGAAGCAGTTCGTTTGCCGAGACAGCTGTTTCCACTTCGTATTGTGGCTTGTAGCGTCCCCCTTGATAATCGTTCCAGTAATCCGGTAACTCGCGGAGACTGGGCTTCTTCCTCAGGCTGCCCGCGCGCTTCTGTGCTGCTTCGAGGTCGGCTTTGATGGCTTCGGCACGAGATGACGCATCCTGAATTCCTACGTCTTCGGCGTAAATCTCCCATAGCGGTGGATGCTCCTTGATAGCTTTGTAGATGCGCGGTTGGGTAATGGTGGGATCATCGACCTCGCTGTGTCCGTGGCGTCGATACCCGATCAAATCAATTACGACATCGCTGCCGAAGGTGTAGCGATATTCGACTGCCAGAGCCCCCACGCGCAGAACGGCATCCACATCCTCACCATTCACATGGAAGATCGGGATGCTCTGTCGCCGCGCAAGTTGAGCTGCGAAACGCGAGGAATGAAGTTCCTGTGAGACGGTGGTGAATCCGATCAAATTGTTCACGATCACGTGCACGGTCCCACCCACGCTGAAACCAGGAATGTCGGCAAAGTTCAGGGTCTCAGCGAAGACACCCTGACCGGCGAATGCGCCATCGCCGTGAACCAGCAACGGGAGAAATTGTTTGCCGCCGCCTTCACCGGCGCGTTCCTGTTTAGCACGCGTGCGTCCAACGGTGACCGGGTCTACGGCTTCAAGATGGCTCGGATTCGACACCAGGTGAATATGGATTTTTGCGCCGCTGCGAGTCACATACTGGCCAGTGGCGCCCATGTGGTATTTCACATCGCCGCCGCCTAGAACGCTGCGAGGGTCGACATCTTCGAATCCGGCAAAAACCTCTTCCGGCGCGCGTCGGGCGATGTGGGCGATGACATTCAAACGGCCGCGATGGCTCATGCCCATTACCAGCTCTATGACGCCGTGCTGTCCCGCGCCTTCGAGAATTTCATCGACCAGAGGTATAAGCGCAGTCACGCCTTCCAGAGAAAACCGTTTCGATCCCAGGTATCGTTGCTGCAGCACGAGTTCAAACAAGTCGGCGCGGATCAATTGATCGAGCGCGCGCTCCTGGTCAATTGCCGGCTGCGGACCCTCCAAGCGTTCCTGGATCCAGCGGCGGCGTCCGAGGTCAGGGATATGCATGAATTCGACGCCTACAGTGCCACCGTACACGCGGCGGGCTTCCTCAGCGAACTCGCCTTCGATCCGCAGTTCGGGGTGCTGCATGGGCTGTAAGAATCCAAGTGGATCGAGGTCAGCTTCCAGATATCCCCAATGGCGGAAGGCGTCGAACACTCGCTCGCGCTCACCGTTGGGGGCTTCCATCAATGCTGTGCCGGCGGAATTGCTGGTTTTCAACTGTCGGTTGGGCATAAAGACATCTATCTATAGGATAAAGGATGCGGAACTGCGTGTGCTCGATTCGAGCGTAACTTTAGTATGGAACTTGAAGCAGCGCCGAAAGCGCTTTGAGCCGTTCTATTCCTGCGTCTCGGTTGCCAGCGGATTACTGAAGAAAAACCACCAGTAGCCTGCCGTCAGAGTGATACCCGCCGCCACTGGCGTTCTTTGCATCCTGCACCGGATTCGGGGGCAGATAGTAATTCATGCTCTTTATCTTTCCTGACTTGTCCAGACTCTGGGCAATATTCTCGCGCTCGGTGTCCGCGTCGGGATCAATCTTGTGGGTGAGCTTGCCGGTGCGGACGTCTTTCTCGAATCCAGTATCGTGCGTCCCCGCGCCGACCCACACGACTTGTTCCAAGTGAATGGCGCCTTCCACATGCGGAAATGATGTCGGCTGGCCACGACCGCATAAGCCTGTGCTTGCTCATAGCCGAAATCCTGCATGCGGTCGAACAAATAAAGATGGCTCATCGGCATCTCGAGATAGTCCTTCTTCTCGTATGTATTGAGGATCGCCTTGAGCCCGGCTTCTTTGCTGTCCACGTCGGCAAGGTGCCAGTCGGCCGCTTCGAGTGCGGCTTGGACGCGATCTTGACTGCCGATGAAGACGAAGTTGACCATGTCGCCCAAATTGCCGAGGTGGTCATGAACTCGACGCGGAAGACCGTCGATGTACTGTCGAAGATTGGAGTCCAAAAGAATTGTAGGGGGTTTCACGCTGGACGAAGTGCTAGATGATGGAGTCGAGGTTGCCGTACCACTAACCACATTCGAAGATTGAGTTTGGTTCGCAGCGGACGACCCAAATTGTCCTTGGAGCCATACCTGTGCAGCCGACGACAGTTGTTCCTTTACACCTTTCGGTTGCCCAGCTGCTGAGGATCCCGGAGCATGTGTGATTTTCACTTTGACGGTAAAGGCACAATCCGAATTGGGTGCGGGTTGATTGACGCCAAGAAAAAGATGCCCAGCAGCCTCAATTTTTAACTCGCGGCTGGAACCAACGAGCAGCGCGTCCGCCTTCTCCGAAGTTCTCGCAATCAGGGACCCGGTTGGGGCCGAGGAGAGTGGGAGTTTTTCGGAAGAATTGGATCCGGCTCCGTTGGGATTGCAGTCATTAGCCGAACCGGCTTTGCTCTGGGCATTGAAAGCAAGAGAGTCGCCCGCGGACAAATCAATACCTGTATCGGTCCACGGCTGAGAAGCGGAAATCGTGAATGAATATTCCGGAGAAGTTTCCGGACTACTCTGGCCAACGGCAGAAGACCCGCAAAGCAGAACCAGAAAAGTAAGGTGACTCCAAGCAGACGGCTTTCTCATGGCACCTCCTAAGATCGCTTCCTGAAGGTGCACACATTATGCCAAAAATAGGTTCGCCCCGGGGGCACATCCCAGGGCGAGGCCTTGACGATTGTCGAGCGTGACCGCCGCGATGTTCTTAAGGCCAGCGTTTGGCGCTATCTTCCCATCCAGCCGCGCGGGCCGTGGGCTGCACCTGACTCACAGCCGGTTGCGGGATCCGGATCGGTTGCTGCGCGGCGGACGGGGCGGCAGTCAGCGTAGGTTTCGCGGTTACTGTATCGGAACCGACATCCTTGTCGTCGGAAAGCAGCGGAGCGGCGACTCGTAATGCCTCCACTTCCTTTTCCAGTCGCGCCAGCTCTAATTCTTTCTGCCTCAGAACTTCATAGACATTCTTCATACTTGGCACCTGTAGGGGAACACATTGGTCAAAAGCAATTGATCGAACTTTATGCAGGTACGAAGAATTTGTCAAGAAAGAAGCGCATGAAGGCCCAGAAACTGGCGCCGGAGCATTGAATTCCTTACCGCATGGGGCGGCTGGTTCGGGAGCGATGGTGTACTCTGTTTTTGAATGAGATTTTTGGTGCTCCTTTCCGTTGTGCTGGCATTGCCTTCATTTCTTCGCGCCGCGCCCCAAATGGCTGCTCCCGCTGCTGAGGACTACTCGGGAATGTATTCCTTTCTCCGGGAAGGCGAATTTGTCCAGATCACGATCGAAGATAAGGGAGCGGTCAGTGGCTTCATTTCCAGATTCGGGGATTCTGAGGGCGACCGCGGCGCGTTTCTGGATCAATTTTTCAAGTCGGGGAAGCTCGAGGCCAACAAGTTGAGCTTCACCACCGAAAATGTTCACGGGACTTGGTTTACGTTCGAAGGCGTTTTGGGCCACGGATCCGGCAAGAAACCGGAGGACGAAGCCTATTATGTGGCGCGAGGAACTCTAACTCGCTTTAGCACGGACGCAGAAAAGAAGGTCACCTCGCAGGCCCGGCAGGTTGAATTCAAGTCTTTTCCAAGGGACGCTGCACCAAACTAACTACAATGTACCAATCGCAGATGCAGGAGCCAGCGTCCCAAGCCGTGGGGGAGGACTATCGACCTCAGTCGGCGCAGAGTCGAATGGATGCCTGGTTCCGATCACACTCCGACCTGGTTGCACTCCTTGCGGTAGCGGCCGGTTTTCTGCTCCGCGTCAGGGCGGCTGCGGGAACATTTCTGAATCCGGATGAAGCTCTTCACTTTTCGGTCGCGAACCAGACCTCACTG
>Ga0137380_10004515_pt1 | contig 12297 bp, 10 predicted proteins | sample SagtaG_17_FD_104809 | JGI IMG/M metagenome (GOLD analysis project Ga0137380, IMG submission 104809) | Vadose zone soil microbial communities from Sagehorn Ranch, Mendocino, California, USA - Sage2_L_100_16 metaG | ecosystem: Environmental > Terrestrial > Soil > Vadose zone | place: USA... | reverse complement strand
GGCCGGAGATCACGCTGATCCATTGCAGCGCAGACTCAATCACGATCACGCTGACCAGTAGAACCAACAGACCGCAGACCGCGGCGTCGAGCTGGTCATTGAAGATTCGCCTCTGCAAACCGGCGATGGCAGGCCCGGCGGCAAGCTGGCTAGCGTGCGCCAGAAGGCCGATCAGCGGATTGGGATCGAAGACTTTGTGCCATGACGCCGCGAATGTCACGGACACCAGCCAGGCCAGCGGCCCAAGCGTCACCCATATAAATCGCGCGCGGCCCATCTTCACGATGATCGTGGTGGCCACGCAGAGGGCCACGGCGGCAAGCAACTGGTTGCAGATGCCAAAGAGCGGCCAGAGCGAGTTGATTCCGCCCAGTGGATCGCGAATGCCCTGCCAGAGAAAATATCCCCAGGCCGCCACGGTGAGAGCGCTGGTGGCCACGATGCTGGGATACCAACTGGTACGGCCCATGGGCTTCCATATGTGGCCGAGCGCATCCTGCAGCATGAAGCGCGCAACGCGCGTGCCTGCATCGAGCACCGTGAGAATGAACAGCGCCTCAAACATGATGGCAAAGTGGTACCAGATGGCCATCACGGCCGCGCCGCCCAGACTGTCAGAAAAAATCTTTGCCATGCCCAGGGCAAATGCCGGAGCGCCGCCGGTGCGGAAGAAGAGCGTCTTCTCACCGACGTTCTGCGCCATGACGGCCATCTGGTCGGCCGTGACGGGGAAGCCCCAGTTGCTGATGGTGGCCACGGCGGCCGCGGGACTTCCGCCCACCATCCCTGCGCCGCTGTTCACCGCGAGATATGTCCCCGGCTGAAGCGTGCATGCGGCAATCATCGCCATGATGCCAACAAAAGATTCACACATCATGGCGCCGTAGCCGATCATGCGCGTCTGCGGCTCCCGGGCAACCATCTTGGGCGTGGTGCCGCTGGAAATTAATGAATGAAATCCGCTGATGGCCCCGCAGGCGATAGTAATGAACGCGAAGGGAAAAAGATTGCCGGCGAATACCGGCCCGCTGCCATCGATAAAGCGAGTGAGCGCAGGCATCTGCAAGGTGGGGCGCACCAGGAGAATTCCCAGCGCCAGAATCGCGATGGTGCCAAGCTTTACGAAGGTACTGAGGTAATCGCGCGGCGCCAGCAGCAGCCACACCGGGAGCGAGGAAGCGGCAAAGCCGTAAAGAATGATGAGAATCGCCAGCGTGGTCCCGGCCAGCGTGAAAGCGCCGGCATGCGTGGATTGCGAAACCCACTGCCCGCCAAAGATGGCAGCAACCACCAGCAGAAAGCCGAGCACGGAAGCTTCCAGCACGCGTCCCGGACGGAGGTAGCGCAGGTAGACGCCCATGAGCAGAGCGATGGGAATTGTCATGCCGATGGTAAAAGCGCCCCAGGGACTGTCTTTGAGGGCGTTCACGATAATCAGCGCGACGACGGCCAGCAAGATAACCAGAATGCTGAGCACGGAGATGAAGGCCACGGTGCCGGCGGTCTTGCCGATTTCGTCGCGCGCCATCTGGCCCAGAGACTTGCCGTCGCGGCGCACGGAGAAAAGAAGGATGACAAAATCCTGTATGCATCCGCCAAAGACCGCGCCAACGATGATCCAGAGCGTTCCAGGAAGATAGCCGAACTGGGCAGCCAGCACCGGCCCAACCAGTGGCCCCGGCCCGGCAATGGCGGCGAAGTGATGGCCGAAGACAACGTATTTGTTGGTGCGGACAAAATCGCGGCCATTCTCCAGGCGCTCAGCCGGCGTGGCGCGCATGGCGTCCAGCGCCAGCACCTTGGCGGCCACGAACTTCGAATAAAACCTGTAACCAAGCGCATAACTGCATACTGCCGCCACCACCAGCCACATGGCGCTGATGGGCTCATGCCGGCGCAGGGCGATTGTCGCCAGCGCCAGAGCGCCCACCGCTGCTACCGCCAACCAAATCAGGATCTTGCCGAGCTTCATGAGTGCCTCTCCGCGATCAGTCTTCTTCAGCGGGCTATTCTGCCTAACGCCGCGCCATTGCGCAATCCCAACGCCGCAATTCGAGTGCTATGCTGAATCAGCACACAAGAGGCTTTTCCGCGGGAGTGTTTACCGGAGTGAACTTTCTTCTCCAGCTTATGCGCATGGGTCATATGATCCTGGGGGGATCACTCCGCCCCGGCCGGAGCATGAACGCGCATACCTGCTGGGATGGATGGATAGCGGCGCTGCTCCTGGTGGTGCTGATCAGTGTGAGCCTGGTGCTGTTTCTTGTCTCCGCATTATGGACTGAAGTTTTGCGCGACAGAAGGCGAGCAGCTCTGGATTTCCTGCCGATTGCCATAACGCAGAACACCCCTTTCTTCCAAACAGCCATCTAAGCCAGAGGACAAGGGAGTAACTCCTATGAGCATCATGGTCGCCGCACTTGGTCTTGGCTTGATTTTGGGAAATGGCTTACTGCAACTGCCCGCCGCGGGACCGCAGGCTTCTCCTCAGTTGCCGCAAGTGCAGCAACTGCCCTCCACTCCCATCGGCATGGCAGGAGAGGCGGTACAGATCACGCATGGGCCGGTGGTGGAAAATGTAACCGACACCACCGCTGAGATCGCCTGGTCAACCAACGTAAACTCTGGAACGGCCCTGCACTATGGCACCGATCCGGGCCACCTGGATCTGGCCGCCGGCATGCCCTGGGGAGGCTTCACGCACCGAGTGCTGATCAAGAACCTGAAGCCGAACACAACTTATTACTTCAAGGCAGAATCGGGACAAGGCCAGGGGACCGGAACCATGGCGGAAGCTGCGCCGGCTTCATTCCAGACCAAACCCGCAGGAGCCACAGCGCAAGCCAAGTAGTGCATCGCGGGACAAGTTGTGATAGAAACAAGCTGTAACGATGCCCTACTACCTGCTCTTCGCGTTCGCGTGGACCGCGCTCGGTGTGCTCAAACTCCACGTTGCCCATACCGGAACTAGATCTGCTGGTATCCTCTCGCTCAGCCATTCCGGTAAGGTCACGCTCAGCAAACGCCAGCGCTGGTGGGAGGGCGCCATCGGAATCGGTTATCTTGGCCTAGGCGTTGCGCACATGGTTCTCGTGTGCCTGCACCGCACTTAAGCTGAACGTCGATTAGCCACCGCCGCACCAGCCTGCATGCGCGCCTTCAGCCGCCCGGTAAACATCAAGCCCAGCATTCTGAAATCGCTGATCAACGACCACCACGGATGGCCGAACGTGGCAGGCTTGTTGCCTTCAAGCACGAAGTGTCCGATCCAGGCAAAAGCATAGGACACCACCGGCCAGAGCAGCGCATACCATGGATGGCGAACGGCAAAAGCCACAATCAGCGTGACCAGTCCCAGCAAAGTGCCAGCGGCGTGCATGGCGCGATTGCGCGCGTCACTATGCTCATGCAGATAGAAGGTGAAGAAGTCGTCATAACTGGCAAAATCCTGGTAGCTGGCAAACTGCTGTTCGGGCATGGTTTTTCCTTTGTCCTCGGGCTTATCCATGGGGACGGCGTGTCCGGGAAATTCTACTACGGCTTGCGGACAAACTGGTCCTAGCCGGCCGGTGGGGACGACAGCGCGGCAATGCGCGGGCAACGCACTTGCCCTGTATTGAGGTGCGGCTTCGCTGCTGAATTTAGATTGCGTTTCGCAGGGAAACAGCGCGCCGCACGTGCGGATACATGGCGCATGCCTGCGTGAAGTGCGCGCCGCACAAGCCAACGTCGCGAACATTGTTGGTTGATTTCAGCCGCAATATACGAAAAGCAACTTGCGGACACTCGCAACAAGTTTTCAAGCGGCGGTCTTCCAGGAGAGGTCCTGCGGAATCAATCACCATTTCATCGGCCATGAGTTCGAACATTCGATCACCCTCATTTTTATCCAGCATTGTCGGGTTAATTGAACAAAGTGTAACGTCAAGCGGTGAAAAAACAGCATTGGTTAAGAGATTCGTCCTGTTTTCCGTAAGAGATTGATTTAAAGGGTCCCTAACATAAGACGCAATTCATTGCACTTCTTGCCCACTTGGCCACCCAAAGCAGCAGCATCGCCATAGATGGTCTTAAATTTTTACTTATAGAGTTCGGTAGCAGACCCAGATTTGGAATTTTTCGTGGATACTCTTAATTACAGGAATTAAGACTGGACCTTCTGAAGGGGCCCATGGCTGGTGAACCTGAACAATTCGCGACTGGCGCAACCGTGCCCGGCAGTGGCATTTACGTGGTGGCACACGCCCCGCATCGCCTCACTGCTGAGGTGGCCTTGTTCAAAGGCGAGATATTTCCCAAATGCGGGCGTTGCCCTGAAGCCGTCCATTTCAGCATGATGCGGGTCTTTCATGGGCTGGATGCAATCGAAAAACTCTCGTATCGTGTCCCGCTGTATGAGCTGGAAGCGAATGACGGAGAGGCCGGGTCCGCTACCACAACGTCCGGGCAACCGGCAGGACAACCATAGGTGCGCGCCAGAGCACATCTCGATATTTCGGGCCGACTGAAGCACCCCGCACATGGCAGCATTGCAAGTTCCTCATCGACTGCGGCCTATGCTTAATTGGTCCATAGTGCACTGCTCCGGCTTCTTTTCCGGACGCCAGCGCAGGAATTTTGTGCCGTGGCGAAAACGCCCGCTGGAGAAATGGTCATACTGAAACTCACCCACGAGTTTGGACTTGAGCGGAAACCATTCGGTATCGCGGTCGTCGCGCGTCCAGCGGCTGGGACCTCCGGGAGCTTTGCCGGTAAAGCCTGCCCCCGGGCTGCCAGCTTTGGCCATGAGTGGTTTCAGGATCTTTTTCAGTTGCTTTCTCTCTTCACGGGTAAAGCTGGCGCTGAAGCCGATATGGTCAAGCTCTCCGTGATCGTTGTGAAGGCCAAGGAGCAGTGAGCCAATCTCTTTGGCCGGCCTCTTCCTGGAATTCGCGGTCGTCGATTCTGAACTCTTCCCATCTGCTACGGGAATTTTTGTCGAACTCCTGGCCCAGCGAAAGCCACCCACAACGCAGTCCGCGGTGCGAATGCGCTTGACCTTTACCATGCCAGTACGCTCGCCGGAGGTGTATTCGCAATCCAGCAGTTTTGCCACCACGCCATCCCAACCGCTGGCTGCGCCTTCGCGCATCCACTTTTCCGCCGTGGCAAAGCCGGCGCTGGCCGGTGAGAGCATGATTCGGGATATTGCGTCGTTTGAGGTCGCCTTTGCCGGAGCTATTGATTGTGATTTTCTGCCGCCTTGGTTTGCGGGTTCGCCGCCAATGTTGGCCGAAGCAAACTCTTGCAGCGCCATGCGCCGCGCGGAGAGCGGCCTCATAACGAGCGGTTTGCCCCTGGCATCGACCAGAAAATCAAAGACCATGTAGGTCGCGGGCGTCTCCTGGGAGAGGCGCTGAACGCGGCTGGCAGCGGGATGAATGCGCTGCAAGAGCGCGTCAAAATCCAGGCCTGCGCCGCGGCGGATGACAATTTCTCCATCCAGGACAAACTTGCGCGCGGGCAAAGCGCGCAACGCGGCAGCGACTTCAGGAAAATAACGCGTGAGCGGCTGACCGGCTTTGGATTGCAGGACGATCTCATCGCCCTGGCGGAAAGCCAGGCAGCGGAAGCCGTCCCACTTGGGCTCATAGAGCCAGCCGGGTTCGCGCGGCAGTTCTTTTACCGCCCTGGCTTCGGCCGGCGGATAAGGCGGCTGAAGAGGAAGACTGATTTTAGGGAAAGCATGATTGAGGGCTTCAGCCGGAACGGCGGCAGAGCGGACAGAAGCGGATTTGCGAGCGCGAGATTGCGTTGCAGAGGAGCGCATGGCTAAACCATTTGATGCAGGTCACAGACGCGGTTTGGCCTGCTAAGACGCATGGTCCGGTTGATAGCAGACGTGGGACGCCCCAAAGGATTCTCTTGGCGAACGCTCTTTTTTCGTGCCCCCGTGCAAAGAGTTGACGGCCAATTTACCTGCTGTCAGTTCTTGGCAGAGGTGGTAGGACTTTTCTTCAGGGACAGCAGACGTTGCTGGGCCAGGACAAAGTTTGAATCTGGTCCTTCAAGCTGAGCTTTGTCAACACGGGCATACATGGCTTGCGCGGCATCGGGCTCTCCGTACGCTTCGGCAATCTGGCCATAGGCAAGCCATACCGAGGAATCCGGTTCCTCAAGCTTTCCTTCCATGGCTTTCAGCAGCAGTTCGCGCGCCCGCGCAGCTTTCCCCGTATGAGCGTAGAGGCATGCCAGGGTATGCATGATGCTGTAATCCGCGTTCTGGCTCATCTGGTTGGCGCGCTCGGCTGCGTCGATTGATTCCTGCTGGATTTCTCCGGGTAGAAAAAGCGCGTCCCAGGCAAAACTATTCAGATCACTCTGCGTCGCCCTGGCGTGGTCTGCCAAATCTTTCAGCAGCTGCCTGGACTTGACGAAATCCCCCCGATACCTTGCCAGTTCGGCTGCGGATCTCGTGTAACCCAGTTCATCGGGATGCCTGACCATGCGCTCCTGGACCAATTTGTCCCAATCGTCAAAGCGCAAGGTCCGTGCATAAACGGTCGTCATGAACCGGAAAGCAACCATGGAGTCAGGAAATGCCTGCAATAGCTTGGCTGCCACGGGCGCGAGCTCTGTCCATCGCTCCTGCTTCGCATAAGCCGATGCAGTCACAAGATCCAGCCGCGCTTTGTCCTGTTCGGTCTTTGCCTTGTCCCGCGCCTGCAACAACGCCTGTAAATCTTCTCCCTGAAGTTCCTCTGAAGGAACCAGCACCAACGCTGCCGTGCGTATCGCTTCTGCGTCGCCTTCCTGCCCTTTGGTCCAGAAATAAGGAAAGGGCTGGACGGAAAGCGGATCGTCGTTGCCGTTCATGTGGATTTTCTCGCGCGCCCAGTCGAGCCATTTGCGGGCACCCGCAAGATCATTCTTCTTGAGGAATTCAAGTGCCTGCCAACCCAGACCCTCGGGTGCTTTCTCAGAATCAATGCTGTACTCAAGAAGCTTGTAACTGCCGTCTTCCTTCACCACAAACGCCTGCTGTGCAGACGAACCCGGCGTCTCCATCGTCACTCGGTAGCCCTGTGCATCATTGCCTTCCGCTGAATACCTGGCGTTGTTCAGCACTATGTCGCCGAGGGTCTCGAACGGCAATCCGCTTTTTTCCAGCCGCACGCGCAATTGGAACATCGTACGTTGGGAATCCTCAATATCCTTCCCCGCTACAGAGCGGAGCGAATTTCTGCTCATTAGCTTGCGTATTTGTTGATAATTCTGCTGGGGGCTGAAGGTAGCCGCGAAAAAGCGCTGGATGGCGCTGCTGGGATTGGTGTCGTCAATTTTCAGTTGCTGACGAGGCGCGGCTTTCTTGAGGGTCGCAGCAAACGCGGCAGTCTGGGTTTCCGCAGCCTGGCCACGCGCTCCGGCAGTCAACAGGTCAGCAGCCTCAACGTAATTATGCGAACGTACCAGAAGCCAGCCTGCCGCGGTCAGGGCCTTACTTCGCAGTTCGTCGGTGGTGGTGATCTCCAGAGATTTCTTGAGAGCAGCTTCGCTTCCCTGCCCAGCCGCAGCTAGCACCACAACAAATCCTCGCCGATCATCGGTTGCGGAAAGAGGCTTCAGGGCATCCTCCAGCGCTTTGAACTCACCGGCGTACCAGAGATCGTACAGCACATAATCCTCGTATTTGCTGCCCGTTTCCTCGTCCATCTTTTTCAAGTCCTTGAACTCAGAAATGGCTTCTTTGAGGTGGGCCTTCGCCGTGTAGCGCTGGCCGTCGGGGTCATATTCCAGGAGCATCGCAAGATTGGCGCGGATGTCTTTGTCCTTGGGATCGAACTCTTTCGCTTTCTTATAGGCAGCCACCGCGCCCTGGTAGTCAAAACCTTTTTTAAGTCGGCGGCCAATCAGGTCATGTTCCAGGATCCAGGCCAGCGTACTGTACGCCTGTGGGGAATTTGGCTCCAGTACGGTGGCCTCCCGCGCCACGACCCGGGCTTTTTCGGCAAGCCCGGCAGACAACAGCGCCCGTGCCAACTGGATCCGGTGCAAGGCTTCTTTGGGATGCTTGCTCGCAAGCTGCTGATATTCGGCCAGCCCTTCCTTGATCTTGCCCGCGGCAATAAGCGAATGAGCGACCTGGTCAAATGTAATAAACACGGGATCGGAATTACGAGCCTTGACCACTGCATCACGGAACTCTTCAGCTTCCTTCACGCTCAGCCGAGGCTTGCCGCTTTCAAAGCGCAGAACGGCCTGTAGGACTGTTCCTTCAGCATTGGAGCTATATTTCTGGGTAAACTTTGCGGTCCCAAGCTGTTCATCCCTGGAGGGCGGTATCGCGCGCAGCTTGAAGCCCAGCGGCGCGATGATCTTGTAATCCCACTCGTTGATGAAGGGATCGATCTGCCAGTCTACGGTGCGGGGCTTCTGCTTTTGCTGGGACGGATCTTTTTCGGCTTCCTTTTCTTCTGCAGCGCTGGTGGTAAAGTAGTCCGGCAGGCCATCCATCAGATCTTCGACCCGAATGGCCATCACGGCGCTCTCATAGTTGGTGGTACCGCGTTTTCCTTTTGTGACGAATGTCAGGGAAAAAGGCTTCTCCAGATCGGTGAGATCGCTGTGGTCCAACGCGATGAGAGAATCGGCCAGATAGGCATTCTTGACGTATTTCTCACTGCCTTCGCGCACCTTCTTGGCATCGCCGTTATAGAACGTGCGATATTCCGCCTCACGCGGCCCCACTTGCTCGTCTGTCTCCCGAATTCCGGCCGGCCCGAATTCGGCCAGCGTGAATTCCCGCAGCTCGCGATGAAAGTTTTGTGCCGCGGTAATCTCCGGAATTTTTTTGAGTGCGGTGCTGTGGTCTTCCACCACCAACGCCCAACGGCCATAGTCCATATCAGGGAGATCCCCCACGCGTGAATACTGCGCGGTTGCGTCAATCCACAATTCGGGATCGGAGCCGGATGCCGGAACAAAAACGATGGCATGGTCAAACATTCCCATGCCCGGCAGTTCAGGGTTGATGTCCTGGCCGGGTCCGGTAGAAAGCAGGGCTAGCCTGGCAGGGATGTTTACCGCGCGAAGCATAGTCACCAGCAAAGCGGCTTTGTCTTTGCAGTCGCCATACTTGCGCTTCAGAGTTTCCGAAGGGAATTGGGGAACAATGCTCGCTTCCCCGAACTCGACGCCAGTGTACCGGACATTCTTGTGCAGGGTTGCGACCAACCGGCTAATCAGTTCCATGCGCGATGTTGACTTGTCGATTTTTGCTAGCACAGGCTGGATGTCCGCGACGCGCAGCTTGTCGTTCGATAACCGAGCATACTCCGCGACAACCTGCTGCCAGGATGTCCCTGTGGAATACTCAACCTGGGGGCCACGGGGTACATCTGAGGGCAGGTTGGTTAGCTTTTCCGAACGCGCTTCATACGGGCCATCTTCAATTTCGATGATTTCGACGCCGTCATGGCTTGTCTTGTTTACCTTTGCTCCCGGCATCTGCTGCAAAAGGTAGTGGAGTGGGAGCGAGTCAGGATGGCTAATGACAAGCCGGGTCTTGTTTACTGGTACCGACTTGTCAAGGATCGCTCTCGACACGATGCCAGCGGCAAAAAACGGAGCAGTATCACGAACAGTAATTTCTTCTTCCACAATGGCGCCAACCGCGATAGCCGGCAACGGTCCCCCAAAGGCGCGCGTGTCAGTGTATGTGTCCGGGGCGTCCTCATGGGCAGGAACATCGTTCAGTGTCTTGTGATCGAGGGTGTGTTCGACGCCATCCGCGGTGATTACGCGAGCGCGAATTTCCGGCTTCGATTGATGCCACGGCTCCCATTGTGCGCTGGTTTCGGCCCAGTCATTCACGCCTTCATCATTTTCAATCCGATAGATGGTGCGATAGGTCTCAACCGCCCTTCCCTGACGATCATAGGTGTAGCGCTCCTCATGAAGCAGAACGGTGGCAGCAGCATCCTTGTCCGCCTTGACCAGGGCGGCGGCTTGTTGAAGCGCCACAGGGCTGGCGGTAAATACGGGGGCATCCCAGACTTCAGAAGCCTGAAGTAACGCTGGAATCGCTAACACCAGCCACCAGAACTTATGGCGGAAAGGAAAAAAGCGCATGCTGGAAGACACGTGCGGCACCTTCGAAAGATTTTTCAGAGTAGCTACTTTGTACATTGGTTATTGTGGCAAAACAAGTAAAAAGCAGAGCCCGACCTCGTAGCGCGCCAGGTCGCTCCTGCCTTCAGCGGGGTGAGACCCGAGACGCTGCCTGGATATCACCAATACGGGAAGACAAGGTGATCATCTCCGCCCGCCAATCTGGTGAATGAAAAACCGAGCCAGCTAGGCGCCACTGCGTGGCAGGACGCTTTCAATACGCCGGTCAGGAATCAGCCAGATCAGCGCAGCGGTCACGTAGACGGCCTGGGCGATCCACGGTGAACGCAGCGTTGCAGTAATCGCCACCAGATAAAGCAGCGGCGAGAGTTTGCCCTTCCAATCGCGGCCAATCGCTTTTTTCAGGAGTGAATCCTGCCCTTGGACACGGATGATCGTCTGCTGGAGCAGGTAATACGCGATCGCGGCCATCAGGAGCACAACACCATAGAGCACGGTAGGCGCCGCGGTGAAATGATTCTCGCCCATCCATCCGGTGGCGAACGGAAACAACGATAGCCAGAACAACAGATGCAGGTTGGCCCAGAGCATGGCGCCGGTCGCCGCAGTGCAGGTCTGCAGCATATGATGGTGATTGTTCCAGTAAATACCGACATACAGGAAGCTCAGGACGTAGCTAAGGAATACCGGCAACAGCGGCACTAAATCTTGCAGACGGTCGCCATGCGGCACCTTCATCTCGAGCACCATGATCGTGATAATGATCGCGATTACGCCGTCGCTGAATGCCTCCAACCGCCCCTTGTCCATCTTTCCTCCCCTACTTTTCTCGGGCAGAGCACGCGAGTTGTACGGATCGGCAGCCTCGTGTCGAGTATGCATTGGCCCAGTGCATCCTGCCCGTGGCTGGCATTTTATCCTGCGCGGCTAGGCGACTTGTTAAGGTCTTGATTTCCCGCAGGCGAGGGCGCCTGCGCTCCACGATAATGAGCCGACGGGGATGGACTCCTATCCTCAACTCCACTAAAATCCAAAGCATTTCCAGCTCTTCAAATCGCTCCGGAGACCCGACCATTATGGCGCTGATCCAGTTCACCAGAAATCATACCGACCACTCTACCGACAAGGGTTTTCAATTCGAGTTTTTCTGCGACCGCTGCGGCAACGGCTTTATGAGCGAGTTCAAAACGTCCGCCACGGGGATGGCGGCCAGCGCGCTGCATGCTGCGGGAAGTTTTTTTGGCGGCGTGCTGGGGCAGGCCAGCTCGTCGAGCTATGAGATTGAGCGCGCGGTGCTGGGGCCGGCGCATGACAAGGCCTTTCGCGAGGCGATCGAAGAGGCCAAGCCGAATTTCCGGCAGTGTCCCAAGTGCACGCACTGGGTATGCCAGACGACATGCTGGAACGCGAAGCGCTCACTCTGCTATGACTGCGCGCCGGACATTGATACTGAGCTGGCGTCAGCGCAGGTGCAGACCACCGTGGACCAGATGAAGCAGAAGCTGCAGCAACAGGACTTGACGAAAGGCATGGATCTGACAACGGAGGCGGTGGCGCTGTGTCCGGCTTGCGGGGCGCATACGCAGGGAGCAAAGTTCTGTCCTGAGTGTGGCAAGGCGCTGCGGCCGAAGAATGAATGCGGCAAATGTGGAACAAAGTTTGAGGTCGGCACAAAGTTCTGCCCGGAGTGCGGAAATAAGATTGTGTGAGGCGGAGGGCGGTGGCTTTTGTCCGTTCGTCGGCCTGCGAATCATCGACCTGCCCTTTATCGCTGATTTCTCAGCCCCATGCAATCCTCGTAGCTCATTTGCATCCAATTTATTATCACGCTGCGCCACGCTATCGAGTTGTATCCTGCCATGCGAGTTCCACCGGCAAGGAACTCAACCCAGTTTGCGGGATACGTCGCATCCAATCGCCCTCCGGCCGCAAGGGCTTCTGTATGCCGGCTTGGTTGCAGCCTGATAAATATTCCTCTCGTTCCCTGCGCCCAGGCAAAGACCAGATTGTCTGAAGTCGCAGCAAGCCTTTTCCCATAGATCGTTGCTTTGCTGATGTCTCGAACCCCAAAAGCCCCGGATAGTTCGTCAAAAATTTCTATTAACTCCGGATGGGGCGAGTACTCAAAAACTTTTTCAGGCGGCAATTTTTGCAATTGCCAATTGCTGATCAAATATGAGAAGAGTT
>Ga0137380_10004504_pt1 | contig 12304 bp, 14 predicted proteins | sample SagtaG_17_FD_104809 | JGI IMG/M metagenome (GOLD analysis project Ga0137380, IMG submission 104809) | Vadose zone soil microbial communities from Sagehorn Ranch, Mendocino, California, USA - Sage2_L_100_16 metaG | ecosystem: Environmental > Terrestrial > Soil > Vadose zone | place: USA... | reverse complement strand
GACGGCGACCGCCGGCGGCCTCGTCTTCACCGGCGAGGGCAACGGCTGGTTCAAGGCCTATGACGCGAAGACCGGCGCCGTGCTGTGGCAGTTCTATTGCGGCGCCGGCGTCAACGCAGCCCCCAGCGTGTTCTCGATGGACGGCGAAGAGTTCATCGTCGTCGCCGCCGGCGGGAACTTCCAGCTCAACTTCCCGCTCGGCGACGCCGTCTTCGTCTTCGGCCTCCCGAAAGCCATGTGATGGGGACGACGCAAGGCACATGGTGGGCGGCGGTCACGCTGGCGCTCTGGAGTCTCGGAATCGCCGGCGGGGCCGCCGCCCAGACGGTCCCCGCTCCTGTGGTGGATCCGACCTGGCTCAAGGCCGACTCCACCACCCGGACGGCCGAGTTCGAGCTGATCGCCGGCCTTACCGGGCTCAACGGGGCCCTGAATTTCAATGGTTTTCGGGACGGCGGGCTGACGCTGACGGTGCCCAAAGGGTGGAAGGTGCTCGTCCACTTCCGGAACCACGACGGCATGCTCCCGCACTCCGCCGAGGTGATCCAGGACACACAACCCCTCCCCATCCAACCCCCAACCCCCGCATTTGATAGGGCTTTTACGCTCAAATTGGCAGAGGGGCTGCCCCCAGAGGGTACCGACGACTTCCGGTTTATTGCAAATCGGGAGGGGACTTTCCTAATATACTGCGGGGTTCAGGGGCACGGGGCGGCCGGAATGTGGATCCGGCTGGTGGTCTCGCGCTCCGCGCGCTCGCCCAGTCTGGCGGCCACCCCGGCGGGGAGGTGAGCATGCGCCGCTGGTGGATCGCGCTGGCTGCGGGGTCCATGGCGTTCACCGCGGGCCGGATGAGCGGTTCGCAAGAAGGGCGGCGCTGGGCGCAGTACGACGGGCGCGAGTGGACGCAGTTCTTGCCGCGTGAGAAACAGGCCTACATGGCCGGCTTCCTCGCGGGTGGCGCCCTGGCGGACGCGCAAGCCGCAGGCGCGACCGATTCGACGGCGGTGCACCGGGCCGTGGATTCTCTGGTGCGGGCCGGACGGTTACGGTTCCCGTTCGGTCACATGGTGTACGTGACGCAGCTGGACGAGTTCTACTGGTGGGAAAACCACCTCCCGGTGCCGCTGTATGTAGCGCTTCGGGACATCGATGGGCGGCTGAAAGGGCACGAGCAGTGAGGCTCCACGGGTCAACCCTGACAGGAGGGAAGCGACTTATGAAGCGACTCACGCTGTGGCTGTTGGCGGCAGCGGTAGGCCTGCCGAGCGCCATCCAGGCTCAAGGCCTGACGATGCAAATGTCCAACGGCTGGAAGTTCACATTCAGCGGCAACGTCAACGCGTTCCTGGTCTACTCGGCCGACGCTACAGTCGGTGCTGTAAACGGCCAGAAGAACGTCAACATCCGCACTGGCCTCTTGCCGGGCTTCGCGGTGTTTGAAGCCAAGGGCAGGGAAGAGGGCATGGATCTCGGCGTCCACTTCGGCTTCGCTCCGCAGATTCAGAACCCGGGCCAAGTTCACGACAATCCGTTGGTTCCTTTCACGCAGATCGACATGCGCCAGATGTACCTCACCGTCGGGTTCAAGAACGGCAGCCAGATCCTTGCCGGCCGCGAGCTTGGCGTCTTCATGCGTCAGAACATTCTCAACGACATGACGCTGTTCGGCACCGGCGCATTGGGCGGCGTGCAGGGCGGCGGCACGACCCTGGGCCGCATCGGTTACGGTTACATCTATCCGAACTTCAACTCGCAGTTCACCTATTCGACCGCTCCGGGAAAGAACTATCAGTTGAGTGTCGGCTTGTTCCAGCCCTCGGTCATGGGGGCCACCTTCGACCAGCTGCAAACGCCACGCGTTGAGGCGGAGGTGACGTTCAATCCACGGATGAGCGGAAGAAAGACGCTCATGCTATGGGGCGGCGCGCTCTGGCAGTCGGCAAAGGACGCCCCCAGTGGCGGCAACAGCGTGACGGCCACAGGCGTGACCGCGGGCGCTAGGTTCACGATGCCTTCAGGGATCGCCGTGACCGCATCGGCCTACACCGGTAGCGGTCTGGGCACGACGTTCTTCTTCAATGGTGACGACGTCGCAGGCGCTGGCGCGGGAGCCACGGAAAACAAGTCCGACGGCGGCTTCGCCCAGGTCACCTACACCAAGGGCAAGAACACCTACGGTGGCAGTTTCGGCCTTAGCCGCCTGAAGGACAACGGCGGCGCCTTCCTTGGGCAGTTCTCATCGTGGACGGTGGGCTTCTACCGCCAGTGGACCCGGTCGTTGAAGCTCGTGGTCGAAGGGACCCGCGAGGTGAACGATCTCGGGGGCGGCATCTCAGCGCCGGGCGCGGGGCCGAACCGCACCGACATCTCGGCGGGGTTGATGCTGTTCTTCTAACTGCTAACTGCGAAAACGACGTAAGGCAGAAGACGTAGAGAGAAGGCGTCAAAAGAAAACGTTGAGGGAAAACGTGAAGGCCGGGTCAGTCGCCCGGCCTTTTACGTTGCTCCCATACGTTTTCTCTCTACGCCTTTTCTCTACGTAGTCTCTCCACGCCGTTGATTCACTTGTATCGATACGTAATCCTCCCCCGCGTCAAATCGTACGGCGACAGATCCACCGCCACCCGGTCCCCCTGCAGAATGCGGATGTAGTTCTTGCGCATTTTGCCGCTGACGTACGCCAGGACCTCGTGACCGTTCTCCAACTTGACTCGGAAGGTGGTGTTGGGGAGCACCTCGGTCACCGTCCCCATCATCTGAATCGCATCGCCTGCCACGACTTGAACCTGCTCCTTTCGGGATACCTCACCCCGCGAGGGGATCCATCGTGGTGTCCCGCAGCGGCTCCTGGCCGCGTTCGATGTACTCCGCGTGCCGCCCGCAGGACTGACACGTCAGCGTGATCTTCTCCGCCCGCGAGGGCACCCCGGGGCGGGACGGTCGCCGCCGCGGCACCCGCACGATCTTCCTGGCGCCGCACGACGGGCACACCAAGGGCTGGTGCTCCCGGTCTGCGGCGACGAGCGCCAAGGCCTCGGGCGCCCGGTATTCCTTAATGCCGCGTCGACCCACCGGCGGTGGTCACCTCCACCGGGGAATCTAGTCCTTCCAGTTCCGCTTGACACCCCCCTCCCCGAGTGTATCTCTCGGTGTAACCGGAGGTTGGCTATGGACGGCCCGGAGTTCCAGCGACTCGCCGACATTGAGGTAGACCAAGCCCAGCCGGAGCCCCACGGCTTCACCTTGACCGGGGAAGGGCCCGATCACGCCCGGTACCGTCTCGACGTGCATTTCGAGCTGCCCCTCGATGCCCGCACTCGCTCCGTCTTGGGCGAACTGCTGTCGCATTCGGAGCTCTCGATCTCCCGGAGCGCGCCCACCTCTCCCCTCGCCGCCCTGCGGGGCCGGCGTGACCGTGCTCACCGCCGCTAGAGCGCGGCGGTCGTACCTTCCGCGCTAAGCCTCCAAAGACCACCCAGTGCCACCAGCCTCGCTTCGACCGCGCGGTTTCCTCTATATCGCCGCGGCCTGCGCCCTCGCCGCCTGCGCCCGGCCCACCACGTCGGGGGCTCGGGGTCCGACTCCCACCGATCTCGCCGCGCTCGAGGCCCAACGCGCCCAGCACCCTGAGGACCCCGCGCTCCAGCTGAGGTTGGCGAAGGCCTATTACGCCGCGAACCGCTTCAGCGACGCCCGCGCGGCGCTGGCGGCGGTTCTCCAGGCGCGGCCGAGCGACGAGGCGCGGGCGTACCTCGGCCTGACCTATGAGGGACTGAATCAGTTCGACTCGGCGCGCACGGTGTACACCGAGCTGCTCGCTGCGAAACGCGGCGGGAGCGTCAAGCGGCTGCTCAGCGGCCGCCTCGTCCTGCTCACGCGCCACGAGCTGCAGTACCAGGCCCGCCAGGCGATCGCCCGCGAAGCTACGCTGGCTACGACTCCGCCCGACCCCAATACCGTCGCCGTCATGCCGTTCCGCTACACGGGCGCTGACACCACGCTGCGCCCGCTCGAGCGCGGCCTCGCCGCGATTGTCGTCACCGACCTGTCGCGCGTGCGCCGGTTGCGGCTCGTCGAGCGGGAGCGGCTGCAGGTGCTGCTGGACGAGCTGCAGCTGGCCGCGAGCGGCCGCGTCGACCCGGCGTCGGGGGCGCGCTCGGGGCGGCTGATCGGCGCGGGGCAGGTAGTCCAGGGGCAGTTCGCGGAAGTGCCGAACGCCAACTTCCGGATGGACGCCGCGGTGGTGCGCGCGTCCGACGCGCAGGTGGCCGCCACCGGATCGGGCGCCGACCAGCTGCGCGCGCTGTTCGACATCGAAAAACAGGTGGTGCTGCAGCTCCTCGAGCGTATGGGCATCACGCTCACGCCGGCCGAGCGGGCGGCGATCAGCGAGCGGCCCACGCGCGACATCCAGGCGTTTCTCCTGTATAGTCGCGGCCTCGAGGCCCAGGACCGCGGCGACTTCCGCGGCGCCACGCAGTCATTCCAGGCCGCGGCCCAGCGCGATCCGAGCTTCAGCGCGGCGCAGCAGCAGGCGTCACAGAGTCAGAGCGCCGACATCGCGACCGCCGCGCCGCCCAGCGATGTCGCCAGCGCGGTGGCGCCTCCCGAGACGCCACCGGGAGGTGGGGCGCCGCCGTCGGGGACGCTGGCGAACGCGCTCGAGGGCACGAACCCCACCGGTGGTGGGCTCGCCAGCTCGCTGCCGGGCGCGGGGCCCAGCACTGACGCGCTCCCGCCTCCCGCCCCGGGTCTCATTTGCGAGAGCGTGAGCTGTGACGGCCCCGCGCGCGCGGCGCTGATCGGCATCCTCCTCATCATCATCACGCGGCCGTAAGGGCGGCGATGCGCCTCCGCACGTTCGCGCTCTCCGCCGTCGTGGCCGCCGCGCCCGCGGGACTCCGCGCCCAGGGCAGCGACGCGCTGTACACGCGCCTGTCCGGTCTCAGCGGCGTCGAATACCGCGGCTACTCGTTCGATCCCGGGATCTCCGTCAAGTCGGTCTCGCAGTGGAATCTGCCGCTCATCGTGGTGGCCCCCCTGGGGCGTCGCATGTCGGTGGACGTCACGACCCACGTCGTGAGCGGGCGCATTACGACCTACGCGGGCACGGCGGAGAAGCTCAGCGGCCTGAGCGATACGCAGCTGCGGCTCCTCTACACCGTCGGTCGCGACCGCCTCGTCGCGTCGCTCACGCTGAACCTGCCGACGGGCAAGCACTCGGTCTCGACCAGCGACTTCCAGGTGGTCGGCGCGGTCGGGTCCAACTACCTCTCGTTCCCGGTGTCGAGTTACGGGACGGCCTTCGGCACCACGGCGGGGGTCGCGTACGCCCGGCAGCTGGCCGGCTGGAACGTCGGGCTCTCGGGGGCGCTGCGCTTCACCGGCACCTACAGCCCGTTCACCGACCAGAGCGTCTCGTACAACCCCGGCTGGGAAACGCGCCTGCGCGGCGGCGCCGACCGCGTGATCGGCCACAACGGGCGGCTGCTCCTCGGGCTGACGTTCACCACGTTTTCCACCGACGTGTACACGGGCACGGGCACGCTCGTGGGCGGGACGTACGACCCGGGGTCGCGGTTCATCGGCGACCTGGCGTACGTGCGGGTCATCGGGCGCGGGACGCTGACGTTCGCGTCGTGGGACTACTACCGTCTCGTCGGCCACGCGGGCACGAGCGCGGTCCCCGAGACGAAGGAAAACGTGTTCAACGCCGAGCTGCGCTACGGGCGGTCTGTGGCGCCGCGGCTCGTCGTCGAGCCGCTCGTCGCGTTCCGGCAGTGGAGCCCTGCCGACTATCGCGGCGGGCGCCTCTATTCCGCGGGGCTCGGTGCGCGCTATGGGGTGTCCGACCAGCTGACGGTCCATTTCACCGGGCGCCTGGACACGGGGTGGATCTACGCCGCCGCGCGCGGGCGCGCGGACCTGACGGGCACCGGGCTCACGCTGTGGCTGCGCTACCAGCGATAGGGAGGGACGAGCCCCAGAATTCTTGACGGTCGGGAGGGTGGATTGTAGCTTGGCGCCACCTTCAACGTCAGGGCAGCGCGTTCCATGCCAGCCGAGCTCGGCGGGTCGCAGATCTCTTCGCTGCTCGAGGCCCTTCCCGGTATCGCCAGTGTGCTGCGCAGCCCGGTGGCGGACGCCATCGTCAAGGCGATCCGCGCGGCCGCCGGGCTGGGGGAGTTCGCGGTCGAAGATGCCGAAGAGCTGGTGCGGTACGCCGTTCGCCGCGGCCTGATCGGCCCGGAAGAAGGCGAGCGGGTGTTGGCCGAGGTGCAGCCGGCGTTGAAGGCGAAGCGCAAAGTGGCGCGCGGCGCCAAGCCCAAGGTCAGACACAAGGCCGAGAAGAAGAAGAAGTCCCGCCGCTAAAGGCCTACACCCGGAACTCCTTCACCAGCGCCCGCAGCTTCTCCGCCGCCTGCAGCAGCGTCCCGGCGGACGCGGCCATCTGCTCGGTTGACGCCCCCTGCTCCTCGGTCGCCGCCGTCACCTGCTCGGCGCTCGACGCGTGGCTCACCGCCCGGCCCCCGACGTCCCTCGCCTGCCCTCCCAGCTGCTCGGCCACGTCCCGGTTCTGCAGCGCCGACGCCCCCACCCGGGCCGCCGCCTGCTCCACCTGCTCCACCGCCGCAACGATCTCCGCCAGACCCCGCGCCGCTCCCTCCGCCACCGACTCCAGCCCCCGCACCTTCGCCGTGCCCGCCGCCATCGTCGCGGTGACGTCGTCCACCTGCTCGCGGATCACCGCCGTCGTGCTCGCCACGTCGGCCGCGGCGCGGGCGGCGTCGTCGGCGAGCTGCCGCACCTCTTCGGCCACGACCGCGAACCCGGTGCCGTGCTCCCCGGCCCGGGCCGCCTCGATCGCGGCGTTCAACGCCAGGAGATTGGTCTGCGACGAGATCCGCTTGATCAGTTCCACGAATGCGTCGATCGCCGTGCTCTGCTCGGCGAGCTGCGTGATCTGCGTGGACGTCGTCTGCACCACCTCGCGCACGTCGAGCAGGGCGCCGCTGGCCGCCTGGATGTCGCCCCGGTGGCGGTCGGCGACCGCGCGGATCTCCTCGCCGAGCTGGGCGAGGCGCGAGGCCGACTCGGCGATCTCGCCGGCGGCCTGCCGCAGGTGCTCGAGCGAGCGGCCCATGCCGTTCAGCTCGTTGCGCTGCTGCTCGGCCCCGCCCGAGATCTCCACCATCGCGCGCGCCACCTCCCCGCTCGACGCCGCCACCTGCTCGCTCGCCGCCGACAGGTCGCTCGCCGAGCCGGCGATGCGGTCGGCCTCGCCCACCACTTCACCCACGATGCCGCGCAGCCGGTCGCCCATGATGCGCATCGCATCGGCCAGGATCCGGAACTCCCGCAGCATCCGCCCCGTGGTCACCGGGCGCAGGTCGCCGCCGCCGAACCGCTCCGCCGCCGTCACCAGCCGCGTGAGCGGGCCCCGGACCTCGCGCATCGTCCACGCCGCCACCATGACGCTCACGAGCGCCACCGCGAACAGCACGAGCACCAGCAGCGCCTGCCGCCGCGTGGCGCGCTCGCCGAGCCGCTGCGCCGCGGCGCCCGACCGCTGGGCCTGCCGGGCGCCGAGGTCCCGCACGAGACGCGTCAGCTCCTGGGCCGGGTCCCGCACCACCGCCGCCTGGGCGGCCGCGTCCCGCTCCCGCCCCAGGTCCTTCAGGGTGTGGGCGAGGGCGTAGTCCACCTGGATCGACGATTGCAGCCGCTTGATCCGGAACACCGTCACCCGGTCCTCGACGCTCAAGTCGGGCAGCTGCTCGAGCCCGCGCTCGAAACGGAAGCCGTCGTCGGCCGCCTGCTGGAACGCCTGCTCGGCGTCGGGGCTCGGCGCGCCCAGGTAGCGCTCGGCGGCGCGGATCTCGTCGAACGCGCTCGTGATCAGCCCGTTGCCCATCTCGCTCGATTGCTCGAGCGCGCCGAGCTCGTGCTCCAGGTCCCGGCGCATCTGCCCCAGCCACACCACGCCGAGCGCGGCGGTGACGAGCAGCCCCGCCAGCAGCCCGGCGAAGCCGAGCACCAGCAGGCCGGTGAGGCTCTCGTGCGGACGGCGCCAGGTCACGGCGCCCACTCCGTCACGAGGCGCCCGTCATGCACCACCGCAATCGTGATGGGCTTGTCGGGGACGTCGCCCTTCTCGTCGAAGGCGATCCGCCCCGTTACCCCCTCGTACGCGGGCCGGCCCCGCCCCACCTGCGCCAGGTACTCCCGCAGCGCCGGGCGGGAGGCGCCGTTCTGCTCGATCGCCCGCGCCAGGAGCATCACGATGTCGTACGCCCCCGCGCCCCGGTGGTCCGGTCGCGCGCCACCGTTCGCGCGCGCGTACGCGGCGACGAAGCGGCCGTTGTCCTCCCCCGTCCGATCGGCGAGGTAGGTGAGCGAGACACGGACGCCCTCGGCCAGCGGGCCGTCGGCTTCGATCCCGACCAGCGCGTCACCACCCATCACGGGCCAGTGCAGGCCCAGCCCGCGCAGGTCACCCAGCACCGTCTCCGCCTCCAGGCGCTGCGTGGCCAGCACCAGGATGTCCACGCCGCCGCGCTGGCGCATGCGGGCCAGGTACGGTTCGGCGGTGTTGTGCGTGGAGAGGAACGGATCCTCCTCCAGTACGGTGCCGCCCAGTCGCGTGAACTCCGCGACGAAGGTGCGTCGCACCCCGCGGCCGTAATCGTCGTTCGTGTAAATCACCGCGGCGCGGGCCGCGCCCAGCCGCTGCCGCGCGAACCGCGCCAGCTGCGCGCCGTGCGCGAGGTCACTGGGACAGATCCGAAAGAACCACGGGGACAGCCCGGAGAGATCGGGGTTGGAGGCGGACGGTGAGATGAGGGGGACCGGGCGCCGGGCGTTCTCGTACACGGCGAGCGCCGACCGGGTGGGCCCGCTCGAGAGGTGCCCGATCACCGCGACCACCTGACTGCTGTCGGAGAGTTTCTTGGCGACCCGGACGGCGATGTCGTCCACGCCACTGTCGTCTACGAAGATCAGCCGCAGCGGCCGCCCTGCCACGCCGCCGCGTTCCCGGAGCTGCTGCTCTGCCAGCTGGGCGGCCAGTTTCATCGAGGCGCCCCGGGACTGAGAGAAGGGCCCCGCGACCCCGATGTAGATCGGCTCCCCGGCCCGGGAGCACGCCGCCAGCGACAGGGCGGCCAGGATGATGTAGCGTCGGTGCAGAATCCCCCCCTCCCGCGCGCGGTAGGTTAAGGCTTGCGCGGAGGAATCGCAACGTGTGTGGACATCGGCCCCTGCAGCGATAAGTTGCACGCGTGGACCCCTTGCGGAAGCTGTGTGGTTTCTCCGCCGCCCTGGAACGGTTGCTCGCCGCGCCGGATGAGCCCGCGTTCGAGACCGCGTGGGAGACCCTCGAGCTGCAACAGCTGGGCTGGGAGTCGCTCGCGCTCGCCCGCCGCGCGAACACCGAGTCGCTGGAGCCGGCGCTCGCGGAGGTGGACCGCCGGCTCCTCGCGGTCCTCGAGCGCACCCGGGCCTTTCTCGACCCGCACGTCGTCACCTTCCGCGTCGCCGACCTCGAGCGCTGGCAGCACGCTGCCGCCGCCGCCCTCGTGGGGGCGCGCTGGGGATCGGCCGGACTGCGCACGGTGATCGGCGACGTGCAGGCGCCGCTCGCCCGCCGCTACTTCGCGTTTCTCGCCCTAGCCGAGCGCCGGCCGTCCGATGCCTGGCCGCTGTTCCGGACCTACCTGCGCACGCCGGGGGCCCACCACGCCTTCGTGGCCGCCGCGGTGGAAGCGGCCCGCTACTATCCGGGGAGCGCGCCCGAGCTCATCGCCCTCTTCGAGCGCATCCGCGACGATCAGCTGCTGCGACGCTTCCTGGCGCCCAAGATCCTCGAATCGCTGTACGTGCTCGGCGACCAGGCGGCCCTCCCCCTGCTCGAGGAGCTGCTCGTCACCGGCCACACCGATCCCGACCCGGACCGCTGCGAAGTGACGCGCGCCCTCGTCGCTGTCCGCAAGCTCACCGGCCGCGTCGCGCTCAGCGCGAAGTTCCCCGACGCCGCCGATCCCGCCGTCGCCCGGAGCCTCGACGCGGCCGAGCGCCTCTTCGACGCCGAGCGAGATCAGCTGGTCCCGGTCACCGTGATCTGACGGCGGCGACAAAGTCCCACAGCTTCTGCCGGTACTGCTTCCCCCCCACCTCGTACGTAGTGTTGTGCCCGGCGCCCTCGATCCACACCAGCTCGACCGGACCCGGCACCGCCTGCGCGACCGCCTCGCCCATGCGCGGCGGCACCAGCCGGTCCGCCGTTCCGTGGAAGATGAGGACAGGGCAGCGCACGCGTGCGATCGTACCGAGATTGTCGAGCCGCAGGCGCAGAATGAAGCGCGGGAACAGTCCGTAGTGCTGGCCGCTCATCTCCCGGGCATTCGTGAACGGGGACTCGAGCACCAGTCCGGCGACCTGGTGGGTGGCCGCGGTGTGGGTCGCCGCGACGCTGCCGAGTGAGCGACCGTAAGCGAAGATGCGGGCCGGATCGACATCGGCCCGCCCCGCGAGCGTCTGGTAGGCGAGGTCAGCCGCTTCGTACAGGCCCGGCTCCGTGGTCCGTCCGCCACTGGCCCCGTAGCCGGGGTAGTCCACGACCAACACACCGACGCTCGGTGGCTGCCAACGGGCCACGATGTCCCAGATCGCCCCGACGTTCTCGCCGTTGCCGTAGAACCACAGCAACCCGGCGTGCTTTTGGCCGACCGTGCGATTGTCCGACGGTCCGACCGGGTTCGGGGGGTGGCGGGGTGGCAGGTACACCCCGGCGATCCGCGTTCCGTTCCGCATCACCAGCTCGATGCGCTCGGCACCGAGCCGCTTCATTTCCATGACGTCGGGGAGGGCCCCGGATGGGGCGGGAAAGGCCATCCGCTCCTGGAACAGCCACGCGAGCAGGACCAGGACCGCGTAGGCGATGATAACTCCAAGCAGGATACGGAGTAGCATGCTCAAACCTAACCCTGTTACCTTAGGGCCCGATGCTCGACCCCGAATTGGTCACACGCGCCCGGGGAGCGTTGCTGGGGCTTGTGGCCGGCAATCAGCTGGGGGTCCCGACCGAGCACCTGGGCACTCCCGCAGCCATCCGCGCGGCGTATCCTGAGGGCGTCCGTGACCCGGCGGCGCCGCCCAAAGGCTCGCTGTACGACGACGACGCGGCGATGACCCTGCTCCTCGCCGCGTCCCTCGTCGAGCGCGGCGATTTCGACGCGGCGGACGCGGCCCAGCGCTGGGTGCGGTGGATGAAGGCGGACGGCCGCGGGATTGGGGTGACCACCCGCCGCGCCCTGAAGCTCGTGGAGCGTGGGGTCGAGCCGTTCGAGGCCGGCCGCCGCGTGTTCGCCGAGACCCCGCAAAGCGCGGCGGGCAACGGGGCCGTCATGCGCTGTGTGCCGGTGGCCCTGCGCTTCCACGACAACCCGGACCGCTTGATCCGCGTGGCCACGCAGCAGGCCGCCATCACGCACGCCGATGATCGCTGTCTCTGGGGCGCGGCGGCGGTCTGCCTCGCCGCCCGCGAGCTGCTGCACGGCAACATCTACTTTGTCGACGAGGTCGTGCACCGGCTGGTCGACCGCGCGCCCAAGACGCTCCTCGACGCGCTGCATCGGGTGCCCCGCGAGCGCCAGGACGACCTGCCGGTGGTGGTGCCGGGCGAGTTCGGATACGTCGTGCACTGCGTGGAGATCGCCTTCTGGTTCGCGACGCACGATCGCGGCTTGGAGGACTCCCTCACCTACCTCGCCAACGCGGGCGGCGACACCGACACCAACGCCGCCGTGGCCGGCGCCCTGCTGGGCGCGCGCTATGGGGAATCGGGCATTCCGCCGCGGTGGGCGGAGCTGATCGCGGGGGCGGACGGCGTGCGGCGGTTGGCCGATCGGCTGGTCGAAGCCCAGGGCGCCGAGACGGCGGGCCGGGGGGAAAGCCGTTAGCGGCGCGTGGCGGTGTAGTGGCTGATGCGGGCCAGGAGATCGCCGTCTTCCATCTGCACGTAGATCCACCGGGCGTTCCCCCGGCCGCGCCAGTTGAGCTTGAGGATCCGCCGCCCGTTCTTCCACTGCCAGGTGCCGCGCGCGGCGGCGTGCGGCGGCCCCAACGAGCCGCGCAATTCCCGCTGCACACGCTCCACGAGCCGCGCGCTGCCGGAATCACCGAAGGAAATCATCGCCACCCGCCCTTCGATAACGTAGGCGCCGAGATAGAACCCGGCGTTGTCCACCGGGTCCCGGATGAGGACGCCGCACTCCATCAGCTGGGCGGTTTTTTTCGAGGT
>Ga0137380_10004502_pt1 | contig 12308 bp, 11 predicted proteins | sample SagtaG_17_FD_104809 | JGI IMG/M metagenome (GOLD analysis project Ga0137380, IMG submission 104809) | Vadose zone soil microbial communities from Sagehorn Ranch, Mendocino, California, USA - Sage2_L_100_16 metaG | ecosystem: Environmental > Terrestrial > Soil > Vadose zone | place: USA... | reverse complement strand
TGAATTCACCGGTTTCTTTGCCGGTGAAGAGCAGTCCGCCACCCGTGGCTACGATGGAAGACCAATGCGGATGGTCGAGCAAGGGCGCGCGCCAACGCGGTTCGGCGGTCATGGGGTCGATCGCGTCGACATGCCCGATGGGCTCGCCAGTCTCACGCGGCGCAGTTTGGTTCTCTACAAACTGATAGCGCGTCCCGGGCGCGAACGGCGCAAGCGGAACAAAGCGATAGAGACTCGCCATGTGCTGGGTGTTGGCATAGAGAAGCCCTGTTTCCGGATTGAACGCCGCGTGCGGCCAGTTCTTTCCGCCGCGCGTCGAGGGCCAAAGCTCGACCTTCTCGCCCGCAAGCAGCCTCTTCGATACATCTGATTCCACGGGGCGGCCCGTCTCCAAATCGATGCTCGTGGCCCAATTCACCTTCTCATACGGCTTGGCCGAGAGCAGTTTCCCATTCGACCGGTCGAGCACGTAGAGGAAACCGTTGCGGTTCAATTGCATGACGACCTTGCGCGCTTGCCCGCCGATCTGCATGTCGGCGAGAATCGGTTCCCATGTTGCATCGTAGTCGAACATGTCGTGCGGCGTGAACTGGAAATGCCAGACGATCTCGCCCGTCTTCGGCCTGATCGCCAGCAACGACGCGGTATATAGATTGTCGCCGGGCCGCTTCGTTGGATTCCAGGGCCCGGCATTGCCGGTCCCCCAATAGACAAGGTCGAGCTCCGGATCGTATGACCCCGTGATCCAGGTCGAGCCGCCCCCGTGCAGGTAGGCGTCGCCCTCCGGCCAGGTTTCAACTCCTTTTTCGCCGGGCCCGGGAATTGTGTAGCGGTGCCACAAATGCACGCCTGTCTCCGGATTCCAGCCGTCGAGGAATCCGCGCGTGCCGTATTCGGCGCCGGACATGCCGGTGATCACTACCCCGTTTGCAGCCAGCGGCGCGGCGGTCATCGAATAGCCTTGTTTCCAGTCGGCCGCCTGCTGCCGCCAGATCTCCTTGCCTGTTTTCATATCAAGTGCAATCACGAACGCGTCCAGCGTAGTGCGGAAGAGTCTGCCATCCAGGATGGCCGGCCCCTTGTTTGAGACCCCGCAGCAAACAACGCGGGTCATATCAGGCGGCCAATCGACCGGTGTCTTCCATTTTTGCTTGCCGGTCTCGATGTCAATCGCCACGGTAGCTTTGGCATCGGTGACGTACATGACGCCTTCATAGACGAGGGGTTGCGCTTGCTCGCCCCACTGATTGTCGAGGCTCAAATTCCAGATCGGTACGAGGCGCTTCACATTTGACTTGTCAATCAGTTTGAGTGGGCTGTAGCGATTTTGGTGGTAGCCCATCCCATACGTGAGAACATTGTCGGTGTTCTTTCCATCATTCTTGAGATCGTCCGGCGTTTGTGCCGACGCCGAAATTACCGCGAATAATAGAGCGACCGTGGCTATCAATAGGCGTTTCATGAACTCCACTCCTGGCTTGCGGCGAATGGTGGCCTTCCGGCCGACATTGGCGCTATTTGAAAGTGAAAATCGTGAGTCAGCGGTCCCTTTCAGAGCTTCACCCGTTCTTTCGTATTCGACTGTCACAGTGGCGTATCCTCTCACAGTTTCCCCTTCGTCGGACCAACGCTTTCTCATATTTCTCAAAGTCCTGGCAGAGTGTGGACGAGCCGTTAGCAGGCTACTCGCGCGTCGCCGGGAGTCCCCGAGGGACGTCACAAAGTAGCCCACCGCGCTTGCCCTGAACGAAGTGAAGGGGAAGTGGTGGGAAACAGCGTCTGTCTTGACGGCAAAGCCCCAACAGGGGCGCCACGTCGGATTCATGCACGCGAAAATAGCCCACGCCCGAACGACCCCAATTTCTTGACGAGCACCGCGTGCCTTGTTATGGTACCGCCAATGTTGAATACCCTGAATCGCCTATCCTTGTCCGTGGCTGCCCTTCTGTTCGCAATTGGGTTCATTGCGAACGCTCAACAGGCCCCGGCGGGCCCGCCCACGGAACTCCATAAGATCAAAGAGGGCGTCTATGAGATCGCGAACATCGATGCGAATTTGGACGCCATACGGAAATACGGCGGCAACGTTCTCGTCTACCCTACCAATGACGGCGTGATCCTGGTGGACTCTAAATTCGAGCCGATGCATGACGACATCATGGCGAAGGTCAAATCGCTGACCGACAAGCCGGTCAAGTACGTAATCCTCACACACAATCATGCCGACCACTCTGGCGGTGCGGCGAAGATGTCGGCCATGGGAGCGACCGTCATTATTTCGGCGGACGACCTCGAGAACATGGCGCGGGCGCCTAACCATGCATGGCTGCCTGAGGTGGGCTACTCAGGACGCGCTCAATTGCACCTCGGCGGCAAAGAGGTGCAACTCTACGAAGTTCGCGGCCACACCAAGGGAGACACTCTGGTCTACTTGCCCGTGGAGCGAGTGGTTGAGTCGGGCGACCTCTTTGCCACGGTCGAGGAGCTTCCCTATATTGTCGACTACAGCAGCGGTGGCGGTTGGATGGATTTGAGCAATGAGATCGACGAGCTCCTCAAGCTGGATTTCGATCTTGTGGTTCCCGGCCACGGCCCGCCGGCCACGAGGCAAGATGTAGTGAAGATCCGCAATCGAGTGGTGGCGATCCGAGAGCGCTTCCGGGCGCTGAACCGGGAGAAGAAAACACAGGAAGAGATCGGCCAGACACTCATGAAAGAATTTGGCTGGGGAAAGGAACCCGCGCCAGGCAATCTCCCCGGCATGATGCAGGAGCTGCGTTAGAATCGGCAGTCGATGCCTACAGTTAGGACGGCCCGATGAAAATTCACATCAAAAGCGTCATCCGCGCGATGTCGCTCACCGTTGGTACGCTAATCCTGGCTTCCCCGGCGTGGTCTCAAAGCGCTGATACGGTTTTGGTGAACGGCAAGATTTTGACGGTCGACAATCAGTTCTCGACTCGCCAGGCCATCGCCATACGCGAGGGCAAGATCATGGCCGTTGGCAGCAACGATGACGTCCGGAGACTGGCGGGTCCCCAGACGCTTGTAATCGATCTGCAGGGACGCACAGTTATCCCCGGTTTGATCGATTCCCACATGCATGCGATTCGGGCCGGCCAGACCTTCGGGACCGAGGTGAATTGGGTTGGCGCAACATCCCTCGCCGAGGCGTTGGGCCGGATCCACGAGGCTTCGCGGAGGATGAAGCCGGGCGCGTGGCTGATCGTCGCGGGCGGCTGGAATGTGGAGCAATTCAAGGAGAAGCGCAGACCCACTCAAGCGGATCTCGTAGCGGCGGCGCCGAACAATCCCGTTTACATTCAGCTTGGATACGACTGGGTCGTGATGACGCCTGCGGGGTTCAAAGCTCTGAATATTAATGGTGACGCCGATTTGCCGCGCCCCGGCAAGCTCGAAAGAGACTCAGGTGGCGCCCCGACGGGAGCCATCGACGGAGGCGGCGGCAATGGCGTCGCGATCGCCCTGTTCGACAGACTTCCTCATCCGACTTTTGATGAGCAAGTGGACGGCACGAAGAAATTTTTCCGCGAGCTCAACCGGCTGGGTTTGACGGGTGTCGGCGATCCTGGCGGGAATAATGTCAACCCCGAGGATTATCAGCCCATCTTCAAGGTCTGGCGGCAGCGGCAATTGACGCTCCGCGTTGCCTACAGCTTATGCGGACCCACTGAAGGCAAGGAGTTCGAGGAGCTGAAGAGTTTGACGCAGATGCTGCCGCAGGGCTTTGGCGACGACATGTTGAAGTTCAATGGCCTGGGCGAAAGGGTAACTTGGGGCATGAACAACAACCCCAAGCCAAGCGATGACGACAAGGCTAAGTTTTACGAAATACTGAAATGGGCGGCCCAACGCGGGATGCCCGTCACGATGCATTGGCCGCGAGACGAAAACGCCGACACGCTTCTCTCCATTTATGAGCGCGTGAACAGGGAATTTCCGATCGCGGATTTACGCTGGTCGGTCGCTCATCTCACAAATGCCTCGCCCCAAAATCTGCGGCGGATGAAGGCGATGGGCGTGGGCTGGACCCTGCAGCGTCCGAATCCCGGATCGGTAGAGAATGCCAAGGAACTCGGAGTGATGATGGGTGCGGGGACCGACGCCCACCGCGTGGCCTCTTACAATCCATTCACCGCGCTCCAATGGTCTCTCCTTGACAGTAAAAACGCCGCTGGCGTGCAACGCGGCCCTGAGCAGACGCCCACCCGCACGGACGCCCTGCGCGCATACACGATTGGCAGCGCCTGGTTCTCACGTGACGAAGACCAACGAGGCTCACTCGACGCCGGCAAAATCGCCGATCTCGCTGTTCTGACGAAGGACTACTTGACTGTGCCCGCGGACCAGATCGGCGGCATCGAATCCCTTCTCACGATGGTCGGCGGCAAAATCGTATACGCAGCCGGGCCTTACGCGAGTTTGGAAGGCGCCCGCTAGAAAGGCTCACTGCGTTTGTAGTTCTGTCTTTCCAACAATTTGATTAACCGTTTACTTATTCTTGACAGCTCCCGCATCCTATGTCATCTTGCGGCAACCTTGCAGCCGAATCGAAGACCGTACTAAATCCGTAACGCGAGGGCTTTCTAATCGCGAGGCGAGTGCATGAAAAAGACTGGATTGCTGGGTCTCTTGCTCTTGCAGGGGGCGCTTGCGAATGTTTCAGGGTTTGCTCAAACTCCGGAGGGCCCGCCCGCATCCGAATTCAGTCTGTCCGGAAACTGGTTTCCCCTCTATAACGAGGATTTGCCGGAGCGCGGAGGTGGTCCTGAATTGGTCGACTACCTGGGGCTTCCCATCACGAATGGAGCGCGCCAGATGGCATTAAGCTGGGATCCCTCCCGCATGACGGTGGAAGAACATCAGTGCCAGGTGCACGTTTCTCCATACATCAACCGCAGCCCCACGCAACTCGAGTTCTGGGAGGAGAGAGACCCGGAAACCCAGCGCGTCATCGCGATCAAGCTTTACGTCAGCAACTACCAGCAGACGCGAACGATCTGGATGGATGGACGCCCTCATCCCTCCGAGTATGCCCCGCACACCTGGATGGGCTTCTCTACTGGGAAATGGGAGGGAGCCGTCCTGACTGTTTATACCACTCACATTAAGCAGGGCTTCGTCCGGCGCAACGGGTTGCCGGAAAGCGATCGAGCCACCTTGATCGAACACTATATCCGCTACGGAAACCTCATGACGCACGTCAGCATCGTTACCGATCCCGTTTATTTGACGGAGCCGCTTGTGAAGAGCGAGGATTTCTCTCTTGCGGAATACACCGCCATCAGTTGGACATACTCCTGCGAGCCCGTAGAGGAAATCACGGGTCTCCCCAAGAACCGGGTGCCGCACTTTTTGCCGGGACAAAACCCTTTTCTTAAGGAGTTCGCAGAACGCCACGGCATACCCATGCAGGCCGTGCTGGGTGGGGCCGAGACGATGTATCCCGAGTACCAGTTGAAATTGGAACAGATGCTTAAAACGCCGGCAAAGAAATAGCGCTGCACCGGAAGCAAACCTGGTGACAAAAAAAGTGTTCAAGCCATCGCCGATTGCGCCACACGTCGCTTCGATATTCGCCGCCGTTATTTTCTTGGCAGCCACCGTTCTGGCCGACGCCGCCTGTGCCCGGCAGAATCAGAATCCCGGCAATCCGGAGATACAAGTGCTGCCGGTGCAAGGGAACGTCTACATGATTGCGGGTTCAGGCGGCAACATCACTCTGCAGGCGGGCCCACAAGGCGCGTTATTGGTGGATACCGGGAACGTGCAATTGTCCGATAAGATCATCGCGGCAATCCGGAAGGTTTCCGACAAGCCGATTCGTATCATTATCAACACCAGCGTCGACCCGGACCACGTTGGCGGGAACGAAAGCATCAGCAAGGCGGGCATGTCCGTGATTGGCGGCGTCGTTGGCTACAGTGCGCAGGATATACAACCAGGTGCGCCGATCCTGGCGCACGAAAATGCTTTCAACCGGATGAATGGAATGACGGGTGGCAAGCCTTCGTGGCCCTCCGGCGCTTGGCCGACCGATCCTTACTCCAGCAGCCCAAAGAAGCTGTACTCCAACGATGAAGGGATTGAAATTATTCACGTGCCCGCGGCGCACACGGACGGCGACAGCATCGTCTTTTTTCGCCGTTCGGATGTCGTGAGCGCTGGGGACATTTTCGTGACCACCGGCTACCCCGTCATAGACATACAAAGGGGCGGCAGCATTGCAGGAATCATCGACGGCCTGAACCGCATACTTGATCTGACGATCGCCAAACAAGAAGTGGAAGGCGGCACCTACGTGATTCCCGGACACGGACGCATCTGCGACCAGTTCGATGTCCTCGAGTACCGGGATATGGTCACCATCGTGCGCGACCGCATTCAGGACATGATCAAGAAAAACAAGACGCTGGAAGAAATCAAGGCCGCCCGGCCCACTGAAGATTATGACGCCCGTTATGGCGCGAGTACGGGCCCGTGGACGACGGCCATGTTTGTCGAGGCCGTGTACAAGAGTCTGATTACTGAAAAGTAGTTTTGAGAATTTGGAGCGGCACCGGCCGCTCTCTTTCGTCGAAAAAGTGGAGAGAAGATCGGGATGGCTGATGAAAGCGTAAGAAGGGGGATTGCGTCGCTGTCGGCCGCGGCGGTGGCGCTATTGTTCTTCGTGCCGGTCCTCACGTTTGCCCAAGTAGGTGTGCCAGGGTTGTCTCCTTCGGGGGGAAGGGAAGAGGATGCACGTGCCCGCACTCCTGCCACACCGAAAGCCGCCGCGCCGGAGGATCTTACCGGATACTGGGTCGCTTTGGTCACCGAAGATTGGCGCTTTCGAATGATCACTCCGGCCAAAGGTGATTACGAAAGTGTTCCCCTGAATGCCGAGGGCATAAAGGTCGCCGCCGCTTGGGACCCCGCCAAGGACGAAGCGAGCGGCAACCAATGCAAGTCCTACGGCGCTGCCGCCATTATGCGGGTTCCCGGCCGCTTGCATATCACTTGGGAAAATGATGCGACTCTAAGGATCGATACGGATGCCGGTACGCAAACCCGCCTGTTGCATTTTGGCGGACTGCCTCCCCCGGCTGGGGCTCCCCAGTGGCAGGGATATTCGGTCGCCGATTGGCAGATGATGGGAGGGGGGCGAGGAGCCCGGCCGCGCGGAGGCTTTTTAAAAGTTGAGACTACTCACATGCGCTCCGGGTACCTGCGGAAGAACGGCATTCCTTACGGGAGCAACACGGTCCTGACCGAGTACTTCACTCGGGTGATCGAACGGAATGGTGATTCCTATCTCATCGTCACCAGTGTTGTAAACGATCCTCAATATCTGAGCGGACCATTCACCACCAGCACCCATTTTAAGAAGCTTCCCGATGCTTCGGGATGGCATCCCACGGCCTGCGAAGCGAGATAGCCGATGAGAGGAGACCTTTTAGTGCATGACTCGGGATTTTGAAATCGCAGGATTGCTGCCGCGAGGACACTGGCCTTGGTTGAGCCGAGAGTCTTCGGAGTCTGTGTGGCAACTCGAGAATATTTGTGGGTCGTGGCTTTAGCCACGACATAAACGCACAGAATTAGTGCGGCTTCAGCCGCTGAAGCCTTGATTTTGGTTCTCACACAGATTGTTCGGGTCCATATCGGGAGGGAGTGCAATGAATTGGAAACTTCTGTTCGTACTCTTCGCCGCTGCGCTCGTCTGTGGCAGCAAGGCCTACGCTCACCACTCGTTTGCTGCGACGTACTACGTAGATCAGACGGTCACGATCAAAGGAACAGTGACCGAGTTTCTATTTCGCAATCCACATTCGTTCCTAAAGGTGCAGGCTCCCGACGATAAAGGGCAAATGCAGTTGTGGGCCGTCGAGTGGGCTGGCGGAGTCCAGTTGAGCCAGGCAAAAGTGGCAAGAGACACCCTGAAGCCGGGCGATCAGGTCGTCGTCACAGGTAATCCCGGACGCACTCCCGAGGAACACAGGATCCGCATCAAGAGCATTAGCCGGTCATCGGATGGATTCAAGTGGGAAGGCGTCATCCAATAGCGGCTTTCCCCATGATTGATTTGAGCGGCGAGCGCAATTTGCCCCAGGGCTATTCAGTTCTACTCGCTCCAAAACACGCTGTTCAAGAATGGTGGGGCTGGAGGGAGTCGAACCCCCGACCTAAGGTTTAGGAAACCTCCGCTCTATCCAACTGAGCTACAGCCCCGTGCTTTGATTCTACCCGAAATCCTTGCGCAAAACGCAGCGCACACGCACCCAACAAACGACCCTTTCATTCCATCGAAAACAAATAGAACGATTGCTCCGACCGACAGATTGGGGTAAGATTGTCTTACGATGGAGACCAGAGTTTCGACGAAAGGTCAAGTGGTCCTGCCCGGTCCAATTCGCCGTAAGTTCGGCCTCCGGGCGGGCGATCCTCTCGACGTGAAGGCAGAGGGTGGGCGCATCGTATTAACACCGCGAAGAACGCGCTCGCAAAAAGTCTGCATTCTCCTCGACCCCATTACCGGTCTCCCTGTTCTGGGCGCAGGTCCGAAGGCTCCGCCCCTGAGCAGCAAACAGGTCCAAGAGATTCTTGCCAGTTTTCCATGAAGTACCTTCTCGATGTGAATGCGCTCGTCGCGTTAGGTTTCCTCCAGCACGAATTCCACGAACGAATCGCCAGATGGGTGCGCACATTGACCTCCAAGGGAGCGTCTGAACTGATAACCTGCTCGATTACAGAACTTGGTTTCGTCCGGGTCCTCGCACAAGCGCCGCAATATGGATTCAGCGTCGCCCAGGCACGCACCCTGCTGCTCCGGCTAAAGGCGGCGGACGTCTTGCGGTTCACGTTCATCCCCGATGACCATGACATCTCCCACGTTCCCGCCTGGGCCAAAACCGCGAAACAGACTACGATGGCCACCTCGCGCAACTCGCCAGAGCGAAGGGCGCAATTCTTGCGACACTGGATGGAAGAATTCCTAGCGCATTCTTAATCCCCACAGAGTTCTGAAGTCATTGCTCTGCATCGTGCAGTTTTGCGGCCCAACCGACGTGGCTTACGTCCTACCGCCCAGCAGTGGCAGCCCGCTTCCGCATCTCCTCGGGTGACACGTCCTCCACGTGCGTTGCGATGTACCACGCGTGCCCGAAGGGGTCCTTCACTCCGCCCATCCGATCACCGTAGAACTGATCAGCCACGGGCCTTTGCACCACTGCCCCAGCGGCGACAGTTTGTGCGAATACCGCGTCCACATTCTCGACATACAGAAAAATGCTCACAGGCGACCCGCCAAAAGACTGCGGGCTGCGCGCGCCCATCTCGGGGAATTCGTCCGCGAGCATAATGGTCGAATCGCCTATCCTGATTTCGGCGTGTCCGATCTTCCCATCGGGTTTCGCTATGCGCAGCAATTCCGTTGCACCAAATGCTTCCTTATAGAACTCGATTGCCTGTGCCGCATCATTGACAATCAAGTACGGCGTCGCGGTGTGGTAGCCATCTGGAATAGGTTTCGGTCTGCTTGTCATCAGTCCTCCCCTTTTGCGATAAGTCTAGCGCGATTTCGTTCTGGCACCCCGCGCATTTGTGTCAGCCCCCACAACTCAATATCTCAAATTGGTGAGCAACGAGTCCATTGCAAAGCTTTAAGTAGCGCCGGCGTCCCGCCGGCTCTTCGCCCTTTCCCGGAGCCCCAAAACCGCCGGCAAGTTGCCGGCGCTACTTCATCGCGCAGGGAGCGGCTGCAACGGCGGCGTTTTGCCTGCCGGAACTGCCTCCTCGGCCGTGTTGGCCATCATGGCGGCAATGATGTAGGTGCCGCTGACCGCGATCAGGTCGATCACTTGCTGCTCGCTGAAAAGTTCGCGCGTGCGTTTGAAAGTCGCATCGCTCACTTCGTGCTTGGTCGAGAGTTCCATGCAAAAGTCATACACGGCCGCTTCGTCGGGTTGCATGGAGGCTGGCCGCTTTCCTTCCTTGAGATCGGCCGCCACAGCTTCCGGGAGGCCTGCTTTGATCGCCAGGGGATAGTGTGCGTACCACTCCACTTGCGATGTCCAGAGCCGGGCCTGGATCAGAATCGCAAACTCATTCAGCTTGCGGGGCACGGAAGTGTTGAACCGGACGTAGTCCAGCAGATTGAAGAGACGCTGGCCCATGACAGGGCTGCGAAGCATCGAATTGTATGGACCGCTGATTCCAATGCTCGAAATCTTCATGATCTCTTCCGCGAACGGCCGCTGCTGGTCGTTCAACTGCTCCATCTTGAGCTGTGGGAAGCGCGGCTCCTTGTCTGCCGAATACACCTTCGTTGTCGGGATCATGAGAATCAAAGCAGCGCCGGCCGTTGCCACAACCATAGCCAACACGATCAGTCGCTTCATGTCTCGTTCCTCCTCGAATGTTTTTGCTCGGTCTTGGTCTATGTAGCGGCCGTCCCGCACGCGGGACGGGCATGTCCTTGAATCTACGGAGTCGGCCTGAAGGCCGACGCTACAAAAGCGGCCCCGCCGAGCTTTGCCTGTTGCGAACTCGCCGAAGATAGTAACTCGAATCGGTATCGGCGGCACGTTACGGCTTTAAGGCTGACTTGGCGCACCGCAAAGCCTCTTTGGTGAGGGGTTGAACTTGCGGGTGCCGCACTCGTCACTGTCTTTGTGAAGGGTGCGGGTTTTTCTTCCTATTCCCAAGTCACATATGACTCTAAAGCGACCTGATCCCGACTTCGAACGCCTCCTCGCCCATCACATTCTCCGCCCATGACTCGCTCAGCCGGTGGAATGGGCCTGCCACGGCTCCTGCCGGTTGCGGCAGATCCGTCCTAGCCCGTCAGCTTGCCACACGACAGAAGTATTGGTATATACTCCCCTGGGTTCAGTAGGCCACAAACGAGATTCCAGCCACGCGTAGGAGCTAACACAAATGAAAAACACAGCAATTAAGATATTGCTTGTCGTGCTCGCAGCATTATTTGGTACCGCAGCCTTGACGTACGCGCAGACCCCGCCCGATTTCAGTAAGGTCGAGATCAAGACCACGAAAATCACCGACAATTTCTCCACGCTCGAAGGCCAGGGCGGCACGATCGGCGTGCTCTCCGGTCCGGATGGCGTATTCCTCGTCGACACTCAATTCGCTCCGCTCACCGGTAAGATCGTCGCGGCGGTCAAACAAATCTCTCCTAATCCGATTCGCTTTGTGGTCAACACTCATGTTCATGCAGACCACACTGGCGGCAACGAAAACCTCGGCAAAATGGGTGCCGTGATTTTTGCTCGCGAGGAGTTGCGGGGGCGGCTGATGAATCCCAATCCCGCGGCAAATGGCACACCCGTGCCTCCGACGCCCGCTGCCGGGCTCCCCGTGGTGACCTATCGTGGACGCGTGACATTTCATATGGACGGCGAGGAAGTCGAGTTGATCCCGATTCAGCGAGCCCACACCGACGGCGACACCCTGGTCTATTTTCACGGCGCGAATGTGCTCATGACGGGCGATTTCTATCGCTCGATTGGCTATCCGAATATCGACCGGGGCAATGGCGGCTCACTTAACGGCATGATCGAGGGGCTGGGTGTCGTGATCGGCATGGCGGGACCCAATACGAAGATCATCCCAGGTCACGGCCCCACTGTTGACAGAGCGGCGGTGATCGCGCACAGGGATATGATTCTCGGAGTTCGGGATCATGTGGCGGAACTTCTCAAGCAAGGCAAGTCGCCGGAAGAGGTGGTCGCCGCACATCCGACATCCGATTTCGATGCGAAGGTTCCAATGGTAGCGGGGAGTTCGGACCGGTTCGTTGGGCAGTTGTACGCTGAACTCAAACCCGCCAAGTAGCGCGCGCCGGGCCAGCGCCCTCCAGTAGCACAGGCTTCAGCCTGTGTGGTTTGATTTGTGACTCAGCGCAGTGCACAGGCTGAAGCCCGTGCTACTCAAGACCACCAAACGCGGCAACGCGATTCAATGCGGCAAGCAGAGCTCGCAAAGCGGATCGATCACTCTCTCGGGAGATTTCCGGGCTAAGCCTCTGTTGCGGCTTGTTGCGAACCCACGCGCTGCAGCAGCGCCAAGATCTGCCGCGCAATCTGCTCCGGGCACTCGACAGGGGTCAGGTGCCGCCCTCCTGGGATTATCGTGAGGGTCGAGCCGAGAATCGCCGCATGCAACTGCTGCGCCATTTCCACTGGCGTGGCGTAGTCCTCTTCACCTACGATCACCGCGACCGGCATGCGCAGCGCGGGCAGAAAATGCCGCAGATTAGCGTCGCCGAGCATTGCGCAAGTGGTGGC
>Ga0137380_10004498_pt1 | contig 12311 bp, 11 predicted proteins | sample SagtaG_17_FD_104809 | JGI IMG/M metagenome (GOLD analysis project Ga0137380, IMG submission 104809) | Vadose zone soil microbial communities from Sagehorn Ranch, Mendocino, California, USA - Sage2_L_100_16 metaG | ecosystem: Environmental > Terrestrial > Soil > Vadose zone | place: USA... | reverse complement strand
GGCGCAGGACCAGGATAAAGACAAAGACCAGAGCCAAAGCAGCCCATCGCAAAGCGACAGCCAGACTACCGGACGCCAGGGACGCGGGCGATTTGCCGGCGCGCAACGCGAGCGCCAGCACATGGCCATGCTGGCCCAGAAGCTCAATCTCACGGACGCGCAGAAAGAACAATTCCAGCAGATTGGCAAGGACATGCGCAAGCAGGGAATGGCCATCCGCCAGGACAGCTCACTCACCGACGATCAGAAGAAAGAGAAGATGCAGGCACTCCGCAAACAGGCGCATCAGCAGATGTTCAGCGTGCTGACTCCGGAGCAAAAAGAGCAACTCAAGCAGATGCGTGAGCAGCACAAGAAAGACCAGGAGAAAGGCAAGACTTCCGGCGATCAGGCTTCTGCCAAAACGAAGCCGGGAAGCGCCGGCGATGACGATCCTTTTGCCGGCATGACCAGTGACGATGATGATGGCCCCGAAAACGGCGGCAGCCTCTAAGGAGTGTGAACGGGCTCTTCGTGCTCGAAGAGCGGCTTCCACGATTCGTCGAGTGAGACCCACTGGTCAAATTCCTGCCAGCTCGATTTCATCTCCGGCACGTGGAGCAGGCCGTGGCCGTCGGAGCAAACCAACTCTGTCCCCCACCAGCCAAGAAACAGGTAACCGGGCGTCCCCACGGACGCCTCGTTGCCCAGTCGTCTGAGGCAAAAACGGCAGCGGCGTCCCTGGTCATAGAGTGACCACGAAAGAGCGATCATCGCGGTAACAAGAAACAGCCAGGTAGAGAACGGCCCAACCAGAGGATGCACGGACCCCGTAAGCATGATGGAAACCCTGCCCGTCAGTTCCAGGGAGCCGACAAAGCAGATGGCCAACAGCAGCAAGGTCTTTACAGAGAAGAACCCCCACCAACGCAATCCATGGACGAAGCTTAGTTTGATTTTGCGCGTCTTTGCGCCACCCAGCCGGCTGCTGCCCAGCGCGATGCCTCCGAACAACGACAGCACCGTAAAGAATAGATATAACTTCACGCCCTGGTGCGCGCGGGAAACAAACGATTCCATCTGCGGCTGGGAATAGCCATCTTTATCGGCCATCTGCCCGAATTCCTGTTTTGCTTGGGCCAGCGTGGCCTGTGGCTGCATGCGCAGCACAGCGCCCGTACGGTCGGCAAAGTTGTTGGTGCTTGTGCCCCAGCCGGGCAAAAGCCAGACAGAGACTTCAGGGAAGATAAAGACAAAACTTTCCGGAAGCACGCCGATCACGGTACCTGAGCGGCCATCCACAGAGATGGTCTTGCCCACGATGTTGCGGTCTGAATTGAATTCCGTCTTCCACAAACGATCGGTGATCACCACGCACTGCGTGCAATTCGTTTCGTCGGCCGGCCTAAACAACCGGCCTAAAGCAGCCTTGTTGCCCAGGAGGTCAAAAAAGTTGGGCGAGACGCGCGCGCTGATGTCGTTGACCACTGCATGGGGAAAAACCAGGCCCACGGGATGCCATGAGTAGGCCGCCACCGTCTCGGCTGTTTTGCTGCGCTGCGCCCACTGCGCGGTTGCGCGAAAAAGGTTTCCTTCGTCGTATTTGGTAAAACTGCCATGCATCGAGAGGTAAGCGAGACGGTCCGGCTGATGGAAGGGCAGCGGCTTGAAGCCCGACCGGATGGTGGGCGCCAGGCCGGTGATCAACACCAGAAAAACCAGGACGAAAAACACGGCCCCCAGGCAGAAGCGGGCTGTACGCGGGACTTCATCAAAGGCGCGAACAACTTTTTTCTGGCTGAAGCGATGGAAGGCGGCGTCAGGAAATGCGCCCCAGCAGTGCCGCGCCAGTTCCATGGACGTATGCGAATTCAGCCGGCCTGATTCGGCCAGAAAGTGGAGCCAGTGCCAGATCTCCGCATACCACTCGCGGTACCATTCGGCGCGTTGCATCTTTGGGACCAGCAGGCTGGCGGTGCGCAGCAACAGCTTACATTGCCAGATCAGCGGCCGAATTTGAGGATGAGCTTGCACAACATTCCTTTACCGGCGCGTCACTTTTTCTTCCGGGGCCAGCCGGGCGAGCAGCGGATAGCGCTCAACGGCGCTGGCCAGCACGTCTTTGCCCTGGCGTGTGAGCTTGTAATATCGCCGGGGCGGACGCTCCTGGCGCACGGCGACCCTGCTGTCTTCCCAATCACCGCGGACCAGCGAGTCTTTCTCCAAGCGGCGCAGCGCAGGATAGATGGTGCCGCTGGGCAGTCCGGTGATGTCCATGATGTCAAAACCGTAAATGTAGCCTGACCGGATGGTTTGCAGGATCAGCGCCAATGTATGAGAAATTCTTGCCGCAGTTTCCATGTTCCTGTGTGACCTATGTAGTATTCTTTATATGTAGTATTCTCGAATAGCACCTGACACCCTGATTTTACCGGATTTGATTCGGGCCCGCACAGGATTATTTACCGCTGTTTCCGGGAACCCAGACGTTGCGCGCGGTGTCTTTCCTGAGATGGCCTTCTTGAGGCGACCTTATGCTTGAGGCTCGGGGACTTACCAAATGTTATGCCAGCCTTCCCGCCGTGAGCCAGGTGAACTTCACGGTCCGCCCGGGAGAAATTCTGGGCTATCTGGGGCCGAACGGCTCCGGAAAAAGCACCACGGTAAAGATGATCACCGGCCTGATGGAGCCCACCCGCGGCCAGGTGCTCTTTCGCGGCGCCAATATCAAAGACGATCTGCCTGCGTATAAAAGAATTCTGGGGTACGTCCCCGAGGACGCGCTGCTCTATCCGTATATGACGGGTTGGGAATACCTGGAGTTTGTCGGCATCCTGCGCGGGATGGACCAGAAGATGCTCCGCAAGCGGACTGACGCGCTGCTGGAGCTCTTCTTGCTCTTTCCGTTCCGCCATGCCACCATCGCTTCTTACTCCAAGGGCATGCGGCAGCGCGTGTTGCTGATTGCCGCCCTGATGCACGATCCGGAAATCCTGGTCTTTGATGAACCGCTCTCTGGCCTGGACGTAACCTCCGCCATGATCTTCCGCAAGGTGGTGAAATCGCTGAGCGGCCAGGGCAAGATCATTCTTTATTGCTCGCACGTTCTTGAGGTAGTGGAAAAACTCTGCTCCCACCTGTTGATCCTGAGCAAAGGCAACGTGGCGGTACACGGCTCGGTCAGCGAAGTGAGCCGTATGACCGGCCTGGCGACGCTGGAAGATTCGTTCTCGCATCTGGTGCAGGAACAGGACGCCGAACAGATTGCGCACGACATTGTGGAAGTGATGGCGGCCCCGTGATTGCCGCAACACGCACGGCAATTCATAAGCGCTGGATGCGCCTGCTGGAGCGTCCTTATTGGCGGCTGGTGGCGCATTTTGGCATGCGTCTGTTTTCCGGCAGCGGCGAAGGCGGTCTTGAACTGGGCGCAGGCGCTGTGCTGGCGCTGTTGGCCGCTCCCGGAGCATTTATTTCTATCCTGCTGCTCGACAAATATTCCGGCTTACTCCGCTATTTTCGCGGCAACCAGAACTTCGATCCCTACGCAGCTTCTCTTCCCGACCAGTATTTTTTTCTCACCTTCTCCATGGTCATCACCGGCATTGTGACCGTGCTCAAGTGGGACAGCATCTTTCCCGACCGCCGCGATTACATGAACCTGGCGCCGCTGCCCATTTCCACCCGCCGGATCTTCCTGGCCAACATCACCGCGATTGTCCTGATCGCGTTGGCGTTTGCCGTGGACGTGAACGCCGTTTCCTCGCTCTTTTTTCCCATGGAAGTCACCATGGAACAGCCAAAGTTTACGGCCTATCTCTATTTTGCCCGGGCCCATTTTGCCGGAGTGATGCTGGCCAGCCTGTTTGTGTTCTTTGCCATGTTCGCATTGATCGGCGCACTGATGGTTGCGCTGCCGGACAGCCTGTTTCGCCGCATTTCAATCTATCTCCGGGTGCTGATCGTAGTCTTGTTGCTTGGCTTGCTTTTCAGCACATTTGCGGTCACGCCCATAATTCCGTCGCTTGCCAGGGAACCGCATTCGCTGTTGCGATGGCTTCCGCCGGTCTGGTTCCTTGGGCTGTCGCGGACGATTCTCGGCAAGGCCGACGCCGGGTTGGCCCAAATGGGCGGAATCGGCATCTTTGCGATTGTTTCGGTTATTGTGCTGACGCAGATGGTGTATGTGCTGAGCTACTATCGCTATTTCATCCGCATTCCGGAAACGCTCGACACCACGCTCCGCAACCGCGAGCCCCGGAACCTGTTTCCTATGCGGCTGATGGACCGCTTTGTGCTGCGGTCGCCGTTTGAGCGGGCTACCTACCGATTCGCCATCAAGACGCTTCTGCGTAATGAGCGGCATTCATTGTTGTTCGGCGCTTTCGCGGGCCTGGGCTTTGTGATTGCATCGCAAACATTGGTATCGGCTTTCAATGAAAGGCCGGGTCCCACAGGCGCGGCGCCCAGCGCGGCCTTGATCTCGGTGCCGCTTGCGCTCGCCTATTTTCTGATTTGCGGCTTGCGATTCGTCTTTGATCTGCCGGCAGAGATCAGGGCAAACTGGGTGCACAAGGTAATTCTGGACCATCGTCAACCTGAGTCGGCGGACGGGGCAAGAAAGGTCATGATGACATTTGTCCTGCCTTGGATACTGGCGGTCTGTTTGCCGCTGTACCTGTTTTACTGGGGCTGGGCCGTGGGTGGCGCGCTGCTTGCAGTGCTGATTGCCGCGTGCTATCTGCTGGCCGACGGCCTGTTGCGGCGGTTTGCGAAAATTCCTTTTGCCTGCGCTTATCCTGCCTGGAAGCAGAGCGCCACCGTCATTGTCTTGCTCTATGTTCTCGGCCTATGGGCTTTTGCTTCTATCCTGCCAGGCATGGAGCACGCTTTGCTGCTGAAGAGCACATGGTATCTCTGGGGGCTGGCAGCAGCGCTGCGGGATGTGCGGTTCGTGCTCCGAAGGTTGCGCCGTGAGAATGAAACCTCTCATATTCTGGTCTTTGATCAAGTCCCGGACGCTCCATTTGAACTATTGAACCTTTCCGGCCGCTGATCACCGCAGTGCAATTTCTTGAAACGATTGAATCGCTTCTATCACTAGACAAGATAGGCACCCTTTCAAGAACTGTTCAGACGCGCATCCAATGGCGTCCGCAAGGAGCTTTATGCTGAAGCTACGTCAATTCATCGCGCTTACGCTTTGCCTTGTTCTGTTCAGCGCCACTTCCCAGGCCTGGTTTGGCTTTGGACACATGGCGGTCGCTTACGTGGCGTACCAGAAGCTTACGCCGGAAAAGAAGGTACGGGTCGCCCAGCTGCTAAAGAAGAACCCGTACTACAAGACCAAGTGGCAAGCGCTGATCCCGGCCGGGACTCCGGCGGACCAGCGTGATTTGATGTTGTTCATGATCGCGGCAACGTGGCCGGACCAGATCAAGGGCGATTCCAGTTATGTAAATGACGGCACCGACGGAGGAAACCGGCCTCCTGTTGGCCCTCTGGCGTGGCAAAACATCGGATACAGCGACCTCAATCGACATAAGTACTGGCACTTTATCGACACGCCGTTCACGCAGGACGGAACCGCACCTCTCACGGCGATTCCTTCACCCAACGCGGAAACCGAGATCGCCATCTTCCGCCAGACCCTTGGTTCCAGCAGCACTGACAGACTCAAGTCCTACGACCTGGTCTGGTTGCTGCATCTGGTGGGCGATGTGCACCAGCCGCTGCATTCCACAACGCGCGTCAGCGCCACTGATCTTCAGGGAGACAATGGCGGAAACAACGTCAAGCTGGCTGATCCGAGCAAGGAATTGCATGCCTTCTGGGATGGGCTTCCGGGTGACAGCTCCAAGGTGGCAGACGCAATCGCCTATGGACAAACACTGGCCGCAGCCGACCCGATACTGGCACAGAAAACGGACGCGTCTGACTGGATCAAAGAGAGCTCTGATCTCGCGCAGACCGTTGTGTACTCCGATCCGATCGGCACGACCGATGGACCGTTTACCATCACGCCGGAATACAAAACCAAAGCCCAGAAAATTGCAGCCGAGAGAGTGGCACTGGCTGGCGAGCGCCTGGCCAACCTGATCAACAATGAGTTGAAATAACTTTACCCCGGGAGCCAGGTGAAACGATTTGCTCTGGAATAGCGAGCTAACAGAAGATCGTGGCCGGCAACTCACGTCACGAGAGAGCTGCCGAATAAAAATATTGAACCCTGATTAATGCCGGCCATGTCTAACCGTCAGGTAGGCAAATCAGAAGAAAAATAAAACCGTTTGTACGTTTTTTACGTACGTTGATCACGCAGGGAGATTTAGATGTTCCGCAGCAGAAGCACAAAGCAAACCCGCGAGCGCGCAACCGAATATGCAAGCTGTAAGGATTTTCAGCGGATTTTCAGTGAAGATATGGTGGGACTGCACCGCCTGGCGTTTTTGTTGACAGCCGACGAAGCCAAAGCGGAACAATGCTTTGTCGCCGGCCTGGAAGACAGCATCCAGGGCAACCCTGTTTTCCGGCAATGGGCGCGCGCCTGGAGCAAGCGCGCCATTATTCAGAACGCAATCAAGACCATGTCGCCTGTACCGCCCAGGAGCGGCCCTGAGCAGACGAAAGCCGCTGCCAGTTCGCAGAATGGAAGCGATCCTGAAAACGTTGTGGCCATCGTGGCCGGATGGGGGCCTTTTGAGAGATTTGTATTTGTGATGGCTGTCCTGGAGGGCTATTCCCCGCGCGAGTGCTCTGCATTGCTGGGGTGTCCGGTGCAGGATGTGATTGAAGCGAAGTCACTGGCGCTGCAGCGCCTGGCCAATCGCCCGTGGCAAGAGGCTGTCTCCCCACAGCGCGGCGATACGCCGTGGAATGCAGGATTCGCGCGCGCCCAAGTGGCATAACGCCTGATTTGGTATCTCATTTCGCTTGGGATTGTGCGAGCCGATTCGAAGAAGTTTTTCCTTAGAGAGAAAACTTGTGTTGGGGCGCTTGTGCAATCGTCGCGTGAAAGTTATAGACCGGACACTGCGCGACATCCTGCCTTTAACTCTAAACGTTACACCTGCGCCCCAACACCTTCAAAATCCGGCCGAGCTCCTGGGTTATAAAGTTACCCGACGGCATCAATTGTGGCTGGTTGAGCACTCAGTTCAAATGCCGTCATCTCCGTCCGCTCATCTTTCATTTGCACATGTTTGGACGGTCATAAGAATAAGAAACCCGACGGTTAAAAAAAACTAATCAAATGGCTTTCTTATGCGTTGGCCTGGAAACCGCTTCTGATTTCTTTATGCCAGGTAAAGCAGCACGTAGCCGGCGCAGGACCACACGGCGAAAACTGCGGCCGTCAAAGCCAGACGGAATGAAAAACTATCAAGTAGACGATTATTTTTGCCGTCAAACATATGAACTCCTGACCATCCAAATTCAAAATGGGAACTCCAGCGATCTTGCTTGCTGATTCCTGCCATGTCTAATGGCACCTGCCGTGCCAAACCCGCGTAGCGGCGTAAATGATTGAATCTACGCAAAGAAGAAGCTGCACATTGTGTGTTCGGGCACAAGCGGGTGTTCGCTTTCGGCGACGAGGTGTTCGAGAACGAACAGTGGCCGCAAGCCGCATATTTACTGGCGATTTCTTGCTGACCTTTTGCTCGTGGTTTCGTCTAATGGAGACGCAGCCGGTGTAATGTCCTATCTCATTCTTTGCGAATTCTTAAGATTCTTCCGCTCCTGAAGCTTTCGGATAGAATCAAGCGTGTTGACTCGTTCCAGCCAGTTGAGAAAAGCGCCCGGGCCTCCCAAGCTCCAGTTTTTCCTTGATCTGCCAAAATTCCGCAAAGACCCACTGGGGGGTTTCTTTCGCGCCGCCCTGACCTATGGCGACGTAGTGCGTTATCGCGGCGTCTGGACCACGCATCAGCTAAGCCATCCGGACCACATCCAGCATGTTTTGCAGGGCAATTTCGCCAACTATCGCAAAGGCCGCGGATACAAGATCCTGAAGCTCTCGCTGGGCGAAGGCCTTCTAACCAGTGAAGGTCCGCTCTGGCAGAGGCAACGGAAGATGACGCAGCCATCATTTCAGGGACAGCAGGTGGCGTCTTTTGTTGGGACCATGGCGGAGAACACACTGTCCATGCTGCGGCGCTGGGAGGACAACGCGCAGCAAAACACCGCATTCGACGTTGTTCCGGACTTCATGCGCCTGACGCTCAACATTGCAGCGCAGGTGCTTTTTACCACCAACCTTGAGGCCGACGCTGAATCCATCCGCCGCACGCTCGACATTGGCCGCGACTATTCGGTGGACCGTGCGTGGTCGATTTTTCCGCCGCCGCTGAGCATTCCTACGCGGCGGAACAGGGAGTATCGCAGGGCGCTGGCCAACATCCATGGAATCATTGACCGCATTATTGCCGCGCGTCGCCGCGAACTCGCACCGGTCTCTGACCTGCTGACGATGCTGATGGAGGCGCGCGACGAGAGCGGAGCGGCTATGTCTGACAAGCAGCTCCGCGATGAAGTGATTACCCTACTCACCGCCGGCCACGAGACTACCACGCTCGCGCTGGCGTGGACGTGTTATTTGCTCGGTACACGGCGTGATGTGGCGGAGCGGATGACCGCCGAAGCGGCGTTCCTCAATGGCCGGACTCCGGCCTATGAAGACCTGATGAAGCTGCGCTACTCGCGCATGGTGGTGGAAGAGAGTATGCGCCTGTATCCGCCCGTGTGGACGCTGGCGCGCACTGCGGTTAATGAAGATGAAATCGGCGGCTATCGCATTCCCGCGGGGTCGGAGATCCTGATCTTTCCTTACATCACGCAACGCCACCCCAAATGGTGGCAGGATGCGGACGTGTTCCGTCCGGAACGGTTTGCGCCGGAAAATTCGGCCGCCCGGCCGCGCTATGCATATCTGCCGTTTGGCGCGGGGCCGCGTACCTGCGTCGGCCTGAATTTTGCGATGACGGAGATTCTAGTGGCGCTGACGCTCATCCTGCAGCGATTCCGCATCACGCTGGCGATCGATCCTGCCACTGTGCGCGCAGATCCGTCGGTGACGTTACAGCCCCGGCCGGGAGTACCGGTCCGGCTGAAGAAGACGTAGCATTGAGCCAGATCCAGCGCAGCAATTCTGATCAGTGTCATTCGTGTTGATCAGTGGTACGCTTTTCGAGGGTTTAGGAGGGTTCGACTTTCCAGAAGTATCCGGCGCGGAACGGCGGGTTTCTGCCTTCGGTGAACAGCCGGATGGAGGAAACGGAGATGCGCATTCCCGTCATGTCGATGCCGCCCAATTCCACGCGGTCCCAGACTTCCACCACGATTCCCTGTTCCATGACGCGATCCAACAGATCGCTCTCGCTGGCAAAATCCGTGCTCAAAAGCATGCGCACCGCTCCTGTCGACTCTTCAGAACGTTTCAAAAGCGGCGCAAAACCTGGCAACCGTTCGGCCAGGAAAACCAACTGTTTTAATACTATACGCTAAACCAGAGTAGCAGGGAAATCCGGGGTTAATCCGGGGTCGACCCTCGCAAAGTAAGCCCTATCATCGCGCTTTGGGCCGAATAGTCCCCACTCGACTACTGCCGTCCTGCTTCATTTTTATAAACTTTCCCGCCCTTCATCACGAACACCACTCTGCGCACGGCCGTGATGTCCGCGAGGGGATTGCCATCCAGCGCGATAATGTCGGCCTGCATCCCCGGCTCGATCGCGCCAATCTCATTCTGCATGTTTAAGGACTCGGCTGCCCTCGCATTCGCGTCCACCATCGCCTGCATCGGCTCCTCGCCCGCCTGCACGCGATAGATAAATTCCTCGGCGTTGCGGCCGTGCGCTCCGGCCACAGCATCGGTACCGAAGACGGTCTTCAGGTTTTTTGTCCCCAGCGCATGCTTGAACATCTCCGCAATCACCGGCAGGACTTCCTGCATCTTGGCAAAGCCCTCTTCGGTGTAAGTGCCAACCCCTAAAAACTTCTGCTTGTTATCAAGATAGTTGTGGATCACCAGCCCGATCTGTGGATCGAAAAATGTTCCGTGCTGCGCCATGGCATCCAGATCTTCCTGGGTTGCGTACGTTCCGTGCTCCACCTCGGTACATCCGGCGTTCGCCGCCGCGCGCACGGCCGCCCGATAGGCGTGGACCAGCGTGCGCAAGCCCTGCTCTTTGGCTTCTCCGCAGGCCGCCTGAATCTGTTCGTCCGTCAGCGTCTGCCCGCCACCCTGCCGGATACTGCGCGAAGCAAAGATTTTTACCAGGTCTGCGCCTTCCACTTTAAGTTTTCTTACCGCTTCACGGATCTGCTCCGGCGTGAGCTTAGGATCTTCAATCGGCTCCAGCGACGTCAGCACGCGCGGTCCCGGTATTTCGCCCTTGTTGATCGCCGCTCGCAGCTCTTTATCTTCGGGAGAGCCCACGCTCTGGATCGTGGTAAAGCCGGCCATTAGCGTGGCGTAAGCGTTGCCGGCCTCGGCCAGCGCCGCTTGCGACGGCGTCTCGCTCTTGTCGTCCATCCGCCCATTGGGACCAAAGTGCCAGGTAATGTGATCGTGCAGATCGATCCAGCCCGGCATTACAGTCATGCGACTCAGGTCGTAAAAAGCAGCCGCAGGGTCACGTTGGTCCTTGGCGTTCGCTTCAGAGCGCACAATCTTGCCTCCCTGCACCACGATCAGGACATTGTGCAGCGCGTGCCCCTTGCCATCGAGCAATGTTCCCGCGCGGAGGACAATCGTCTCCTGCTGGGCGATTGAGCGGAGAGAAAGCAAAAGAAGGGCAGCCAGAATCATGAGCTGTTTTATTCGCATAAGCATTTCGAATCCCGGCCGCATTGTATCGAATGTCCCCGGCAGTGGGTATTTATTCCCCAGGCGGTTGAAAGGTAACTGAGTACAATCAATGACTTAGCGGCTATCTGACTTTGGATATCCCCGTGCATGTAAAGGTAGGCGTCCTCCCCGCGTGGTAGCGGCTGGTTACGTTGGTCGATGTACCTGTGTGGATTGCTAATGGCCAGCGAAATCGCAAGAATGCCGGAAAAGATATCCGTATTTTGGAGGCACATGAAAGCTTTTTCGATCAAACTTTTTGCTATCGCGCTTCTAGCTACTGGGACTTCTCTGTTTGCTCAGGGCCAGCCGCAGTCTTCGCAACAAAATCAGCCGCAACTCGAATCTCAGAAGGGTATTACAGGGTTCGAATCATTGCAGGGAACCATCAACAATGACAACCGAGTGTTCAAGATCGACTCTAACCTGGGTTGGGATTTCAACAAACACTTTGGTGTGTTTGCCGGCGTGCCTGTCTATTTTGCCAGCGTTCCGGCCAGCACCACCACAACCGGGACCACTACCACCTCGACTCCAAGCTCCAGCAACAGCGGGATCGGCAACGTCTATCTGGGCTTTGCCCTGAGAGCGCCCAATCCCAAGCTCGATTACGCCAGCGAGGTTACGGCCTCCGCTCCCACCGGCAGCAAGACGAAAGGCTTCAGCACCGGACGCGTCGGCGTGGATTGGACAAACCGTTTTGAGCACGCATTTGACCGGCTCACTCCGTTCTTTGAGGGCGGGCTGAGCAACACGGTGCCTGACACGGCTTTTCTGGCACGGCCGTTCACTTCGCTGGGTGCCGTAAGCCACCTGGAAGAAGGCGCCGAATATCAACTGGTCAAGCGTTTTTATGCCGGCGGCTCGGGATACCAGATTGTTCCCTTCGGCAGCCAGAAGGTTTTCAGCAAGATCAGCGGCAAGGGATCAGGAAAGAATCCTTTTGACAGCAACGCTGTTTCCACCGGAAACGATCTGACCCGGGAAAACGGCTTCAACACCTGGGTGGCACTAGAACCTACTTCGATCGTGCGCCTGGAACTGGGTTACACGCGCAGTATGACCTTTGATCTCAGCAGCTTTGCCTTCAATTTGCGGATGAATGTGGGCAAGATGCTTCGCTCGAAGCGAAATTACTAAGGGAGGAAGCAAAGATGAAAGCTAAATTGTTTCTTAGCGCAGCGGCGATGGTCGCATTCATGGCATCGCCAGTGTTCGCACAGCATGGGCATGGCGGCGGCATGGGAAGCTCTGGTTCCATGCACGGCAGCGATCACTCGTCATCGACACATGGCAGCTCCGGCGACCACTCTGGGCAGGGCTCGACACAGAGCTCCGTTTCCACACGGCTATCGTCCAATACCAAGCTGGCCAGCAAGCTTCAGAGCCTGCTGCCGCCGGGGACTGACCTGCAGACAGCCGCCTCGGGTTTCAAAAACCTGGGACAGTTTGTTGCCGCGGTCCACGTCTCGCACAACCTGGG
>Ga0137380_10004495_pt1 | contig 12317 bp, 5 predicted proteins | sample SagtaG_17_FD_104809 | JGI IMG/M metagenome (GOLD analysis project Ga0137380, IMG submission 104809) | Vadose zone soil microbial communities from Sagehorn Ranch, Mendocino, California, USA - Sage2_L_100_16 metaG | ecosystem: Environmental > Terrestrial > Soil > Vadose zone | place: USA... | reverse complement strand
GAAGTACCTGTTCCTGAACCTCGGCAACGATACGTATAGCTTGTGCATCCAGCCGCAGGGGGGGTATACGCAGACCATCCCAGTTGGTGGCACAGGATGTGGTGGTTCGGGTTACACGTTCACGTTCAACGGTGTGTTCCAGCAGATGTTCCCTGGCAACTTCGGGGAGATGCTGCAGTAGCTATATCGTAAACTCCTGACCAACCCAGGGCCCCGGGCAGTCGCCGGGGCCCTGTTTCTTTCACCTACTTGGGGATGAAGTCGATGCCTGGTTCGAGGCGGCGGGCAAACGCGGCGAGCAAATCGGCGGCGCGATCGAGATCCTCGAGTGCCACCATTTCGTTGGGGCTGTGCATGTAGCGGTTGGGCACGCTCACGAGCCCAGTGGGGATGCCGCGCATGGCGTTGTAGATCGCATCGGCATCCGTTCCGGTGTCGCGCGGCGCCGCCTGGATGGTATACGGGATCTTCGCCTGCTCGGCGCACTCGACCAACATGTCGAACACCACCGCGCTCACCGAGGAGCCGCGGCTCAACACCACGCCGCCGCCCAGCTTGTGATCGCCGGAGTGCTTTTTGTCGGCGCCGGGATAGTCGGTCGCATGCGTGACGTCTACCACGACCGCGACGTCGGGCTCGATGCCGACGGCGCTCGTCCGAGCGCCGCTCCCGGTCCACGCAATCTCCTCGCGGGTCGACGCCACGGAAAACACCGCGGCGTGTTTGGCCCGCTGCGTTGCCAGCCGGCGCAGCGCCTCGGCGGCCACGAACGCGCCGATGCGGTTGTCGAGGCTGCGGGAGACGATACGGCCGTTGGGGTACTCCTCGACCCGGCTATCGAGCACACCCGCGTCGCCAATCCGGACGCGCGCGGCTGCCTCGTCGCGGTTTGCCGCGCCGATGTCGATCCACAAGTCGATCACCTTCGTGACCCGGTCCAGCTCTTCCTTCTTCAGCTGGTGGATCGCCTTCTTCCCCACGACGCCGTGCACCGCACCCGAGCGGCTGAGGATCAACACGCGCTGTCCGACCAGCACCTGCGAATCCCATCCTCCGATGCCGCTGAAATAGAGGAAGCCGTCGTCGTCGATGTGCGTGATCTGAATGCCGATTTCGTCGATGTGGCCCGCGAACATCACGCGCGGCTTGCCCTTGGGGTTCAAGACGGCCACGGAGTTGCCGTGCACGTCGGCGCGGACGTCGTCGGCGAAGGCGCCGACCTCGTCGCGCCAGACGCGGCCCGGCGCCTGCTCAAAGCCCGACGGCCCCGCCGTGTCGAGCAGCTTCTTCAGGAATCCGACGGTCTTGATGGTCACGCTGTCTTTATGATGTCGTGATGGTGGTTACTGCCGGCGCAGGCCGGTTCGATAGAGCAAGAGCCCCAGAATCGAAAACATGATCAGGCCGACGATGGCGGACGTCGCAAAACCTCCCAGCGCGTGATACAACGGGATTTTCTCGGCGAGCCAGTCCGCCGCCATGCCGCGCGCGCTGCCCCAACCCGCGATTGCCGCGACCGCAATCCCGCAGATCGCGCCGCCCGCGATCAACCCGCTCGCAAACAGGACGCCCGGGCCCGATTCGATTTCCGCGAGCGACCGGTTGTCGGACCGACTGCGGCGCTCGACCAGCCAGCGAACGACGCCGCCCGCGAACATCCCGGCCGATGTCGTGATGGGCAGGTACACGCCGACGGCCACGGGCAGCGAGGACACGCCCATCAGCTCGATCGCGATCGTGAGGAACACGCCGATCAGCACCAGCCCCCACGGCAGCTTGTGCGTCAGGATTCCATCCGTGATGAGCGCCATCAGCGTTGCCTTGGGCGAATCGAGGCGCTTCAGCTCGTGGCCCGAGTATTCGCGAACGCGTCCGCCGATGCCGGGATCCACGACGTAGCGAATCTCGTGCGACGCCGGATCTACGAGGTATTTGCCCGGCGGCACGCCTTGCGTCTCCACGTATACGCGAATCACCTGGTAGCTGTTGTTGTCGATCGAGTCGGTGCCCCCGATGCCGAAGTGCGACATCGTCTCGGTGTGCACGACGATGTTGCCGTCGGCACTCTTGCCGCTCGCCGGCGCGACAAAGCCGGCCCGGGTCTCGGGGACCTGGTAGCTGTAGGCCTTATTGAGGAACGTGAGCGTCCAGCCTACCGCCAGCGCCGACCCGATCGCGCCGATCAGGATCGCGATCTGCTGGCGCCTCGGCGTTGCGCCCACCAGGAATCCTGTTTTGAGGTCCTGTGACGTATTGCCGCCGTTCGCGACGGCCACTGCGATGACGCACGCGATCGAGATGGCACGCACGCGATCGTCGATCTGGTTCCAGCCGAGCAGCAAGAAGATGAACGAGATCGCAATCAGGGCGGCGATGGTCATGCCCGAGATCGGGTTCGCGGAGCTCCCCACCTGACCGCAAATGCGGGATGACACGGTCGTGAAGAAGAACCCGAAAATGATGATCAGGATGCCGCCCAGCAGATTCACGCCGATCTGTGGCAGGAGCGCGATCGCGATGGCGAGGACGATCGAGCCGAATATGGTCACACTGATCGGCAGATCGTCGTCGGTGCGGAGTTTGGCGGCCACCGCCTGGCCGAGCCGGCTGGCGCGCATGTCGGCGAAACCGGCGCGAAACGCCCCGACAATCGTCGGCAGCGAGCGCGCCAGTGCGATGATGCCGGCGCTCGCCACCGCGCCCGCCCCGATGTAGAAGACGAATGCCGCCCGGATCTCGCCGGCCGACATATCGCGGATCAGCTTGGTCGTGCCGAACATCGGCTCGGTCATTGCGCTGCCGAACAGCTTGATCGCCGGCATCAGCACGACGTAGGCGAGACAGCCTCCCGCGAACAGATAGCCGGCGATGCGGGGGCCGATGATGTACCCCACGCCGATCAGCTCCGGGCTCGCCTCGACCCGCACCTCGGCGCCCTGGTAGGAGCGGATCACCTTGCCGGGGTATTCCTGCCACAGCTTCAGCGCCGTCATGAGGAACTTGTAGACGAACGCGATCCCGAACGCCTGGAACACCGTCTTGGCGTGGACGCCGCCCCGCTCCCCGGCGATCAGCACCTCGGCGCACGCCGTCCCTTCGGGGTAGGGCAGGTTGCCGTGCTCTTTGACGATCAGCGCGCGGCGCAGCGGAATCATCATCAGGACGCCCATCAACCCGCCCGCGATCGCCAGGACGGTGACGCGGCCGATGTCGAGGTCGTAGCCCATCAACAGAATCGCCGGAATCGTAAACACGACTCCGGCGGAGACCGAATCCGCCGCCGAGCCGGTCGTCTGGACGATGTTGTTTTCGAGGATTGTGGAGCGGCCGAGCCAGCGGAAGATCGTGATCGACAGCACGGCAATCGGGATCGATGCGCTGACGGTGAGCCCGATCTTGAGCGCCAGGTACACATTCGACGCGCCGAAAATCAGCCCGAGCAGCACGCCGAGCACGATGGCGCGGAGCGTCAGCTCGGCGGGAGCCTGGGTCGGCGGAATGTAGGGTTGGTGCGCGGCGGAGGGGGCAGTCATATAGGCCGCAGAATCTGTGTCCTAAACTGCACCGGTGTCCAGCAGCGATCCACGAACTGAGCCTCGAACCTGTGTCAGGTCTGCGGGTATGGTGGAACCTCATGCCTGAGCCGACGGAACTAACTCTGCCCGAGCTGCGTGCGGCCCTCGCCGACGCCTACGACATCGAGGCGCCGATCGGGCGCGGCGGGATGTCATACGTCTTCCTCGCGCGCGAGCGACGGCTGGACCGGCGGGTCGCGATCAAGGTCCTCCCCCCCGACCTCGCGCGCGATGACGCGCGCCGCCGGCGATTCCTGCGAGAGGCGCGGACTGTGGCCCGGCTGACCCACCCGAGCATCGTGCCCATCTTCACCGTGGACGAGATCGGCGGGTTCGTGTTTTTTGCGATGGCGTACGTTGCGGGGGAAACGCTCTCGCAGCGCGTGACGACTCGAGGGCCGCTCGACGCATATGAAGCGGGCCGATTGCTACGCGAGGTCGGCGACGCCCTGGGGTACGCGCATGCCCACGGCGTCGTCCACCGCGACGTGAAGCCCGACAATATCCTGCTCGACCGTGTCACGGGCCGCGCATTGCTCTCCGACTTTGGCATCGCATATGAGAGCCCCTTCTGGGGCAGCCCGTACCTGGGGGGGCCTGGCCTCCTCCGGCGCCCTGCCGCGCCCCGCGGGCTCGTGATCGGAACGGCGGCGTTCATGAGCCCGGAGCAGGCGCGGGGCGATGCCGTCGATGCGCGCAGCGACCTCTACTCGCTCGGAGTCGTCGCCTTTTACGCGATCACGGGCCAACTTCCGTTTCACGCGATGACGGACACGGGCCTCTTGGCGCTCCACATCGCCGAGCCGGCGCCGCCGCTGGCGAGGGTTGCCCCGTTGGTCCCGCCCCGCCTTGCCCAGATCGTCGACCGCTGCCTGGCGAAGGAACCGTGGGAGCGGTTCCCCGACGCGGGGGCGCTCGTCAAAGCCGTCGTGGACGCGGTGGAGCCGCCGCCGGTCCCGCTCGCCGTGCGCGCGTTTCTCGTGCGCGGCACGCATCTCGAGGGTCCCGCGCTGATCAACACATTCATGACGGGTGCGATCCTGCTGCCCATGGCTGTGGCCGCCTGGCTGGCCGCGACCCCGCCGGCGCTTCGTGGGCTCGCGACTGCGGCACTCGCCGCCGGAGTCGTCGTGCCGGGGGTGGTCGCCGTCACCCGCGTCCGCCGCCTGCTCACCGCCGGCCACGACCGGGGCGACCTCGTCGCGGCCCTCGCGGCGCGCCAGGCGCGGCGGCGTGAGGAGCTGGCCTTTGTTTATGGTCCGCGCCCCGTGGGCATCGAGCGCGCGATCGCGTGGCTCGCCCGTATCGCTCTTCTAGCCACGGCGGCCACCGTGGCGGCGATAGTCGGCGCGATCGCGGTTCCGGTGGACGTCGAGCCGCTGCTGCCGGCGGTCGCTGTGGCGGGCGCCGCCACGTCATTGCTCGCGAGCATCGTCGCACGCGCCCGCACCGAGCAGCGCACCGACCCGCGCGGCGAGCGGCGTCTGCGATTCTGGCGCGGGGCCCCCGGGCGCTGGCTGTTCCGCATCGCGAGTGCGGGCCTCGAACACGCGACCCCGATCGTCACCGTTCTGCACAAATCCGAAACGCCGGCCTGAGTCGGCGTTAGTATAGGGGTGCCATGACGCATCCCCCAGCCGATCGCCTGTTCCTCGACTTCCAGGCTGCCATTGCGGGCCGATACTCGCTCGAGCGGGAGCTGGGGCGCGGCGGCATGGGGGTGGTCTATCTCGCGCGCGAAGTGCGGCTGGACCGCCCTGTCGCCATCAAACTGTTACCGCCGTCAAAGGTTTCCGCTCCCGGGTTGCGCGAGCGGTTTCAGCGCGAGGCGCGTACGGCGGCCAAGCTCTCCCATCCCAACATCATTCCTATCCACGCCGTCGAAGAGATCGGCGAATTCGTGTTCTTCGCGATGGCCTACGTCGAGGGTGAAACGTTGACGGAACGCGTGAGGAACCGCGGACCTCTCGCGCCCTCGGAGGCATCCCGCGTGCTGCGCGACGTCGCTTGGGCGCTCGCGTATGCCCATGGACAAGGCGTCATCCATCGCGACGTGAAGCCCGACAACATCCTGCTTGAAAGTGGCGGCCGCGTGCTGGTGGCGGACTTCGGGATTGCGAGTGTCGTTGCAGGAGCGGGCGCCCTGTCCACCGGGGAGGTGGTGGGGACGCCTGAGTTCATGAGTCCGGAGCAGGCGCTCGGCGAAGCTGTGGATGCGCGCAGCGATCTCTACTCGCTGGGCATCGTCGGCTACTTCGCCTGCTCGGGAACGCTGCCGTTCGAAGCGGAGAAGGCGACCGAGGTGCTCGCCAAGCAGGTCACCGAGCCGGCCCCGCCGTTGGCGAACGTGGCGCCGCTCGTGCCGAGGCGACTCGCTCAGGCCATCGACCGCTGCTTGGCGAAAGAACCGGCCGACCGGCCGGACGGACCGGCGGCTCTCGCAGAGCAGTTGAGTCACGCCCTGGAGCAACGCCGCGAGCTCCCGGTCGCGTTGCGCGCATTCGTCAAACACGACGCGCGGCTCGACGGCAGCGGGGTGCTGCTCTGGCCGTTCGTCATGCTCGTGGCCACCCCCATCGCGGGGATGCTGACGCAATCGGTCGCCGTCGGGTTCATGACGCTGATCAGCGGCTATACCCTCGTCCCGTTGGGCGTCCTGATCAATCGGGCGCGCAAGCTTCTCAATGCAGGATTCGGGCACGGCGACATTGGCGTGGCGTTCAAGGCCGAGATCGACCGCAGCCGCGAAGAGCGGGCCTACGGGTTGGGCCACGGCGGGGGGCCATCATGGTTCGAGCGGGTGCTGCGATGGATCGGCGGCATCGGTACCGGGACCGCGATGGTAACGCTTGCTATCATGAATTCGATCCCCTTGGGCGAGTACACGCTCATGACGACGTTCGCGTGGACGTTGACGATCGGCGTCGGGTCGGGCATGGGCGCGCTCATCATGCTGCAACGCCGGCGCGACGTCGACGCCGAATTCTGGGGCCGGTTCTGGACGGGGCGGTTCGGGCGTTGGCTCTTCGGGGTCGCGCGGATGTTCACGAGTGCGAAAGCACTTCCCGCGTCGCTTACCCATCGTCCGACGGAGCTCGCCCTCGGCATGGCCGCCGAGCAGCTGTACGACACACTGCCCAAGGAGACGCGTCAGCAGTTGCGCGAATTACCCGACGTCGTCCACCGGCTCGAGCAAGACGCGCAGCGAATGCGCGCCCGATTGGAAGAGCTGCAAGAAGCGCTCTCGGACGTCGGGCAGCGCGGCACGCCCGGCACTCCTGATCCCGCGATCGGGGCCCGCCACGACCGCATCGTCGCGGACCTGAGTGCCGAGCGCGATCTGGTGCAGCAGCGTCTCAAGGACGCCGTGGCCGCGCTCGAGACGATTCGCCTCAATCTTCTGCGCCTGCACGCGGGCACGGGCTCGGTGCGGAGTCTGACGACGGATCTGGGTCTGGCGCGGGAAGTCGCGCGCAGCATCAGCGCGGAGGTCGAGGGGTTCCGCGAGATCGAAGAGGCCCTCTAGTCGCGCACCCGCTGCAGCCGCTCGACCGCTTGCTGCAGCATGTCCTCCGTCTTACAGAACGCGAACCGCACGTACTTGCGGCCCAGCTCGGCGCGCGAGTAAAAACTCGAGCCCGGCACCGGTGCGACACCGTGCTCGGCGGTCAACCACTTGGCGAACTCGTCGTCTGGGAGATCCGATACGCCCGAGAAGTCCCCCATCACGTAATAGGCGCCCTGCGGCGGCCGGCACGTGAACCCGGCTTTGACCAGGCCCGCGCACAGGATGTCGCGGCGCCGGCGATAATCCCGCGCCAGGCCGTCGTAGTAATCGTCGCCGAGGGTCTCGATCGCCACGGCGACCGCCTCCTGCAGCGGGGCGGGAGCGCCCACGGTGAGGAAGTCGTGCACCTTGCGGATGGCATCCGTGACGTCGGGCGGCGCGACGATGGTGCCGATGCGCCACCCGGTGATGCTGAACGTCTTCGAGGCGCCGCTGATCGTGATCGTGCGATCGGCCATCCCCGGCAGCGTCGCGATCGGGATGTGCTCGCCCTCGTAGTAGATGTGCTCGTAGATCTCGTCGGTCACCGCGAACGCATCGTGGCGCTGGCACAGCTCGGCGATCGCCGTCAGCTCGGCGCGCGACAGGACCCGCCCGGTCGGATTGTTGGGCGTGCAGACGATAATGGCGCGTGTTTTGGCGCTGAAGGCTGTGGCGAGGCGGTCGAGGTCGATCGGCCCCTCGGCGGGCATCGGCACAAACACCGGCTTGGCGTCGCACAGGATGGCGTCCGGCCCGTAGTTCTCGTAGAAGGGCTCGAAAACGACGACTTCGTCGCCCGGGTTCACGATCCCAAGTAGCGATGCCGCCATCGCTTCGGTCGCTCCGCAGGTCACTGTGACCTGGGTCATTGGATCGATGGCCATGCGGTACCAATCTTGGTACTTCGCGGCCAACGCGTTCCGGAGCCGGGCAGCACCCCAGGTGATGGCGTACTGGTTGACGTCATCACGGATCGCGCGGGCCGCGGCGTCTTTTAGGACGTCGGGGCAGGGGAAGTTAGGGAAGCCCTGAGACAGGTTGATGGCACCGTGCTCATTCGCGAGCCGGGTCATCCCACGAATCACCGATTCCGTAAAGCCGTGAGTGCGGCGTGCCGTACGCATGTCCGCGAAAGATACCGTCTTGACCGGCAGTTCGGACGGAGGCCAATTCGCTGGCTGTGAAGTCCCGTCGTGAGCCGTTGTTCTTCCGGTCGCTTGGGGCCCGCGTTCTGCTCGCGTCGGGCCTTCTTTTAACGCTTGTCACCTGCCGTGACGGGACCGGCCCGGAGGGACTGCACTACGCCCGGGTCGCCGTCGCGCCGGTCTTCCCGTCCGAGGCCGGACTTGCCGCCTTCGGTCTCGCCATCGACCGCGTGCGTTTCGTGGTGGTCCGGCCCATCGCGCCGCCCGACACCGTGGCCGACACGACCGTCGCCCTGCCGCCGGACGCGCGGGTCCTCGATCTCAGCCTCCGCGTTCCCATCGTCACGTCGCCCGAAACGGTGCTGGTCTCGATTGTGGCGCTGGCGGGAGCGGTGCCGCTGTTCGAGGGCACGGCTCCCGTCGAGGTCTCGGCAGCTCTCGTGGCGCCGCCGACCGAAGTGCCGGTCACGACATATGTGGGGCCTGGTGCCGGCGTAGACAGCATCGCCATCGCGCCGCGCACGCCTTTCATCTATTTCGGTGATTCGCTGCGCTTCCAGGTGCAGGCGTTCCAGGGCGGGACGCCGGTGCAGCAGTTCTACGTTTCGTGGAGCACCAGCGACACCGCGCTCGCGCATGTGAACGGCGCCGGTCTGCTGCGGGCGCCGATCAACCGCTCCAGCGTGCGAGTCGTGGCACGTACACCCGCGGGTGTGCGTGACTCCGTGCTCGCGACGTTCCAGCCGCTCGCGAATCAGCTCGTTCGCATCGCAGGCAACCTCCAGTCCGACACCATCGGGCGCCCGCTGGCGCTGCCCCTCGAGGTCGAGGCTCGCGCGGCGGACGGCTTGGGTGTGGCGGGCGTGGCGGTGCACTTCCGCGCACAGCTCGGCGGCGGCTCGGTGGCGGATACGCTCGTCCTCACCGACAGCTCTGGGCAGGCACGCACGGTCGCGACCCTCGGCTTGCTCATCGGGGCGCAATCATTTCAGGCGACCGCGGCGGGGCTCAGCGGGAGTCCGGTAACGTTTGACATGATGGCGCTTGGGAGTGCCCCGACGCAGCTGCTCTCGGCGGCCGGTGACGCGCAGCTCGCGGTCGTGAACACCGTCGTTGCCGTGGCGCCGAGAGTACTTCTTAAGGACGCCGCCGGTAATCCGGTGGCCGGTGTGCCGGTCACCTTCACGGTCACGGGTGGCGGGGGCAGCCTAAGCGGCGGCAACCAGACAACCGACGCGAGCGGTATCGCGACGGTCACCTCATGGACGCTCGGCACACTGGCGGGAACGAACACGCTGCTCGCAAGCGCGGCGGGACTCTCGCGCACATTTACCGCGACAGGCATCGCCGGTGCCGCGGCGCAGCTAGTCGCCACCGCGGGCGATCTGCAGTCGGGGGTGGTGGGTGGCCTGCTCCCGATCAAGCCGGCCGTGCGTCTCCAGGATCAGTACGGGAACCCGATCGCCGGCGCCGCGGTGACGTTCGCGGTGAACCCGGGGGCCGGCAGTATCACGGGCCCGGCGCAATTGACGAATGCCGGGGGCGTTGCCGCGGTCGGCAGCTGGACGCTGGACACGCTCGCGGGCACGAATGTCCTGCATGCGACGGCGGGGGGGGGCGCTCTGTCGACGGCGTTCAATGCAACGGGTCTTCCGGACGTGCCCAGTCTTCTGGTCAAAACGGTGGGGGACGGCCAGACGGGAGTTGTCAACGCGCCCCTTCCGATCGCGCCGACGGTGCGGCTCAGCGATCGCTATGGAAATCCGATCGCCGGGGACACGATCAACTTCTTTATTCTCACGGACGGTGGATTCGTTGCCACGCCGATCTCGGCCACGAGCGCGACTGGGGTCGCGAGCGCCGGCGCCTGGACTCTCGCAAACTTCGTGACGCAGAACGTCCTGCGGGCGCAGGTGCAGGGCGTCCCCACCGTCGTGCCGGTACAATTCACGGCGGCGGGAATCCATGGCGCGGCGGCTCAGCTGCTGCGCGTGAGCACCGATACGCAGACGGCGCTCGCCAACAGCCCTGTCGGCGCTCCGCCCGAAGTTGAAGTCGTCGATCAGTACTTCAACCCGGTGCCGGGGGTCTCGGTGACGTTCACGCTCACCGGCACGTTGATCGGCAGCCTGTTGCCCGGCACGGCGGTGACCGATTCGACTGGAATCGCGCGCGTCGGAAGCTGGACGCTCGCGGCAGTCCCCGGGTTGAACACGCTCGACGCGGCTGTGTCGGGACTCGCGGGCAGCCCCGTGACGTTCAGCGCCAACGGGATCACGACGACCGCCAGCACCATCGTGCTCAATACCGGAGACCTCCAAACCGGGATCGTCGGAAGCACGCTCGCGACCCCGTACTCGGTCGCGGTGAAGGACGCGGTCGGGCTGCCGGTGTCCGGCGTGCCGGTGCGTTGGGCAGTGGGAGCAGGTGGCGGCTTCATCACGCCGGCCACGTCTGCAACGGACGCGAATGGGATCGCCAGCGCTACGCGGACCCTGGGCGGGTCTCCAGGCACGCAGACCGCGACCGCATCAGTCAGCGGTTTGACGGGCTCGCCAGTCCCGTTCAGCGCAACGGCGCTGACGGATGCCCCGGCGCAGATCGTCAAGCTGTCACTTGACCCGCAGTCGGCGATCGTGGGGTCCGCCGTTAGCTCACCTCCGAGCGTCCGGGTGGTCGATCAATTCGGCAACGCCGTCGCAGGCGTGGGCGTGACGTTCGCTGGCCTTATTGGAGGGGGCTCGGTCACGGGCGCGACACAAACGACCGACGCGCTGGGAATCGCGATGGTTGGGAGTTGGACGCTCGGCACGGTGGCGGGGCTCAACAACAATAGCGTGACCGCCAGTGTCTCAGGGCTGCCAGCCGTTACGTTTATGGCGAGCGGCATCGCGGGCGCGCCCGCGCGCCTCGTGTTTCTCACCGAGCCCACACGTGCCCTGGCGGGTGACACCATCGCGCCCGCCGTGCAGGTGGCGATCCAGGACCTGTACGGCAACCTCGTCATCTCGGCGAAGGACGTTGTGTCGCTGGGGCTTGGAGCAACGCCGAACCCCGCGGCCAAGCTCCAGGGCATCGTCGATGCAGCGGCGGTGAACGGAGTAGCGTCGTTCCCCTATTTGGCCGTCGACTCCGCCGGTCTCGGCTACGCGATCGCCGCCACGTCCGGCACGCTGACGGGCGCGGCGAGCACGCCGTTCGACATCGGTGGCGTGATCAAGGCAATTCCGGTCACGCGTCTCGGGGCCGTCGCGGCTGCGATGAACGATCAAACGAAGAAGATCTACGTACCGGGAGCGACCCTGGTCTCGGTGTTGCTCGACGACCGCGAGCTGCAACCGCAACTCACGGGATTCGAGTCGCCGTTTGGCGTGGCGGCGAATGCAACGACGAATCAGGTCTACGTATCGAGCCTGGCGGGTGTCGCCGCGATCGACGGAACAGTTGATGTCGTCCGTCTCTTCATTCCGGTCGGGACCAGTCCTAAGGGCGTCGCGGTGGACGAAACGGCCAACCGGATCTATGTCGCCGTCGCGGCCGATCCGCTCCAACGCGGTCCCGCGCTCGTGCCGATCGACGGGTCTACGGACATCGTCGCCACCACGGATATTGTGTTCCTTCCCGCGCCGGGCTCCGGCGTTGTATTCAACCCGAATGATGGGTTCGTCTACGTCGCGATCCCGACGTTCCAGGAAGTGGACGTGATCAATCCGAAGCCCGGAGGCGCTACGCTAGTGGGGCGGATTCAGAATCTCGGGAAGGGGACCTACGGCCTCGCGGTAGACACGCGGGCCAACCGGCTCTATGTGACGAATCGTGACGACAACAACGTATCGGTGATCGACATCTCCGCGCCGGACCCGGGCGCCTTCAAGGAGATCGCGCGGCTACCCGTGGGCGCTGGGCCGGAGGCGGTGGCCTTCGACGCCAGTCGCGGCGTGGCCTACGTGGTGAACACCGGTGAGAACACCGTGTCGCTGATCGATGCTGGCAAGCTCGGCGTGTTTGCCACACTTGTCGTTGGACCGAACCCGAAAGCGGCGGTCG
>Ga0137380_10004493_pt1 | contig 12319 bp, 10 predicted proteins | sample SagtaG_17_FD_104809 | JGI IMG/M metagenome (GOLD analysis project Ga0137380, IMG submission 104809) | Vadose zone soil microbial communities from Sagehorn Ranch, Mendocino, California, USA - Sage2_L_100_16 metaG | ecosystem: Environmental > Terrestrial > Soil > Vadose zone | place: USA... | reverse complement strand
CTCGCCAAAGGGCTGCACGCCGCATTGGACAAGATGGCGAATGCGAAATCGTGACCCGCGAGTGGCCGCGAGGCGAAGCGCACGAGTCGGCCACAGCGAGAAAGCAAATCGGTTGAAAGGCCGTGATGGAGGCAGCGCTGCTGGAGGTTGCTGGCATAACCAAGTGGTATGGCGAGCAGCGGGCGCTCGCTAATGTTTCGTTTGATATCCGGCGCGGCGAAATCCTTGGTCTGATCGGTCCGAATGGCTCGGGTAAGACCACCCTCTTGGAAACAATCGCGGGATTGCTGCCGATCGACGCAGGTAATGTTCTCTGGCAGCACTCCTCGCTGCCCGAAAACCGCCGGCGCGAGGTCGTCTTTTATCTGCCAGACGGTGTGCGGCCATGGGATGGCCAACATGTCATCCGTGTTCTGGAATTTTTTGCCCGCGCATTCGGCCGGCCTGCTGCCGAACTTGATGAGGTGACTCGATCGGTCGGCCTTGAACCGGTTCTCGGCAAGCGCGTCTGCGTATTGTCAAAGGGCTACGCGCATCGCTTGACGCTCGCGCTGGCATTGCTGACACCACATCCTGTGCTGCTTATGGACGAGCCTTTCGACGGTTTCGACATCCGGCAGACGCGAGAAATTATGAATCTCATGCGCCGAGTCGCGGCGCATGGCCGCACGTTCACCCTAGCTATTCATCAACTCGCTGACGCCGAACACGTTTGTGATCGGTTCATTCTGCTCGCAGACGGACGCGTATGCGGGATCGGTTCGCTGGATGATCTTCGCGCGGGCATCGGTCAGACGACGGCTAGATTAGAGGATGTATTTCTTGCGCTCACCTGACGCGGTGACGGTTCGGCGAGCTCCCCTTCGTCCACTGCTAGCCAAGGAAGTGGGCGAGCTTCTAAGCGGCCGCGCGCTATGGACGATGTTACTGATACTTTGCCCGCTCGTCGGATACAGTTTTTTTCAGGCGGTCGCGCTTTATGGCGAGGCGAGCGCTGCCGCTCGTGACCAACCGCAACTGGCGACTAGCCTTTCACCGCTCGACGGTATTCTCGTGCCCACTTTCGGCGCCTTTTATATCACGGTCACGCTTCTGTTTCCATTTGTTGCAATCCGCGTGCTTGGACGTGAGAAGGAAACTGGGGCGCTTAAGCTTCTCGTCCAACTGCCTCACCAAATCCCAATACTGGTTGCGGCAAAGCTCGCGGCCGTCACCGTTGCTTGGCTGATAGGGCTTATTCCCGCTGCCACCGCTCTCCTCCTTTGGCTTTGGTTCGGTGGACATCTTAATGCGCTCGAAACCTCAAACCTGCTTTTAGGTCATCTGCTCTATGGAGTTTTGATCGGGGCCATCGCGCTTTTTGCGGCCGCAATTTCGGATAATTCTGCGACCGCTGCCATCGTGACGCTGGGCTTCACGATTGGGTCGTGGGTGCTGGACTTCGCACTAGCTGGCCAATCAGGCACTCTGGGTTGGATATCTCATCTTTCTCTGACACAAGCGTTGCGCACGTTCGAGCAAGGGCTTTTCTCAGCCGCGCTTGTCTTGGGTATGTGCGCCGCAATCGTCGGCTTCGCCACGCTGGCGGCCATATGGCTGCATCCCGGTACGTCGCTCCATAAAAGGCTCACTCGCACGATTCTTTGCGTGGGACTTGCTGGGGTCTTATTGGCCGTAGCGACGCAGCTGCGAAAGTCCAGCGATCTGTCAGAAGACAAGCGCAATTCCTTTCCAGCCGCGGACCAGCGGGCACTGGCCAGGCTTAAACAGCCGCTCATCATCACTGTTCACCTTGCGCCGGAAGACCCCCGATACGTTGACCTGCAGCGCAATGTCCTGTCGAAGCTGGAAAGGATCGTTCCGAACGTCACAATCCGTCTGGTGACGGCCGGGCAGAGCGTCATTGGTAGCGCCGGCGAAGAATCTTATGGCGAGATTGAATACAGCTACGGCGGCCATTCGGCGAAGAGTCGCTCGACCAGTCATCGCGAGGCTTTGCCGCTTATCTACGGCCTGGCCGGCATCCCCGTACCGACACCCGAGCCAGGAGAGGATTATCCGGGCTACCCCTTAGTCGCGGATGGATGGATCGCGCTGCCCTGGTTCTTTGTAGCTCTTCCGCTGTTGATTGCGGTGGCCTGGTGGTGGAACCGCCGCCCGCCGCGCATTCCCGCACAGTTCGCCAAGAATGGAGGCCAACTATGACAGTCAGCAACCACGCCAAAGCCTTTACAGTGGTAGCCGCCAGCTTGTTCGCGTCGCTGTTGCTCGCTGCCGCGGCACAACCGCTCAAAATCGACTTTTCGAGTGAGAACGTCGGCGCGGAGCCAAAGTCCTTTTTGAGCGTCGTTGGTGCCTGGAGAATCGAGACTGATGGCGGGAATAAGGTCCTGGTCGTCGACGGACGCCAGTGGAAAGAAGGGCAAGCTTCGGCCGGGCTCGCCGACAAGGCCCGCGCGCTCTATGGCGAGCGCTACGCCGAATTTCTCGATCGCGTGCAGGCCTATGCTTATTTTCCCTATGCCATCGCTAAAGACGTAGACGACTTCCGCAACGGCGAAATCTCCGTACGATTCGAAGGTATTTCTGGGCGCATCGATCAGGGCGCCGGCATTCTATTCAACCTCAAGCCCAACGGCGATTATCTGACCGTGCGTGCCAATCCGCTCGAAAACAATCTCGTGCTCTGGAAATTCGAGAAGGGCAAGCGTTCTTCGGTGAAGTGGATTCGCAATACGCCAACCGCCACGCGCCAGTGGCACGATCTGAAGGTCCGCATCGCGGGTACCAAAGTTGAAAGCTATCTCGACGGCAAGTTATATCTGGAACATGTGCTGTCGGAGCCTGTCGCTGGGCGCATCGGCTTGTGGTCCAAAGCAGATAGTCACATGTACTTCGATAACTACACGGTGACGCCAGCCAATTAAGGCGAATGCCAAAAACTGAAGCTAAAATGCTAAGACAAGGTCGCAGAATCGCGTCGCGTTGGCTCGATGGTTGGCGAAAAAGCCAAAACCAAAAGGTCGACAGTACGCTGAATTCGCGTTCGAGTTTGTTGCTCCTCTACGCCGCGCGCGCCTTGCGCGGCTTTGGCGATGGCTTCGCCGTCATCGTGCTGCCGGTCTATTTGGCGGCGATCGGATTTAACGCAGCGCAAATCGGGTTGGTTGCCACGGCGGCTTTGCTCGGGACGGCCGTACTTACGCTGACCGTCGGGCTGATTGCGCCGCGCCACGACCTCAGACGTCTGTTGACTGCCGGTGCGATCTTGATGGTCGCCACGGGCGTGGCCTTCCCGGCTGTCGAGCAAATCAGCCTCATCGTCGCGGTGGCATTTTTCGGCACTGTGAATCCCTCGACCGGCGACATCGGCGTACTCATCCCGATCGAACATGCCGCGCTTGCGCAAGGCGCAACCGATCACGAGCGCACCCGCGTTTTCGCGCGCTATAGCTTGGTCGGAGCCCTGGCGATGGCTGCCGGCGCCTTGGCAGCGGCAACGCCGCAGTTTTTGACACGCACCGGCATCGGCGAGCTGAGCGCGCTGCGGGCGATGTTCTATGGCTATGCAGCGCTCGGCGCCGCCAGTGCCGTGATGTATCATTATTTGCCGCGCCGAAATTTCGAGCAGAGCTCGGCCGCGGCGCCGTTAAATGTCTCGCGCGGCGTTGTGTACAAGCTCGCTGCGCTGTTCAGTCTCGACGCATTCGCCGGCGGCTTTGTGGTCCAGTCGCTGCTTGCGGTCTGGCTGTTCGAGCGATTTGAAATGTCGCTCGCGGCCGCCAGCCTGTTCTTTTTCTGGTCCAGCGTGCTCAGCGCTTTTTCTTATCCGCTGGCGGTGAAAATCGCCAACCGCATCGGGCTGGTGAATACGATGGTATTCACGCATATACCGTCGAGCGCTTTCCTCATCCTCGCCGCAGTGTCGCCGAACCTGCCCGTCGCGCTCGTCTTTCTGCTGTTGCGATCGGCGCTGTCGCAAATGGATGTGCCGACCCGCAGCTCCTACGTGATGGCCGTCGTGACCCCGCCGGAGCGGCCGGCCGCGGCAAGCGTCACTGCGGTCCCGCGTAGCCTTGCCTCTTCGCTCAGCCCGGCCCTTGCCGGCATGCTGCTGTCCGGCCCATTCCTCGGCGCCCCACTCATAATCTGTGGCACCCTGAAAATCCTCTACGACGCGGGGCTTTTGTTCATGTTCCGGCACATCAAGCCGCCGGAGGAAATCCGCGCCCGGCTCTAGCCGCACGCCACCATTAGCCTGCCGCAAAAATGCGCAGAAACGCTCGACCTTTCGCCCGTTGTCGATTCTAGTGGATCCTTGCGAATCAGCGGTGGGCGCAGCCATGGCGAAGCACGTCGCCGTTCTGATGGGGGGTTGGTCGGCCGAGCGCGAGATTTCGCTGCGCTCCGGCCAGGCCTGCGCCGAGGCCCTGGTTCGGCGGGGCTATCGGGTCACTTCGCTCGATGTGACGCCTGATATTGCCACTGCGCTGACCGCCACCAAGCCCGACGTGGCGCTTAACGTTTTGCACGGCCGCCCCGGGGAGGACGGCACGCTGCAGGGTTTGCTTGAGGTTCTAGGCATTCCCTACAGCCATTCCGGCGTGCTGGCGTCCGCGCTTGCCATGCAGAAGAACTACGCCAAGGCGCTGTTTAGCGCTTGCGGCATCCCGGTCGCGGAGGATCGGGTGGTGTCGCGCTTCGAAGCGGCCAAGAGCCACGTCTTGCCGCCACCCTATGTGGTTAAGCCGATCGCCGAGGGCTCCAGCGTGGGGGTTTTCATTGTCACCCAAGAGCACCCGCACCCGCCCCAGGAGCTCTACCGTGACGACTGGCCGTTCGGCGATATGGTCATGGTCGAGCGCTACGTCCCCGGCAAGGAGCTGACTTGCGCGGTGCTCGGCGATCGCGCACTCGACGTTATCGAAATCGTCCCGACGACGCGGTTCTACGACTACGAAGCCAAATACGCGGCTGGCGGCTCCAAACACCTGCTGCCGGCGCCAATTTTACCAAATGTTTACCAGGAGGTCCGAAGACTGGCTGTCGCTGCGCATAACGCGCTCGGCTGCCGTGGGGTCAGCCGCGCGGACTTTCGCTACGACGATCGGGGGACGGGAAAGCTGGTCTGCCTCGAGGTCAATACCCAACCCGGCATGACCGAAACCTCGCTCGTGCCCGAGCTCGCCGCCTATGCGGGCATCACGTTCGACGAGCTGGTGCAATGGATGGTGGAGGACGCCTCGACCAACCGCTGATGCGGTCGGGGCAATCAGCGGCAGAGCGGAGTGGCGCGCCGGTTGACCGCCCGGATTCCGCGCGCGTCCAAGCCGGTCAGCAAGACCACAGCGCTCACCGCATTTTCCCTTTCTTTGTGAGCCGCGGCGCCCGCCGTTGGGCCGCGCGACTGGCGCGTATCCCTGCCGGCGTGGGCGTCGGCGGATCGGTCCTGCTGCTCGCAGCCACGCTTGGCTATGGCGCAATCGTCGGCGGCCACGTCGCCGCGGTTGCCGATTGGCTCAAGGATGCGCGCGATAACGCTGCGAATGCGGTCGGCTTTGCCATCACCGCGGTGTCGGTGAGCGGCGCAAGCCAAGTCAGCCGCGAACAGGCGATTGCCATTGCCGGTGTGACGGGCCGGTCTTCGTTGTTGTTCTTTGACGCCGAAGCTGCGCGCACGCAGCTCTTGGTCAATCCGTGGATTGCCGATGCCGCGGTACTCAAGCTCTATCCGGATCGCCTGCAGATCGCGATCACCGAGCGCCGGGCGTTCGCGCTCTGGCAGAGGAATGGCCGGGTCAACGTCATCGCCGACGACGGCACCGTTCTGCAGCCTTTCATGGAGCCCCGTTACCGCGGCCTGCCGCTTGTGGTCGGCCGCGGCGCCGAACGGCAAGCCAAAGATTTTATCGGGCTGATCGATCGCTATCCGGAAATTCGCTCCGCGCTCCGCGCCTCCGTCCTGGTGGCCGAGCGGCGCTGGAACTTGCGCCTGACGAACGGCATGGATGTCCGGCTGCCGGAAACCGACCTGCAATCCGCGCTCGATCGGCTGGTCGGGCTCGACCGCGAAAAAAAGCTACTGTCCCGCGACATCACGACCGTCGATCTACGCCTGCCTGATCGAATCACGGTGCGCTTATCCGATGCTGCGGCGCAGGCGCGCGACGAAGCGCTCAAGGCCAATTCAAAAAAGAAAAAAGGCGGCGACGCATGAACACGCTCGGTCACGGCGTCACGCCGAAGATGAAACCGATCTCGCCGCGTCGCAGCGTCGTCATCGCCGCGCTCGATGTCGGATCGAGCAAGGTCGTTTGCCTGATCGGGCGGCTGCGCCCGCGCGGGCCGCAGCAGGTTCTGACCCGCCGCAGTCATGCCATCGAGGTCGTTGGCTTTGGCCACACGGTCGCACGCGGCACCAAGGGGGGCAGCGTCGTCAATCTGGCGCAAGCCGAGGAGTCGATCCGCCAAGCCGTCGACGCGGCCGAGCGGATGGCTTCGGTCGAGATCGAGTCAGTCGTGCTGTCGGTATCCTCCGGACGGTTGGCAAGCGAATTGTTCGCGGCCGAGGTTAAAATCATAGGCTCCGCCGTGTCCGAGAGCGACATTGCGCGCGTCTTGGTGGCCGGCAGCCACCATTCGCTGCGGGACGGTCGTGCCGTGCTGCATTCGCTTCCGGTCGGCTACTCGATCGACGGCGTGAACGGCATACGCGATCCGCGCGGCATGGTCGGTACGCGGTTCGGCGTCGATATGCACGTGGCCACCACCGAGATCGCCGCCGCCCGCAATTTGATTCTCGCCGTGGAGCGCTGTCACCTCGAGGTCGAAGCGATGGCGGCGTCACCCTATGTCGCCGGGCTCGCCGTTCTCGCCGATGACGAGGCCGATCTGGGCGCTACCGTCGTCGACCTAGGCGCCGGCACCACCACGATGGCGGTGTTTCAGGGCGGGCGCCTCGTTCACATCGACGGTTTCGCGCTCGGCGGCCATCACGTCACCATGGACCTGGCGCGCGGGCTCAATGCCCGAATCGCCGATGCCGAGCGAATCAAAACGCTTTATGGCACTGTACTTAGCGGAGGATCGGATGAACGTGACATGATCACGGTCCCGCCGCTGAATGAGCATGAGCGCGAACAGGCGCAATTCGTATCGCGCGCAACGCTGGTGGCGATTATCAAGCCGCGCGTCGAGGAAATCCTTGAAATGGTGCGTGACCGTTTGGCCGTGTCCCCGATCGGGGGCGATCGGCGCGGCCATGTGGTCCTTAGTGGCGGCGCCAGTCAGCTTAATGGACTGCCGGAACTGGCGGCGCGGCTGCTCGGGCGCCCAGTGCGGCTAGGACGCCCGCTTGGCATTGCCGGCGCACCGGAAGCGGCCAAAGGCCCGGCCTTTGCGGCGGCGGCGGGGCTCCTCGTCTATCCCCAAGCGGCGCATCTCGAACATTTCGAAATGCGCCGTCGGCGGCAACTCATGACCGGCACGGGCGGGTACTTCGCCCGCGTCGGACGATGGCTTCGCGAGAGTTTCTGATGGCCCTCAGAAGCGAAGCTCGAAAATCTCAGCCGGTGGCGGACCGGATGGGCCAGGGCGTGGATCAGGGCGTGGATCGCGCCCGCGCGAGAAAAAAGAGGCAATCATGACCATCAATCTCAACATCCCGGATATTCGTGAGCTCAAACCCCGGATTACGGTATTCGGAGTGGGCGGCGCGGGCGGCAACGCCGTCAACAATATGATCACGGCAGGCCTGCAGGGCGTCGATTTTGTCGTCGCCAATACCGACGCGCAGGCGCTCACGATGTCGAAAGCCGAACGCGTCATTCAGATGGGCGTGCAGGCGACCGAAGGCCTGGGCGCCGGATCGCAGCCGGATGTGGGGCGCGCCGCTGCCGAAGAAGTGATCGACGAAATCCGCGATCACCTTTCCGGCGCGCACATGGTTTTCGTTACCGCCGGAATGGGCGGCGGCACCGGCACCGGCGCCGCGCCGATCATCGCCAAGACGGCCCGGGAGCACGGCATTCTGACGGTCGGCGTCGTGACCAAACCGTTCCAGTTCGAAGGTCAGCGCCGCATGCGGATCGCCGATGGCGGCATCGCCGAACTGCAGAAATGCGTCGACACGCTGCTCATCATCCCCAATCAGAATCTGTTCCGCGTGGCGAATGAAAAAACCACATTCGCCGACGCCTTCGCCCTGGCCGACCAGGTGCTCTATTCCGGCGTTGCCTGCATCACCGATCTGATGGTCAAGGAAGGCCTTATCAATCTCGACTTCGCCGACGTCCGCGCCGTGATGCGCGAGATGGGCAAGGCGATGATGGGAACAGGCGAGGCCGAGGGCGAAAAACGGGCGCTCGCCGCTGCGGAAGCGGCCATCTCGAATCCGCTGATCGACGACGCGTCGATGAAAGGCGCCAGAGGGCTTCTGATTTCCATCACCGGCGGCCGCGATCTGACGCTCTACGAGGTCGACGAAGCGGCAACGCGCATTCGCGAAGAGGTCGATCAAGATGCCAACATCATTGTCGGCGCCACGTTCGACGAGAGCCTGGATGGCATGATCCGCGTGTCGGTCGTCGCGACTGGCATCGATCAAGTCTTCGCGCAGCGTCCGGGCACTTCCGCTGTGGACTCTCGGGTTGCCGATATGGCGCAACGGCTGCGTGCGGAAAAACAACGCGACGCCGAGCGCGTCGAGCGCCAAGAGCCGGCCAGACCGGCCGTGGCGGCGGCGGCCACCGTCAACGCATCGATCGAATCGGCTGCCAAGGCAGCGATCGCAGCGGCGGTCGAGGACGTCACGATTCGCCCGCTGGCGCCGAAACCCTCGCTGTTTATCGATCCCGCGGCGAATGAGCCCGAAGACGAGCAGCCGGCGGCGTTCATTCCACCGCAGCCGGAACGGATACCGCTGCGCGCGCCGCGGATGCCGCGAATCGATGAGCTGCCGCTGCCCGCTCAGAACGAAATTCGCGCCAGGCGCGGCGAACTTGCCGATGATCACCATCCCGAGAAGCGGCACAGGTCGCTGCTGCAGCGACTGGCATCGGTCGGCCTTGGCCGCCGCGAAGACCACCCCAAGATGCCGCAAGCGCCGCGCGCCCCGCAGATGGGTCCCGATCGGCTGCCGGGCCGGCCCATGCCACGCCCGACCGAAACGCGCCCCGAGCCGGTCTCGGAATATGCCAAGCGGACCATGCCTCAGGGCTTGGATCAGCATGGCCGGGCGAGCGCTGTGCATAACTCGGCCGAACAGGATCAACTCGACATTCCGGCTTTCTTGCGCCGACAAGCGAATTGACCACCGGCGTTCCTCAACCCGGTCGGCCGTGCTGTGGCGCGCGAGCGCCCGGGCACGCCCGGCCGAGTTAACTCGTTGTTACAACAAAAACTTTCTTGACACGGGCGGCGATGCTTGCGGCAAGCTGCCGAGACCGCTCCAGCTTGCGCCACTGCCCGAAAAATCAATCCGGCGCGATTTTTGGGCAAGGTCCGGACCGCAGTGCGGCCGGAAAAAGGTAACACTCGGTAAGAAACCGTGAATTGGCCTCTTGGCGCTGCAGCATTAGGGTTTGCGCGTCGCGGGGGATGTTCGGGGGATTCGAGTCTGTGGGCCATTGCGGCCCTCCCCAAATTTGTAATTTGAACGCGTTCCCCTGCCGTCGGGGTGGCCTTGTTCGCGAAGTGTTTTGCTCGCGCAACGCGGCTGTGAGGTGTGGGGCAAAAGCATGACGCGGGGCGTGCCGTCCGGCAGGCAGACGACGCTGCAGGATCATGTAACCGTCGCCGGCATCGGCGTTCACTCCGGTTTACCGACCACGGTCACGCTGCATCCGGCCGAGGCCAATAGCGGCATCGTATTTGTTCGTTGCGGGACCGGCGGGGAAGCCGACCGCGAATTACGCGCAAATTTCCGCGCGGTCACTGCGACCGAATTTGCTACCGTTCTTGGCGATGAAAACGGTCCCCTCGTCTCGACCACCGAACATGTCTTGGCGGCGTTGCACGCGCTCGGCGTCGATAACGCCATTGCTGAAGTCGATGGGCCGGAAATCCCGATCATGGACGGCAGCGCCGCGCCGTTCGTCGCCGCTATCCAGCAGGCCGGCATTGTCGCGCTCGCCGAATCGCGGCGCTACATCCAGGTGCTCAAACCGGTGCGCGTCGTCAAAGGCGACAGCTATGGCGAACTTCGCCCGTATTTGCGTGGCTTGAGAATCGAGACTGAAATCGAGTTTGACCACCCGCTGATCGGGCGGCAGGGATTCGCTGTCGATGTTGAGCCGGATTCATTCCGGCGCGACTTGGCCCGGGCGCGAACGTTCGGGTTCATGCGCGACGTTGCCAAACTATGGGGCGCCGGCTACGCGCGTGGCGCGTCCATCGACAACACCGTCGTGATCGCCGACGATCGTGTCCTTAATCCCGAAGGCGTGCGCTACGCGGACGAATTCGTCCGGCACAAGGCTGTCGATGCGATCGGCGACCTGGCCTTGTCGGGGGCGCCGTTGATCGGCGCTTATCGCTCGGTCCGCGGTGGTCATAAGCTCAATCATGCCGTCCTGACCGCCTTGTTCGCCGACCGCAGCGCATGGACCTATGTGGAAATGCCGGAAATCCGGCGTCCCCGTGGGTATGCCGACCTTGCCACCGGCTTCGCAATGCCGGCTTATGGGCCTGAGGTCTCTTAAACCGCTTAACTTTCGCGCCTTAATCCGGGCCGATTGTCGGCCTTAATTGCTGTATTGTCATAAGGCTGCGGTGCGCCGATGTGGCGGCGCGCGGCTGTCGCGACGGGGCTCCAATCACGCTCATGATGGTGCGGTTACCAGGATCGGTGAGATCCGCAGGCAGGTTGCGCGCGCTAGCGTCCTGCCTCGCCGCGGCGCTTATTTCCATTCCGCTGACTTTGCCGCTTACGGGCTGCAGCAGCCTGTTCCAAAAGGACGACGACTACGTTCCCGAAAATCCCGCCGACATGCTCTACAACGAAGGCTTGTATCTGCTGAACACGAAGCAGGACTACAAGGAAGCGGCCAAGAAATTCGACGCGGTGGACCGCGAGAATCCGTATTCGGAATGGGCGCGAAAGTCCCTACTGATGTCGGCTTACGCCTATTATCAGGCCGAGCAGTACGATGACTGCGTGAACTCGGCGAAGCGCTATGTGACGCTGCATCCGGGCAGCGCCGACGCCGCTTACGCGCAGTACCTGATAGGCTCCTCGTACTACGATCAGATTCTCGACGTCTCGCGCGATCAAGCGCGCGCCGACAAGGCAATCGATGCGCTGCAAGAAGTGGTGCGGAAGTATCCGAACAGCGAATATGCCATCAGCGCGCAGAAAAAGATCGCGGCGGCGCGTGACCAGCTCGCCGGAAAAGAGATGGTTGTCGGGCGCTTCTACCTCAACAAACGCGACTTCATCGGCGCCATCAATCGCTTCAAGGTGGTGGTGACGCAATACCAGACCACTCGTCACGTCGAAGAGGCCTTGATGCGGCTGAGTGAAGCCTATGTCGCCTTGGGCATCATCGACGAGGCGCAAACCGCGGCCGCCGTGCTCGGGCACAATTTCCCCGACAGCAACTGGTACAAAGATGCCTATCGGCTGGTGAAGACGGCGGGCGGCGAGCCGACCACCGAGAACAAGGGATCTTGGATCAGCCGTGCCTTCCAGAAATTAGGGCTGGCGACTTCGCAGAGTGGATGAGGCTCGGATCTTAGAGGTCAGAGGACAGGATAAAGAATCACGAATATTATCGGCATTCTGACATCTGATCTCCGACATCTACTCGTCATCTCACACCGACATCTGGCCTCCGGCATCATGCTCGCCCGGCTCTCGATCCGCGATATCGTCCTGATCGATCGTCTGGACATCGATTTCGGTTCCGGCCTCGCCGTCCTGACTGGCGAAACCGGCGCCGGCAAATCGATTCTGCTCGATGCCTTCGCGCTTGCGCTCGGCGCCCGCGGCGAAGCGGCGCTGGTGCGTGAAGGCGCGGAGCACGGCCAGGTGATTGCCGCCTTCGAAATTGGGCAGGACCATCCCGCGCGCCGGCTGATTGCCGACAACGGCCTCAGCAGCGAAGACGAGCTCATTCTGCGGCGCGTGCAATTTGCCGATGGCCGCACCCGCGCTTTCGTCAACGACCAGCCGGTCAGCGTCCAGGTCTTGCGGGCGCTCGGCGCTGCGCTGGTCGAGATCCACGGTCAGCACGACGAGCGCGCCTTTGTGGAGGCCGCAACGCACCGGGCGCTGCTCGACGCCTATGGCCGCATTGAAGCGGACGCGGCGGACGTTGCG
>Ga0137380_10004475_pt1 | contig 12331 bp, 6 predicted proteins | sample SagtaG_17_FD_104809 | JGI IMG/M metagenome (GOLD analysis project Ga0137380, IMG submission 104809) | Vadose zone soil microbial communities from Sagehorn Ranch, Mendocino, California, USA - Sage2_L_100_16 metaG | ecosystem: Environmental > Terrestrial > Soil > Vadose zone | place: USA... | reverse complement strand
TCTGCCTCGGCGGCGGGAACGGAATGGCGCTGGCCGTCGAGCGACCGTAGTCCGAAAGGCTTTTCCGTCCGTATCCTTCCCCCGCCCCGGGAGGGAGCGGGATTGTGGATCACCGCATGCCCGAGATGCAGTTCGCTCCTCGTGGGCGCCGGTCCGTGCGCCTACTGCGGCTACGTGCCGGGGGCGCCGAGTTCGCCGCCGGGGCCCCAGCCCTACGCGCCATCCTCATCCCCGGCGCCGCCCACCCCGATGGTCGTTGAGGCGGGTCCGTCGCGATGGCGGCCGACCCGCTGGGTGCGCCGGACCCGTCGCGGACTTCTGCTCACCGCCCTCGGACTCATGCTCTCGTGGATCCCGTTCGTCTCGGCCGTCGGCGCGCTGTTGCTCAGCCTCGGGTCCACGTTCCTGTTCCTCGGGGCCCGCGGGGCCGGGCGGCGTCACGAGATCGCCGTGGTCCTCGCGTTCCTCGTGCTTGCGATTGGCGGCGTCGCGATTGGCTTTCTCCTCGGGACGTTCCTCCTCCAAGCGTACGACGCCGCGTTCGCGGGCCGCCCGTTCTCGACCCTCCGGGACGCCGCGAGCCTCCTCGTGTGGGCGACCCTCCCCGCCACGGTGGCCGTCGCGAGCGGCTTCGGCCTGCAGGTCGTCGCCCTCCTCCCGCCGCGCCGCCAGCGAGTCCTGCTGGGCCTCTGCGCCCTGCTCGTGGCATCCGCCGTGGCCGCCACGTGGCTCTCGGATCCGGAGGTGGCGGCGCTCGGGCCGGTCCGCGTCACCTACGGTTCCGTCTCCGAATTCCTCCTGCGCCTCTCGTTGTATCGGATGGTCGAGGCTCCCGCCTACATAGGGCTCGGGCTCCTGTATCTCGCGACCTATCTCGACACGAGTCTCGCCGGCAGATTTCCGCGTCTCCCCGCTGCGCGTCCGGAAGAGGCCTAGAAAGGTTCTTCGTCGGCTTCCGGGAATTCCTCGTCGTCCGGAGCGTCCTCGTAGTCTTCGGGTTCCTCCATCTCGGGAGGAGGCGGGCGGAGTCGTCGCAGGACGAGGCCCACAAGGAGGACGGCGACCGCCGCGGCGCCCAGCGACGCGGCGACGAGCGCGGGGGACGGCCCCTCGACCCGCCGAAGCTCGACGGTGCCCACGTTGATTGTGGTCCCGTCCGCCGCGGCATCGCGTTGACTGACTGTGACCGAGACTTTCGTCATGGCGTAGCCGGCCTTCGCGACCGTGAGGTCGTACGTTCCGTTCGGCACGCTCGGGAAGGCAAAGGATCCGTTGTCGTCCGTCTGCGTCGTTTGTCCCGCGAGGGTGACGATAGCCCCCGCGACGGTAATCCCCTCGTCCGCGACCCGCCCGATGACGCGCGCACTCCATGGGGCCGTGCGGAACGAGAACGAGAACGTCGTCTCCAACGCGAGGCCTGCATCGTCGCGGGCCCCCGGACCCACGGCGACGCGATAGGTCCGGCTCCAATCCAACGAGGCGGAGGATTGGAACGATACCGTGTGGTTCGCCCCGTCCCACCGGAAGTCCCCGATCGAGACGAGGTACTGCTCGGGTCCCGAGGCGTTCGCGAGCGAAATTGCGGACTCCGTGGACGGGCCATCCATGGCGTCGTCGAACGAGATGGAGAGGACCGGATCGCGGGCCACCCCCGTTTCCCCGTCCGCGGGGATCGTGTTCAGGACGTGCGGGGGCGTGACGTCCGGCTGGGGACGGGTGCGGAACGAGGAGAGGAAGGGTCCACCCATCGCGTTCCCGTTCACGTCCTTCGCGGAGCCCGCGAGTCCTACCAGGTAAGAGGTGTCGAAGGACAACGTCGTCGCAGGCGTATACTCGACGGCGTCGTCCCCCCGACCCCACGTGAAGGTGCCGTCGTCCTTTGTCCACGTTCGAATGAGATCACGAAGGGAAAACGCCGCCTCGACGCTCGCGCGATCCATCGCTTCGCTGAAGGCGATGAGGAGCGTGGTCGTTTCGAAAACGCCGATGGCCCCGCCCGCGGGTGCGATTCCCCTCACGGTCGGCGGGGTCGAATCGGCGGCCTCGGTCGTGAACGACCACGTGACGTCGTCGACCGGGCTGCCTTGCGATGCGTTATCCCCGTTCCCGTCGAGCCCGAAACCCGCCGGATCGCGAGCGAGGGAGGCGTTCAAGGTCACCGTGATGACCGAAGCGAACGGGAAGTTCGCGTCCGGGTTGAAGGTCACGAAATCCTCTTGGAACGTCCGACCGCTCCAGAGGAACGCTCCCGCGGTACGGTTCCAGGTCGTCGCGCCGTCCGTGTAGGCCAGGGCGGCCTCGACGGATGCCCGGTCCATGCCTTCCGAGAAACGAACCGCCACGTCCGCGGTCACGCTCACGTTCCCGCCGGTCGCGGGGGTCGCGTCGAGCACGCGCGGGGCGTCCCGATCCGGCTCCGTGGTGAAGGAGAACAGGTAATCATCGCCGCCCATCCCGTCCCCGTTCCCGTCCAGGGGATGTCCGTTCACGTCCTTGGCGGTGGCGCCGGCAAGGCGCACGGAATAGGTCGTCCCGTAGGCGAGATAAAGCCCGAACGCGAACCACACGGTCGTGTCGTTCGCGCCTCCGGAGGACGTGTACGGCATCGTCGGGGACACGTGGAACGCGAGGTCCACGGAAGGCACGTTCATGGCCTCATCGAAGTGGAGCGCGACGCCGGTCGTCACGAGGACGTTCGTCGCCCGGTCGGACGGTGTCGTGTTCACGACGCGCGGCGGCACCCCGCTCTCCGAGGTGAACGTCCATTCCAGGCGATCCGTCGGCTCGCCCCCGACGCCGTCTTGGTCCTGATCGAGCGCGTATCCGCGGGAGTCCCGGGCCGTGGGCAGCACGAGGACCGTGATCGATGCGAGCCCGGGGAACGGGGACCTTGGGGTCGCCCGCGAGGTCCATGGCGGGACCGTGGAGTGGGTCCACTGGAATGCAGTCGCGTTCCACGTCTGGTTTCCCAGCGCGACGGAGAACGCGGCCTCCACGGACCCTGCGTTCATCTGCTCCGACCAGGTGATCTGGATCGGGGCCTCGGTAGGGACGTTCGTCCCTCGAGGGCTCCAATTGACCGCCTCGGGGTAGAGGCCTGCGCCCTGGACGACGGCCGCGATGGGCAACGCCGCCAAGAGGCCGAGGACACCGGCGAGCACGCGGGAGGACATGGAGATCCCTGGAGAACGATTGCCATGTCGTCCTATCCGACTTAAGGATTTTTGTACGGCTATGGAATCCTGCAGGCGTCGGATTCGGCCTCCCCGAGGAAAAAGCTTTTTGGGTCACCGGGCCTTGTCCCCCGTTTTCCGACTGGCAACGGAGAATCGTACGTGATAAGGAAAGTAGAGAAGGCTGCGAGCCGGGAGACCGTCCTTAGCCTCTTGGAACCGCTCGTCGCCCGCTGGTTCGGGGGGAAGTTCTCCGGGCTCACGGAGCCCCAGGCCTATGCGCTCCCCCTGATCCACGAAGGACGGAACGTGCTCGTGTCCTCCCCCACGGGGTCCGGCAAGACGCTGACCGCGTTCCTGACCGTCCTGAACGAGCTGTACGCACTCCAGAAGCGTGGGAAGCTCGAGGATCGCATTTACGCAGTGTACGTGAGCCCCCTGAAGGCGCTCGCAAACGACATCAACCGGAACCTGGAAGAGCCGCTCCGAGAGATGACGGAGCTCGCCGCCAACGCGGGCGAGGCAACTCCGGAAATCCGCGTCGGCGTCCGCTCCGGGGACACGAGCGCGAGCGAGCGGCAGCGCCAGGCGCGTCGCCCGCCGCACATCTTTATCACAACTCCGGAGAGCCTCGCGATCGTGCTGAGCGCCCCGAAGTTCCGGGAGAAGTTCCGCGGCGTCCGATGGGTCATCATCGATGAAATCCACGAGGTGTGTTCCAGCAAGCGCGGCGCCCTCCTCAGCGTGACCTTGGAGCGCCTCCAGGAGCAAATCCCCGAGGAATTCACGCGGATCGGCTTGAGCGCCACGATCGCGCCAATCGACGAGGTCGCCAAGTTCCTGGTGGGGTACCGCAACGGGAAGCTCCGGGACGTAAACATCGTCGAGGTCGAGGGGCGGAAATCCCTCGACCTGGCGGTGATGTGTCCCGTTCGCGACCTCACCGAGGTCGACATGGAATCCGCGAACGCGCGGATGTACGCCCTCCTGAGCGACATGATCCAGGAACACCGGACTACCCTGATCTTCACGAACACCCGTTCAGGCACGGAGCACGTCTCGTTCAAGCTCAAGGAGCGCGGCGTGGAGGACCTCGAGGCCCATCACGGCTCCCTGTCCAAGGTGACGCGACTCGAGGTCGAGGACAAACTCAAGAAGGGCCTCCTCAAGGTGGTGGTCTCGAGCACGAGCCTGGAACTCGGGATCGACATCGGCTACATCGACCTCGTCGTCCAGATCGGGAGCCCGAAGAGCGTCGCGAAGGGCCTGCAGCGGATCGGCCGCGCCGGCCACGCGTACGGGGACACGAGCCTCGGCCGCATGGTCGTCTTCGAGCCGTGGGACCTCATGGAGTGCACGGCGTTGGTGAAGGCCGCGTATGACAATCGGATTGACCGCGTGGACATCCCGCGGAACTGCCTCGACGTGCTCTCCCAAGTCCTCGTCGGCATGTCCCTCGAGAAGCGGTGGGACGCGAAGGACGCGCTCGAGCTCGTGCGTCGGTCGTACGCGTACCACGACCTTTCGAAGAAGGACTTCGGGTCCGTGCTCGACTACCTCGCGAGCCGGAACCCCGACGTGCGGGTCTATGCGAAGATCTGGTACGACCCGGAGGAGGACCGGTTCGGCAAGAAGCGGGACGCGCGCATGATCTATTTCACGAACGTGGGCACGATCCCGGAGGAGGGGAGCTATCACGTCTTCAGCGAACGGGGGACGCCCCTCGGGGAGCTCAGCGAGGGGTTCGTGGAGTACCTGAAGCCGAGCGACGTGTTCGTCCTGGGCGGTCGGACGTACCAGTTCCTGCGGGCCCGCGGGACGACCATCTACGTGAAGGATGCCGCGGGGCGGCGGCCGACCGTGCCCTCGTGGACGGGCGAGATGCTTCCCCGTTCGTTCGACTTGTCCCTCCTCGTGGGGCGGTTCCGTGCGGATTTGGCGGCGAAGATCGACGCGGATGGGGAGGAGGTGGCCCAGTCGTGGCTCATGGACACGTATCGCGTGGACGCCGGGAGCGCGCGTTCGCTCGTCTCGTACCTCCAGGAGCAGCGCACGGTGATCTCCGAGTTGCCCACGGACCGGCAGCTCCTCATCGAGGGGTACGTCGACCCGAAGGGCAATCGGAACCTCGTGTTCCATTTTTCGTTCGGACGGCGCACGAACGACGCCCTGAGCCGCGCGTACGCCTATCGACTCTCCCAGCGGACGAAGTCGAACGTGCGCGTCTCCGTGACCGACGACAACTTCATGCTCACGGTCCCGAAGCGCGTGGAGGTCAAGGATGTCGGGAAGATCCTCGCCAGCAAGGACCTCGAGGAGGTGCTGAAGCGCGCGGTCCGGAACACGGAGCTGTTCAAGCAGCGATTCCGCCACTGTGCGACCCGCTCATTCATGATCTTGAGGAACTACAAGGGTCGTGAGGTCAGCATCGGCCGCCAACAGATGCGGTCGCAACGCGTCCTCGACTGGCTCCACGAGATCGAGGACTTCCCCGTCATCCGCGAGACGTACAACGAGATCCTGAACGAGGTCATGGACCTGGGCCGCGCCCGCGAAGTCCTCGAGGGAATCGAGAAGGGCGAGTTGGCGGTGAAGTACAGCGACTTCGCGCCGCTCCCGAGCCCGTTCGCGCACAACGTCGTCCTCGTGGGCATGAGCGACATCGTCCTCATGGAGGACCGCACCTCGCTCCTCCGCGAACTGCACCGCGAAATCCTGAAGAAGGTGCTGCCGCCGGAACAGATTCAGGGGGTCCAGTTCCCCGAGGAAGAAGTCCGCGAATACTTCCGTCGGAAGATCCCGCGCGTGGACCGTAGGGAGGACCTCCTCGACTTCCTCGAGCGCTTCGGCGCGGCGAACCTGGTCCAACAGAAGGGGCCCAACCCGTTCGACCACAGCGCGATCCCGTTTCCGGAACTCCGAACGTGGGCGGGCGAGTTCATGGACGCCGGGAAGGTGCAAAGCGTCTGGACCCCCAAGGGGATCCTGTGGACGGCCACCGTCGAGGTCCCCGTGTTCGCCTCCTTGTACGCGCAGAAATCGCGGCTGAAGCCTCTCGACGAGAAGGTGCTCAAGGTCATCGAGGCGGCGCCTATCTCGCACAAAGACCTCCTCCGTAAGACGAAGATCGGGAAGAACGCCCTGAACGAGATCGTCCGGAAGCTCGAGCGATCGTTCGTCGTCCATCGAAAGGGCGTGGAGGAGACCGTCTATGCGACCCGCGACGTCCGTCGCGAGGACTTCCAGAAGGCCCTGGACCGCGTCATCATCCGTCACCTCGATGTGAGCGGACCCCTCGGCGCGGCCGACGTCGCGTATGCGCTCGATTTGGAGGCGGACATGGTCGCGGAGGCGCTGAAGGACCTGGAGAACGAGGGCGTCGTCGCGTCGGGGCATTTCGTGCTCGGGGAAGAGTACCAGTTCCTCTTGACGAAGGACCTCACGAAACTGCAGAAGAAGGGCGAGACGCGAAAGGTGTTCGACGAGGCGATGGTGAAATCCCTCCTGATGCGAAAGCAGCTTCGCGAGTTCCGTGACCTGGACGACTATTTCGATACATTCCTCGAGGCGGGGATGACGTACGACATCGCGGCACGCCTGCCGAGCTTCCGATGGGAGGATTGGCTGAGGCGTCGCGCCTCTGGGGAGATCCTCGAGGGCCGGTTCCTCGCGGGCCGCGTGCGGTACATCCGCGCCGCCGACGCCCAGCTTTTCCTCTCGACGTATCCGCGCGAGCCCCTCTCGGAATTCGAGGCGAAGGTCCTCGCCCTGATTCGCGCGAACGAGCAGGGTCTCGACCTGTACGGGATCGCCTCCCGGATGAAGGAGGACGTGGAACGCGTGAAGGAGGCCCTCGAGAAATTGGACTGGGAGGTGTACGTGATCCGGAAGTTCCACGGGCAAGACGCGTGGGCCTCGAGGAATTTGTATGTCTCGTACGATCTTCAGCCGGAGATCAACGAGGCCGAGGCGGAGGAGCGCCTCGTCCGGCAGTTCTTGAAGGCGTACGGGCCGACGCCGTTCAGCGGGATCAAGGAATACACGCGGTTCCGGTGGGACGAGCTCGAAGTTCTCGTGGACCGGCTCGAACGGGCGGGCGCCATCGAGCGGATCCTCGTGACGGGGACGCGGGGGGAGGAGGAGATGATCATCCTCAAAGAGGAGGTCCCGCGCCTCGAGGCCACGAAGGTGGGCGAGGTGCGCGACGGCACGCGGATCCTCTCTCTCCTGGACCCATGGACCCAGGGACTGTGGGCCCAGATCGCAGCGAAGTGGGGCGAGGGCTGGTTCTACGTCGTGATCCGGGACGGCGACCTCGTGGGGATGGTCGAGAAGTGGGAGATGTCCGGCGCGGTCGAGCTGCGGGAGATCGACCTCGTCGATCCGACGATCCTTCCGGACGTGCTTGGGGGGGTCGATCGCATGATGGCGTACTACCGCCAACGCGGGTTCGACGTCGTCCGCATCACGCAGGCGCTCCGGACGCCCGTCCCCGAGCTCGCGGACGACCCCGCGAAGCCGTTCCTCGCGGCGGGCTACCATCGAATCGGAGACTTCCTCGCGAAAGGGGACTTTGTCCCGGGCGTGTTCGCGCCGGAGGACTTGACCGCGTACCTGGTTTGGCGGCAAGGGATCCACCCGGACCGGCGGTTCGCAGACCCGCTCGCCGCTGCCGTCGCGCTCGGGGGCCTTCGTTCGGACTTCGCGGCGCGCCTCCGATCCCTGGAGTTCACGCCGCTCGAGAAACTCCACCGCAAGGGACTGCTGTACAAGGGGAGCGTGATTCCCGAGTACGTCACCTACTGCACCCTGGCGCAGCTCGGTCTGTTCCAGCGGGCGAAGGACGTAAAGCTCGTGCCCCCGATGAAGCAGATCCTGCAGATCGTCCGCGCGGAGCAGCCGGCGACCCGGATGAAGGTCCATCAGCTGTCGCCGGCGGGGTTCGGTCCCACCCACGCCGCGCTCAAGAAGCTCCTCGAGGGCAACCACGTGACGCGCGACGCGGCGAACCGATACCTCGCGGTGCCGCCGCCGAAGATGGACGTGCGGAACGCGAGACGGGAGGTGCTCGCCTCCCTGTTCCGGGCGTTCGGGATGTTCAGCGCGGAGAACCTGGCGGCGTTCACGCGATTCGAGTACCCGATGGCGGAAGTCCGGAAGTTCCTTCGGGAGTTCGAGGACGACGGGCTTCTCGTGAAGGGCTTCTTCCGCGCGGGGGAGCGGTCGTTGTACTGGCTCCTCAAGGAGGACCTGGACCGGATCGGGACGGTCCGGTTCGACGATTCGTTCGTCCTCACTCCGTTGGACAACCTCTCCTTGTACCTGCGACGCGAGATGGCCGACAAGTTCGGCATGGGCGTCGCCTACATCGTGTTCCGGGGTCCGGAGGCCGTGGCGGCCTTCCGAGGGAAGCGCCGGAAGTGGCAACTCCTCGTGACGGAGCTCGTCGGCGATCCCAAGGCGCTTGCCATCGTCAAGGTGTTCGGCGACCGGAACGAGGTCCGGGTCACGGAGGAGTCGATGCAGATCCCGGACGCGGAGGTCATGGAGTGGTACGAGAAGATGTACGGGAAAGGCGGGGCGAAGTGATCCTACCGCTTCGCGCGCCAGCGGCTCCGGGTGAAGAACGAGAGATGGATTCCGCCCGCGGAAACCCCCGGACCCACCGCGGGCTCGGACCCTTCGCGGACGCGATCGTCCGTGTCTCGGCCGTACCCGCCGGGCTCCACGAGGGTCCGCCGCCGGTCCACGAGGAAGAACGCATAGGCACCGCCGCCGCATAGGAGCGCGGCTAGGAACGTGAGCGGTTGGAGGGTGCCCACCCAGGCGAGGAACGATCCGGTCGCCGCCAACGTCAGGACGCGGGCCGCCCACCGGATCTGCGCGGTTCGGTCCACGCGCTCGCGACGGGCCGGCTGGCTATCAGCCTTGCGCAGGCGGCGCGGCCTCGCGGATCACGGTCAGGGAGAGGCCGTCGAGGACCACGAGGGCCTTGCACTTGAAGCACCGCACGCCCTCCAACGGGTCGAGGCCTTGCAAGTCCTTCAGTTCGAGTCGCGCGCCCTGGCAGTACGGGCAATCGAAACTGAGCCGGACGTCTCGTCCCCGCATCCGGTCCAGCGTGTATTTGTCGATCAAGGTCATGTGGACGCACCCTCGATGATCGTGCAGTGCGTGCTCCGCCCGCGGCGTTCCACGAGGATCAGGCGCCGGTGGCTCAGGACGGCGATGTGGTAGTTGACCGTTGGCGGCGTGAGCGTGAGTCGCCCCGCGATCTCCTTCTGGGTGATGCCGGGGTGTTCTCGTATCACTGCGAGGATTGTCGTCTGGATCTCGTTCGGCTGGTAGACGTCGTCCGCGGGCATCCGATAGTTCATCGGATAGAACCGGCGGTACAGCCCGTACCGCTTCGACTTGATGAACTGCTCCCGCTCGAGCGTCCGGAGGTGGTGCGCGAGGGACCCGTTCGTCAGTCCCAGCGCTTCCTTGATCGCGTTGTAGTGCTCGCCCGGGTTCGCCTGGATGTAGCCGAAGATCTGGCCGCGGACGAAATGGTCGAGCACCCGCTCCCGCTTGATCTTCGTGTAGAGCGGGAGGAAGAAGAGGAGGAAAGCGAACTTCGCGTTCTCGTTGAGGAGCGCCGCGGCGGCCAACAGGGCCGCGGACGAGGCCGCGACACCCACGGCCAAGAGAATGCCCGGTGAGCCGACCCCGCTCGCCGACACGACGATCGTGAACGACTGCACCGCCACCCCGCCGTTGGCGTCTTGGACCTGCACCTCGACGGCAAACTCCCCGACCTGCCCCGCCGCCGGGGTCCATTCCAAGAGGCCTGTCGACGCATCGACCCGCATCCCCTCCGGCGCCGTGAGCAGGGCGAACGTGTGCGCGTCGTTCGCCGGATAGTCGTCCTCGACCGCGAGGAGGTACCCGTACGCCGCTCCGGCGGTCGCCCGCAGGACCGGGGCGCTCGTGATTCGCGGGGGATCGTTCACGAGGACCGTGAACGCGTTGCTCTCGATCGCCGGATGGTTCGGATTCCCGTCCCAGGCGGTCACGCGGAATTCCGCGGTGCCGAACCAGGACCCTTCGGACTCGAAGTCGAGGCCGGCTCCGTCCACGGTCGCGCGGAGGTGCCCGGGCTCGGACTCGTACGTGACGGCAAACGTGAGCCGATTGTGGTCGTCCACGAAGAACTGGCGGAGGTCGATGAGCCCCTTTGCGCTGGTGCCCCGGTTCACCACGTACGTCGAGGGAATCGGGCGGATCAGCGCAGGCATCGCGTCCTCCTGGAGGTACAGGAGGAACACGTCCGGGTTCTGGGACCTCACGAGGACGTCCGCGAACCCGTCCGCGTTCACGTCCCCAATTCCCACCCATTCCCCGCCGGTCCCCGACGCCGCCGCGAGGACGACGTCGGGCACCGGCGCGCCGAACGAGCCGCTCTGCTGGAGGAAGATGTCGACGGAGCCGTCGAGCCTCGCGACGGCGATGTCGACGCGCCGGTCGTCGTTGACGTCCCCGATCGCCACGCCGGACGTGAACGGACCCGGGAACGTCACGTCGGCGGCGAAGCTGGTCCCTCCCCACCGCCAAAGCCGCACGCTGCCGGACTGGCCCGACGTCGTGACGACGAGGTCCGTGACGTCCGACATCGCGGCGACGCCGAGGGTGATGGGCCCGCTCGTGCTTGGGGAGAACGCGATCGGGTCGAGGTTCAGGAGCCCTTCCGCCGTCTGGAGGTACACGCGGACCTCCCCCCACTTCCCCAGCGCGAGGTCGTCGCGTCCGTCTCCGCTCAGGTCGCCCACGGCGAGGGACTGGAAGGCAATGCCATCCGCGACGTCCACGGACGCATTCGAGGTGAACCGTTCGGGTCCGCTCTGCTGGAAGAAGATGCGCGCGCCGGTCGCACCGAGGACCGCGAGGTCCTCCCGCGCGTCGCTGTTGAAGTCGCCCAGGGCGACCCGCCCCGCGCCGGGCGCGTCGAGCACAATCGCCGGCGCAGCCAGTAGATTGTGCGCGAATCCGAGCACGTGTTGGCCGTCCGTGGCGATGAGGTCCGTCCGCCCGTCCCCGTCGAAGTCCCCGGTCGCGAGGTCGCGCACCCCCGGGATGGGAATATTGAACGAAGGATACGGCGCGATCCCCTGGGCGCTTCCGTTGTAGACCCATACCGTCGATCGATTGCCGTCGATCGCGGCGAGGTCCGTCCAGCTGCTGCCCCCGAGGTCCGCCAACACGAACGGCCCGGAGCCGTACGCGGGGAACGATCGGTCCCACGTCGGCCGCGTCGGGTAGGCGGTCGCGGGAAGGGCGAGGAGGATCGCCCACACGACCGCTCCGGCGAGCGGGAGGAACGCCCGTGCCATCGTGAGAAACGGGGACCTCATGCCCTCTCTTCCTGGGCGGGCTCGCCCGCCCGGCGAGAGGTCGAAGTTAGGGAGCGGCGCTCATATATAGTCTGGTACACCTGTCGAATCCTGGCGGCACTCATGCGCCCGCCGCGGCGCCCGCGGTCAGGCGCACGGCGGCGTCCGCGCACTCCGCCGCCTCCTCGAACCGCCCGAGTTTCGTGAGGACGAATCCCTTGTTCACCCACGCAGTCCGGTACGCAGGGTCGAGCTGGAGTGCCTTCTCGTAGCACGCGAGGGCGAGCTCCGGTTTCCCGAGGCGGGCGAGCGCGTTCGCTTTGTTGTTCCACGCCACCTCGTACCCCGGATTCACCTTGATCGCGGAATTGTAGCACTTCAGGGCGTCGTTCATCCGCCCGAGGCGGGTGAGCGCGGTCCCTTTGTTGATCCACGCGATCTCGTTCTCGGGGTGCAATGCGAGCGCTTGGTCGAGCGTGCGGAGGCCTTCCTGGAACCGTTCCGCCGCCACGAGGGCGGCGCCCTTCCCGTACCATCCCGCCGGGACGTCGAACGCCATGCGCCGGCCCATCCGGATCGCGCTCTCGTACGCGACGATCGCCTTGTCGTACTCCCGGCGCGCAAACGCGGCGTCGCCGCGCGCGAGTCGTTGATCCGTGGCCGCGCGCAACCATCGCCGGAGGACGACGAACGCGGCCGACCCGAACGCAAGCGCCGCACCGAGCCCCCAGAGCACGCCGTCGATTCCCGGTGGACCCGGGGCCGCGAGCAGGAACGGGGAGACGG
>Ga0137380_10004474_pt1 | contig 12331 bp, 4 predicted proteins | sample SagtaG_17_FD_104809 | JGI IMG/M metagenome (GOLD analysis project Ga0137380, IMG submission 104809) | Vadose zone soil microbial communities from Sagehorn Ranch, Mendocino, California, USA - Sage2_L_100_16 metaG | ecosystem: Environmental > Terrestrial > Soil > Vadose zone | place: USA... | reverse complement strand
CAGCTTGCGGTACATCAGGGCGACGATGGCGAAGGCCAGACCCATGTTCGCGAGCGCGAAGTAGGGCGTCAAATCGAGCGGGATCACGCGGCCGACCAACCCGCGGACGGTGAAGTGCGCGCTCGCGGAGACGTCGGGACTCAGGGGTCGATGGAGGCTATCGACCAGTTGGAGCGTGACGTTGTGGGGTCCGTCGGGCAATCCGAGGTGCGCGGGCTGGTAGTCCGTGAGTTCCTGGTAGAAGACGCCGTCCACGAGCACGTGGATGTGGCCCTCCCTCGGAACGGCAGGGCCTCCCGGCGGGACGAGGACGAAGTTCACGACGCGGTAGGACAGGTACAAATCCGTCCCGAGGACGGCCTCCTCCTTGGGGAACGCGATGGAAAGGCCCGGTGGGCCCGCGGCAGGTCCCCGGGTCACCGCGACGGAGACGAACTGGGCCACGTCCGGGGTGAGGCCGGTCCCATTGTCCATCACGAGCCGCAGGAGGATCGTGTGGGAGCCGGAGGCGAGCGACAAGCGGAACGCATTCACGCTGACCTGCGAGGTCACCGCTCCGTCGACCGAGACCTCGACGTGGCCGGCACTCGGCGAGGACGGACCGGTGCCCGGTGTAGTGAGGTTGAAGTTCGACACGACGAAGACGACCGCGACCGGACTCTCGTTTCCGATGACTGCGTTGTTCGCGGGCGACACGATGGACAGCGTGGGAGGCGACGCCGCCCGGGCGTTCGATGCGGCCGATCCCGAAACGACCAAGAGGCCCATCGTCGCGCAGACGCAGGCAAGGGTTCGCGCGTTCATGGTCCGGTCCCGTGCGGCTACAACTCGTCCCTCGGAGGGAGCGGCGTTCGAACCTCCGCCTTTCTCCGGCGGAGGAACAGGATGACCAAGATGAAGACCTCGAGGAAGAGCACGCCGCCGTTGAGGACCAGGGGCAGGGTCGCGGATGTAGAGGCGGTGACGTGGAACGTAATCGAGGCGGACACGTCGGGACTCAGCGGCGTGTCGTCGTTGTTCACGAGTCGCATCGTGAGGACATGGTCCCCGTCCGGCAGCGAGACGAGGAAGCCGGGCTCGTATTGGGCGAGCACCTCCATCACGTCCCCGTCCAAGATCATCTGGACGTGTCCCTCGTTCGGGGCGTTCGCCTGTCCGTGCGGCTCGACGAAGCTGAAGTTTGAGACCTGGAACGAGATGTAGACGCCGTGGCCGGTCCGCTCGTCCGGTTTCGGCGAGACGATCCCAACCGTCGGGATGTTCCCCGCGGGGCCCTGGGTCGCGACGACCCGGAGGGACGCGCTCACGTCCGGGGTCAACGGCGCCCCGTCGTTCCCGACGAGCCGCAACAGGATCGTGTGCGGACCGGAGGCGAGCGGTAGCACGATCGGCTCGACCTGGACGAGGAGGCGTGCCAGTGCGCCGTCGACGAAGACGTTGAGGTGGCCTTCGTTCGGGGCGACCACCTGACCCAGACGTCCCGGTTGGACAAGCACGAAGTCCGACGCGAGGAAGTGCACGATCACGGGGGTCCCGTTCCCCGCGATGGCGCCGTCCGCGGGAGAGACGATCGTCAGCGACGGAGTGGCCGCTCGCGCGGGAGAGCTCGACAAGGAGAACGCGGTGAGGCATGCCAAGAGAATGAGCGATACCACCGCGCACCGCGGGCGCAGGGACCCATTTCGTCCCTGCGGGGCTCTCGGGCGTCTCATCGCTTCCGCCTCCAATCGTGGACGTACAGGACGCCGACGATGGCGGCTCCCAGGCCGATCTGCGCCGTGAACAGATAGGGGCTGAGGTCTGGGATGGGAGCGACCTTCTGCTCTCCTTCCACGCGAAAGCTCGTCGAGTCCGAGGCGTCCGGGTTCAACGGCTCGCCCGCGCCATCCACGAGCCGCATCGTGACCGTATGGTCCCCGTCCGGCAGGTCGGAGAAATGCGCCGGTTCGTACGTCGTGATGTCCTTGAAGACGAGCCCGTCGACGAGGACGCGGAGGCGGCCCTCGTTCGGCACGCTCTCCCGCCGACCGGGGGGCACGAGCGTGAAGTTCGTGATCCGGAAGGAGATCGTGATGTCGTCTCCCCACAGGTCCCCGGGGAACGGATAGAGGATCTCCACATAGGTGATCGCGATCCGCGGCGTGCCCGTCGCGGGTCCGCGGGTCAGGGTGACGTTGATCGAGGCGCTCACGTCCGGGGTCAGGGGCGTGCCGTTGTCGGAGACCAGGCGCAACAGGACCTGGTACGTGCCCGAATCGAGCGCGAGGACCACGGTCGGCTTGCTGACCACCGCCGTCAGGTTCCCGTCCACGATCACGTTCACGTGACCCTCGTTCGTGGCGGGTCCCGGTCCCGCGGTCCCAGGCTCCGTGAGATTGAAATTCTGAACTGCGAAGACGATCACAAGAGGGCTCCCGTCCCCGATCACCGCGTGGTCCGCGGGCGACACGATCGTGAGGGTCGGGGGCGGGGGGGCAGCCCTCACGTCCGCCGCGGGCAACCCAATCCCGAACAGAAGGCCGACCACAGCGAGGAGGAGGACCAACCTTCGACCGCTCATCGGACCGTCCCCAATTGTGGCCAACACAAAGCGTTACACCGAACTTTTGCCGAGGATGAGCGCGGGCCCTATTAATCTAAGGCCACGAGGCACGGAGGCTCGCTGGTTTCAACTTTGAGAATAGGTGTGAACGCAAATATTCAAGCCTTAGGAAGAAACTCCTATCTAGGCTCAAGGGACCGTCCCTTTGGGCTTTTGAGTATGCAGGGGGAGAGTGGAGGCGGAGTAGCGGAGACCTTAGTCTCAACCCTCCTGGTGCTCGCCGCGATCCTCATGGCCTTCGTCCCCTTCGCCGGTCCGTCGAGTCCTACCGTCGTCGCACATACCACGGTCCTCCTGTCGGGGCGGGCGCTTTCCTTCTCGTCGGAATCGTTCGGCCTTTCGGCGCCGGTGGTCTCTTCCTCCCCGCCGACCGGAGCGAACTTCGACTACGTCCTCACGATCGTCCTGGAAAACAAGGCGATCTGCGACATCCTCACGTCGTGCAACGGAACCGCGCCGTACCTGACGAGCCTCGCTGCCGCCTCGGGCCTGGCCACGCACTACCATGGAGTCACCTCGCCCAGCCTCGGGGACTACCTTTCCCTCACGGCCGCGAGCACGTTCGGCTGCACCGCCGATTCGCTTCCGAACGCGTCCGCGTGCACGCGACTGGCGTGGAACGCCACGAACATCGTGGACCGCCTCGAGGCGGCGAACCTCACGTGGAAGGCGTACCAGGAGAACATGCCGAGCGACTGCTTCGCCGGAAACCAATACCCGTACGCCGCGAAGCACAATCCGTTCGTCTATTACAAGGACATCGCGACGAACGCGAGCCGCTGTGCGCGGGACGTGCCGTCGGGGGCGTCCAACCAGGTCCTGCTGGACGACCTCGCTTCCACCGCGACGGCCTCGAACTACATGTGGTTCACCCCGAACCTCTGCCATGACATGCACGACTGCAACGTGACGGCGGGGGACACCTTCCTGTCCGGGCTCGTGCCGCAGATCCTGAACAGCACCGTGTTCCAGACGCAGCGGGCGGCCCTCCTGATCACCTTCGACGAGGACGGAAACGGTGCCGGCTCGCCGGACCTTTACGCGGTCTGGGCCGGACCCGCCGCGAAGCAGGGCTTTCAGTCGAACGTCCCGTACGACCACTATTCAGCCCTCCGCACGATTGAAGCGAACTGGAACCTCGCGCCCCTGACCGCGAACGATACCGCGGCCGTCCCCATGAACGAGTTCTTCCCCGGCCTCCCTACCGCACGATTCGTCACCTCTCCGACGTGGCCGAAGGGCAACACGACGGTCACGTTCGACGGGTCTTCGTCCTCGAGCGACATCCCGAACGCGACGCTCCAGTACCGGTGGGACTGGACGGACGACGGGACGTGGGACACGAATTGGTCCACGACTCCGACCGCGACGCATGTCTACGGGTCCTCGGGCCTCCACACCGCCGCGCTCCAGGTCCAGGACGTCCGGGGATCGAACAAGACGACCCGCATCGTGACCGCGGATGACCTGCCTCCCGTGACGACGGCCACCCTGTCCGGGGCGCTGGGCCAGAACGGCTGGTACACCGGGAACGTGACCATTACCCTGAATGCGACGGACGACCGCAGCGGCGTCGCCTATACGACCTACCATCTGGATGGATCCGCCGTCCGGACCTATGTGGACCCGATCGTCGTGAGCGGGGACGGGCTCCACACGCTGACCTACCATTCTGTGGACCGGGCCGGCAACTCCGAAACCCACAAGGACGCGACCTTCCAGAAGGACGGTACCGCTCCTGCCACCGCGGTCGCGTTCTCCGGGACGTTGAACGGAAGCCGGTTCCTCACGCCGATCCTCGTCACCCTGTCGGCGATGGACGCCCTCTCCGGCGTCGCCGTTACTCAGGTCCAGATCGACGGCGGCCCTGCGACGAACTACACCCTCCCGTTCCTGGTAAGCAACGTGGGCTCCCATGTCGTCCAATACCATTCCATCGACGTCGCGGGGAACATCGAGCCGACGAACTTCTTCTCGGTCGTCAACGGGACGATTACCAATGTGTCCCTCCTCTCGCGGGCCGTGCTGAACGGGACCGCGGGTTTCTCCGGCTGGTACACCTCCGCGGTCACGGTGACCCTGGAGCTCGTGAACGGGACCTCGCCCCCGGACTCCATCGGGTATCGGCTCGATGGCGGGGCCTGGGTCGTGTACGCCCAGCCGTTCGTCGTGGCTGGCGACGGAATCCACAGTTTGGACTTCAATGCCACGAACGGCGCCGGCCTGAACGAGGCGACCCATCATACAACGATCCAGATCGACACGACCCCGCCCATATCCACGTCGAGCCTGTCAGGTACCCCCGGCAACGACAGTTGGTACGTCTCCGCCATCAAGGTCGTCCTGAATGCGACGGACAATACGAGCGGGGTGGGGAACATTTCCTACCGGATTGATGGAGGGGCCTGGTCGCTCTACACCGCTCCCTTCTTCCTGAACGAAGGACGGCACACGCTTGAATACCACGCGACGGATTTCGCGGGCCTCTCGGACCTCGGCCATTCGGTAGGCGTCAAGATCGACACAACGAAACCCGTCTCGACAGCGGCCGCCTCCGGGACGGCGGGGAACAACGGCTGGTACGTGACCCTTGCCACCGTCGTCCTGAATGCATCGGATCTGACGAGCGGCGTGGCGCGCATTTCATACCGGGTCGACGGAGGTCCGTGGCAGACCTATTCCGTTCCCTTCGCCCTCAGTGACGGCGTGCACCTCGTCGAATACAAGGCCACGGACAACGCTGGACTCACGGAAACCACGAAATCTCTGACCGTGAAGGTCGACACCGTGGCTCCGTTGACGACGGCGTCGCTCTCTGGTGCGCCGGGCAGTAATGGCTGGTTCGTCTCCGACGTAAACGTTTCCTTGAACGCGACCGATGCGACGAGCGGCGCGTCGAGCATCACATACCGAACTGACGGAGGGGCTTGGACGGCGTACCTGGGCCCCTTCGTCCTCGGCGAAGGACGTCATAAGGTCGACTTCTACGCCACGGATCTCGCCGGGAACGTGGAGCTGTTTGTTACCCAGACGGTTTTGGTCGACACGACGCCGCCCGCGACCGCGGCGAACCTGTCGGGGACCTTGGGCCATAGCCCCTGGTACGTCAGCTCCGTGACGGTGTACCTGAACGCGACGGACGCGACGAGTGGCGTGTCCGGCCTCGTGTACCGCTTGGACGGAGGCAATTGGACGACCTACACGGGCCCACTCACTCTAGCCGATGGCGTGCATCTCATCGAATACTACGCGATCGATGTGGCGGGGCTCGTCGAGGCGACGAAGTCGCGGACCGTCTCGATCGATACCGTGCCTCCGACGACGACCGCCGCCTTGTCCGGAAGCGCCGGCGCCAACGGCTGGTTCGTGTCCGCGGTGACCGTCTCCCTGAACGCGACGGACGCTACGAGCGGTATTGCGAACGTTTCCTATCGGATCGACGGAGGCGCATGGCTCGTCTACAGCAGCCCCTTCGTCGTCGGCCAAGGAGTCCACACGGTGGATTACTTCTCCGTGGATCTCGCCGGCCTCCCCGAGACGATGCATTCGCAAATCATCCATGTCGACACGACGGCCCCGACTACGACGTCCGCCCTCGCCGGGACCACAGGCGCGAACGGATGGTATACGTCGAATGTCACCGGGAGTCTCTCCGCGAGCGACCCGGAGAGCGGCATTGCCAACGTCTACGTTCAGGTCGACGGGGGAGGGTGGACCGTTTACACGAGTCCGGTCACGCTCACGGATGGGACGCACGTCGTCGACTACTATGCCGTCAACATCGCAGGGTTGTCGGAAGCGTCGCATTCGGTCAGTATCCTTGTCGACACCGTTTCTCCAGCGACGTCCATCTCACTTTCAGGGACCCCGGGGGCGAACGGTTGGTACACATCCAACGTGACGGTCTCGCTCACCGCAACAGACGCGACGAGCGGCGTGGCGACCACTTCATATCGAATCGACGGAGGCTCGTGGCTCGCGTACACGGGGCCGTTCGCCTTGGGGACAGGATCTCACGTCGTGGACTACTTCTCTGTGGATCTCGCGGGCCTCACGGAGGTCTCGCCTTCTCAGAGCATCGCCATCGATACGACGCCTCCGTCGACGACCGCCTCGGTTTCCGGGACGGCAGGAGCGAACGGCTGGCACACCTCGAATGTCATCGTGAGCCTCTCGGCCAGTGATGCGGAGAGCGGCATTACCAATGTCTACGTCCGGGTCGACGGGGAAGGTTGGACCGTTTACACAGGTCCGGTCACGCTGACGGACGGGGCGCACGTCCTGGAATACTACGCGATCAACAACGCCGGGTTGACCGAGACGTCACATTCGGTCGCCATCCTTGTCGATACGGTTCCTCCGACGACAGCCATGTCGCCTTCCGGAACACTCGGTGCGAACGGATGGTACACGTCGAGTGTGACGGTGGCGCTGAACGCGACGGACGCGACGAGCGGCGTGGCGACGACCTCCTATCGAATCGACGGGGGTGCGTGGCTCGCGTACACGGTGCCGTTCGTCCTGGGCGACGGGCAGCACGTCGTGGACTACTTCTCCACCGATCTCGCAGGGCTCTCAGAAACGATGCATTCTCAGAGCCTCGCAATTGATACGACGCCCCCGACCACGACCGATTCGGTTTCCGGGACGACAGGAGCGAACGGATGGTATGTCACGACCGTGGCGGTCAGCTTGTCCGCGACGGATCTGGGGAGTGGGATCCAGGACGTGTACAGTCGCGTCGACGGCGGGGCCTGGCAAGTCTACTCGGGACCCGTCACGGTCACGGACGGAACGCATGTCTTCGAGTACTACGCCGTGAACGGTGCGGGTCTCATCGAGGGGACGCATTCCCTGTCCCTCGCGGTCGACACGACCCCACCCGCGAGCGCGATCGCGCTCTCCGGGACGGCGGGAGCGAATGGATGGTACGTTTCGAACGTGACCGCCTCCCTGAGCGCATCGGACGCCACGAGCGGCGTGTCGAGCATTTCCTACCGGGTCGACGGAGGCTTGTGGTTGACCTACAATGGTCCGTTCGTCTTGGGCGAGGGGACGCACGCCGTGGACTACTTCGCCTCCGACCAAGCCGGCCTCGTGGAAGCGATGCATTCCACGACGGTCGCCATCGACATGACCCCACCGGCGACGACCGCGACGACCACGGGGACCGCCGGGGCGAACGGATGGTACGTCTCGAACGTCATTGTCAGCCTCTCCGCGAGCGACTCCGGGAGCGGCGTCGCGACGTTGTACGTTCGAGTCGACGGTGGAAGTTGGGCGATATATTCGGGCCCGATCACGTTGACGGAAGGGACCCATGTCCTCGACTACTATGCCGTGGACCTCGCCGGGCTCATCGAAGCGGCGCATTCCCTCTCCGTTTCCGTGGACGCGACGCCTCCCACAGCCACGAGTTCCTTGGCAGGGACCTCGGGTGCGAACGGATGGTACACGTCCAACGTGACGGTCTCACTCACCGCGACGGACGCGACGAGCGGCGTGGCCGCGGTGAATTACCGGATCGACAACGGCTCTTGGCTCGTGTACACCGGCCCCATGCTGCTCGGCGAGGGCCGTCACCTGATCGAATACGGGGCGAGCGACGTGGCCGGAAACCTGGAGTCGATCCAGTCCCGCAGCATCTCGGTCGATACGAGTCCTCCCGTCAGCTCCGTCGCCCTCTCGGGCACCCAGGGGGCGAACGGTTGGTACGTGACCGGGGTCTCCGCCACGCTGACGGCGACGGACGCCACGAGCGGGGTCGCGATCATCTACTACCGAATCGACGGCGGCCCCTGGGCGACCTATTCCGGTGCCGTGACCCTCGCGGAAGGTCGGCACGTCCTCGGGTTCCGCGCCACGGATCACGCGGGGAACGTCGAACTCGACCGATCCGTGGGCGTCCCCGTGGACACGACGACGCCCATGAGCACCGCGGTCCTGGAAGGATCGCTCGGCGACAACGGATGGTATCGGTCGAACGTGACGGTCTCTCTCGACGCCTCCGACGCGACGAGCGGGGTCGCGCAGATCTCGTACCGACTCGACAACGGCTCCTGGCTTGTGTATGAAGGGGCCTTCGTCCTGACGCAGGGCGAGTATACCCTCGAATACTTCGCGGTGGATGCCGCCGGACTCGTGGAGCCGACGCACACGACGATGATCCGGATCAACACGCTCGCACCGATCACGTCGGCCTCGGTCTCCGGCACGGTCGGGGCGAACGGCTGGTACATCTCGTCCGTGTCGGTGACGCTGAATGCCTCCGACCGGGACGGCGGCGTCTCGGCGATCTTCTACCGATTGGACGGAGGATCGTGGACCGTGTACTCCGGGCCCATCGTCGTTGGGGATGGCCGACGGGTCCTCGACTACTACGCCACGGACCGCTCCGGCAATCTGGAACCGGCCCATACGAAGACCTTCTCGATCGACTCGACGCCTCCGGTGGCCTCGGCCAGTCTGCTCGGGACCGTCGGTGAGAACACCTGGTACGTCTCAAACGTCACCGTCACGATCGATGCCTCCGATGCGACCAGCGGCGTCGCGGGGATCCGGTACCGCATCGACGGAGGCCCCTGGCAACCATACGGAGGTCCTTTCATGCTCGGACCGGGGCGCCATTCCCTCGATGTATTCGCGTTCGATGCCGCGGGGTTGTGGAGCCTCTTCTCGACGACGGTGATCGACATCGACCTCGTGGGGCCCGCGACGGTCGATTCGGTGGCCGGGATCGCGGGCGAAAACGGATGGTACGTCTCGGACGTGATCGTGACCTTGTCGGCCTCCGATTCCGGGAGCGGCGTTGCCTCGACCGCCTACCGCCTCGATGGCGGGGCCTGGATTACCTACGCAGGCCCGCTCTCGATTTCGCAGGGCGGCCGGCACCTCCTCGAGTTCGCCTCCGTCGACCGGGCCGGCAACCGGGGACCCATCGTCCGGGATTCCGTGGACGTGGAAGCCTCGAAGCCCTACTTCCTCTCCCTCTCGGGGTCGGCGAACGCGACTTCCTCGCCGGTCCGGATCACCTGGAGTGCGGCGGACAACGACTCCGGGATCGCCGGATACGAGATTCGCGTGGACGGGGGCGCCTTCTTCTCCGTAGGGATGGCGACGTCCATCCTGCTGAACCTGACCGACGGGTCGCACATGGTTCAGGTCAAGGCCTTGGACGGAGCGGGACAGTCGACGATCGGGACGTTGGCCGTCCGGGTCCTTTCCGCGTCGGGCGCGCCCTTCAGATCCCTGTTCCTCGTCGTCGGGGCGCTGGTCGGCGGCGCCGTCGCGGTCGTCGCATTCCGTATGTGGCGTGGCCGTCGCGGCCCGAACACGAAGTCCCGCTGATTCGGAGAATGGGCTCGATGGATCGCAACGCGAACGTGCGTGACGGAATCCGGTTACTTCGTTTCCATTCCCGATAATACGGGCGGCGATTTCGCCCAAGGTTTTTACAGGGTCCGCCGCTACTGGCGGAACACGCGAGGGCAGGAAGGAGGGTGCGAGTGAACACGATGCGGGTGATCCTCGTGGCCCTCCTCCTCATGGCCGTGGGCGTGACTACGTCGACCCCATCTTGGCGGACGACGCCCGCACCGGCGATCCTCACCAGGTCCGCCGCGCCGGTGGCGTACTTCGACTACGTCCTGGTCATCATCATGGAGAACCACAACCTCTGCGACCTCCTCACGAGCTGTGGCGGAACCGCCACGTACCTGTCCGGCCTCGCCAGTTCCTATGGAGTCGCGACGAAGGACATGTATTGCCACACGAACCCGAGCCTTCCCAATTACCTGTGCCTGACGAGCGGGTCAGATTTCGGCTGCACGGCGGACGCCAGCCCGAACTCGATCGCGTGCACGAAGACCGCGTGGGGGGCAACGAACATCGTGGACCGCCTCGAGGCAGCCGGCTTGACGTGGAAGGGTTACATGGAAGACATGCCGAGCAACTGCTACGCGAGCGACAGCGGGAACTACGTCGTCCACCACAATCCTTTCGTGTACTACAGCGACATCGCGAACAATGCGACCCGTTGCGCCCAGGTCGTCCCCGCCGGACCCTCCCCCGACTCGGATGCGACCCTGCTCGCCGACCTCGGGTCTGCGACGACGGCATCGAACTTCATGTGGCTCACCCCGAACAAATGCAACGACATGCACAGCTGCTCGATCCATCAGGCAGACACGTACATGTCGGGACTCGTCCCGCAGATCCTCGACAGCACGCTCTTCAAGACGACGCGGGCGGCCCTCTTCGTCACGTACGACGAAGGATACGACCAGCCGGTCTACACGGTGTGGGCGGGCTCCGTGGCGAAGACCGGCTATCTGTCGTCCTTCGATTACAACCACTTCTCCTTCCTCTCCACGGTCGAGGCGAATTGGAACCTGTCCTCCCTGACCGCGAACGACGGGGACGCCCCGAACATGGCCGAGTTCTTCATGGGACAACCTTCCCGCGGCGTCTCGACTCAGCCGACCTCCCCGTTCCCACTCGGGATCGTGCTCGGCATCGCGATCCCGGTCGCGGCCGTGGCGATCGTGGCGTTCCTGCTGCTCCGCCGTCGAGCGGGGAAGAAGGGTTCGCCGGCGAAACCGAGTCCATCGTCGTCAGGCCCGGCCAAACCGCCGACACCCGGCGACGAAGGCGCGGACGAGGACGAATGGGAGATCTGACGCGGCCCCCGGAGCACCATGGCCTTCCGTTCCCGTCGGGTGTGGGGTGTCCTTGCCGCAATCGCAATCGAACTCATGGTCGCGCTCGCTGCCGGGACGACCGGCCCGGCTCCCTCCGGCGTTGACGGGAGGCAGGTCCGCAGTGCCGCGGCGGTGGGACTCTACTTCGACTACCTCGTGACCATCGTCATGGAGAACAAGAACCTCTGCGACGTCCTCACCTATTGCGGCGGATCCGCTCCGTACCTGACGAACCTCGCGGACACCTGGGGCATCGCAGACGAGGACCGCTACTGCAACGTAAATCCAAGTCTCCCGAACTATCTCTGCCTCACCGGCGGATCCGATTTCGGATGCCGAGGCTACAGCGGCAATCCGAATTCGAACGCGTGCACGGGCGCCGCCTGGAACGCCCCCAACATCGTCGACCGCCTCGAGTTGGGTGGGTTGACGTGGAAGGCCTATATGGAGGACATTCCGAGCAACTGCTACGCGCGGGATTCTGGGGACTACGCGGTGCGGCACAATCCGTTCGTCTATTACCAGGACATCGCGACAAACGCGAGCCGCTGTGCGCGGGTGGTACCCTCGGGCAACGCGGCAAGCGTCCTCCTGGACGACCTCGGATCCACGACGACCGCCTCGAACTACACGTGGTTCACGCCGAACGACTGCAACAACATGCACAGCTGCGACGAGTCGATCGGTGACACGTACATGTCCATCCTCGTCCCGAAAATCCTGAACAGCACGATCTTCCGGACGACCCGTGCGGCGCTGTTGATTGCGTTCGACGAGGGCTATGGTTTCCCGACCTATACCGTCTGGGCCGGTCCCGTCGTCAAGATGGCCTATGCCTCGTCGTACGGATACACGCACTACTCGGTCCTGGCGACGATCGAGTCGAATTGGAATCTGTCCCCTCTCACGCCGAACGACCGAGACGCCCCGCATATGGGGGAGTTCTTCCTCGGTCAGCCCTCCCGCGGGTTTCGGAATCCGCCCCCGCATCCGCTCCCCCTCGCCTACATCGCGGCGATTTCCGGGGCTG
>Ga0137380_10004471_pt1 | contig 12333 bp, 9 predicted proteins | sample SagtaG_17_FD_104809 | JGI IMG/M metagenome (GOLD analysis project Ga0137380, IMG submission 104809) | Vadose zone soil microbial communities from Sagehorn Ranch, Mendocino, California, USA - Sage2_L_100_16 metaG | ecosystem: Environmental > Terrestrial > Soil > Vadose zone | place: USA... | reverse complement strand
CGCGCTGCGCGAGTCGATCCAATGGAAGCGTTGCGCTACGAATAGGAATACCTGCGGAGTCAAAGATGAAGTACACGGACTACCTTTCGCTCTTGAAGCTTGAGGGCGGCTGTAAAATTGTGAATAAGATCTACGTTGCTGAACCGATCAAACACTAGCAGGCTGCTAAACGAGTCAAGGAAGATCGGTCCACGAACCCACCGGAAGTTGGCAGGTAGAGTATTCCGTGACTACTACTCAAAGACCGCTCGATTGAGTTATAAGTAACCATGTTCGCGTTCTTAATACGTTCTCACCTGTCTTCCCGGTTTTCAGGGTTGTTCTGACGATGCCTAGAATTCTCATTGCCGACGATCAGACGGATGTGCTTGCAGCGCTGCGCCTGCTGTTGAAAGGCGAGCGCTTCGAGATCGAAACAGTGGCTGCTCCGGCCGCCGTTCTGAAAGCGGTTGATGCGCGCGAATTCGACGTGGTCCTGATCGATCTCAACTATGCGCGCGACACCACGTCAGGCAGCGAAGGGCTTGATTTGCTGACCAGGATTCACAACGTAGATCCCAGCTTGCCGGTGGTGGTAATGACCGCCTGGGGGAGCGTCGATCTCGCCGTCGAGGCCATGCGCCGTGGCGCGCGTGACTTCATTCAAAAGCCCTGGGACAACGCGCGCTTGCTCGCGGTGCTGCGGACGCAGGTCGAGTTGGCCGAGGCCTTGCGGCGCGGTCAGCGACTCGAAGCCGAGAATCTGGCGTTACGCGACAACGCAGCCCAGACGGACGGCCAAACACCGAAAATTATTGCCGAGTCGGCGGCGATGAAGTCGGTCCTCAATCTCGTCGAGCGCATCGGGCCGGCTGACGCCAATGTCCTCATCACCGGCGAGAACGGAACGGGCAAGGAAGTGATCGCGCGCGCTTTGCACGGCGTCTCCGCGCGATCCACAAAGCCCTTGCTCTCTTTGAACGCCGGCGCGCTGGCCGAGGGTGTATTCGAAAGCGAATTGTTCGGCCATGTGCGCGGTGCGTTCACCGATGCCCGGACTGATCGCGTCGGGCGATTCGAGCTGGCTGATGGTGGGACGTTATTCCTCGACGAGATTGCGAATGTGCCGCTTAACCTGCAAGCAAAACTTCTGCGTGTTTTGGAAACGGGCGAATTCGAGCGCGTCGGGTCGTCAAAGACGCGCAAGGTTGATGTGCGCGTGCTGTCAGCAACGAATGCCGACTTGAATGCCGAAGTGGCCCAAGGCAGGTTCCGGCAGGATCTGCTGTTTCGCCTGAACACGGTCGAGATAGATCTACCGCCTTTGCGTGATCGGCGCGAAGACATTGCACCGCTGGCCGAACATTTCTTACGCCGGCATAGCGAGCATTACCGGCGCTCGATTGCGGGGTTTACCGACGAGGCCTTCGAGGCTCTGCGTCAGCATTCGTGGCCCGGCAACGTGCGCGAGCTGGACCACGTCGTCGAGCGCGCGGTATTAATGACTGCCGGCAATATGGTGATGGTTTTTGATCTCGCCCTGCAGTCCGGGCGCGACGCCAGCGTTTCCGCCAGACTTGAAGAGATGAGCCTCGAAGAAGCCGAGCGACTGTTGATCAAGAAAGCTTTTGCGCGTTTTGAAGGAAACGCCAATCGCGCCGCTGAAGCGCTGGGCTTGAGCCGCAGCGCCCTCTACCGCCGCTTACAGAAGTATGGGTTATCATAGCGGCGTGAGTGTCCCGCCTAATCCAGCTAAGCACACTTCAACGTTCGCCACGCTCGATCCGGCTTTGAAGCGAGGCGGCCGGCTTCCCTTTGAACGAAGGCTCACAGTCCTAACCCTGCTTTGCGGTCTGCCGGCGGTGGCTCTATGTGTCTTCCTCTTATGGTACGGCGATTACTCGGGGCGGCTTCAGTGGACCATAGATCTGTTGTTGGTAGTTGTCTGGCTCTCAATCGCCTTTAACCTCAAACAGAGAGTCATTCGTCCGTTGCAAACTCTTTCTAACATTCTCGGTGCCTTGCGTGAAGGCGACTACTCGATTCGCGGACGGCGCGCTTCGAGTGGCGACGCTCTGGGCGAGGTCATGCTCGAAGTCAACGAGTTGGGCCAAACGCTGCGCGAGCAAAGGCTGGGCGCGATGGAGGCCACCGCGCTGTTGCGCACCGTGATGTCGGAAATCGATCTCGCTGTCTTCGCTTTTGATTCCGATCAAAGGCTGCGATTGATTAACCGAGCCGGTGAGAGACTGCTGGCTCAGCCGGCGACACGCTTGCTGGGGCGGACCGGCAAGGAGCTTGGTCTCGACGTTTGTCTTGAGCCACGAGAGCCTGACGGCAACCAGATCTTGCAGCTGGTTTTTCCCGGCGGCGTTGGCCGCTGGAGTGTGCGTCGTAGTGTTTTTCGCGAAGGCGGGTTGCCGCACCAGTTGCTGGTACTGACGGATCTGAGTCAAACGCTGCGCGAAGAAGAACGCAAAGCGTGGCAACGACTGCTGCGTGTGTTGGGCCACGAACTGAACAATTCGCTGGCGCCGATCAAGTCGGTGGCCACCAGTCTCGGAGATCTGCTCGGACGCGAACCGCAGCCGTTGGACTTGCGCGAAGACATTCACCGTGGGCTCGAGGTGATTTCATCGCGGGCTGATTCGCTCGCGCGCTTTGTTGAGTCGTATTCAAAACTGGCGCGACTGCCCCAACCTCGGTTCGAGCCTTTGAATGTTGCCGAGTTAGCCCGGAGGGTCGCCAGTTTGGAAACCAGATTGCCGGTTACGGTTGCGTCTGGTCAAGACGTCGTCGTGCAGGCCGATCGAGCACAACTGGAGCAGTTACTGATCAATCTTGTTCGCAATGCGGTTGATGCTGCGCTCGAAACGAATGGAGGCGTGGAAATCGGCTGGGCGCGAAACCACGGCCAACTGGACTTGTGGGTCAACGATGAGGGACCGGGACTGGCCAGCACCGCGAATCTGTTCGTGCCGTTCTTTACCACGAAAGCCAAAGGCTCCGGCATCGGTCTGGTACTATCACGTCAGATCGCGGAAGCTCATGGCGGCACACTTTCACTGGAGAATCGTGGTACAGTCCGAGGTTGCGAAGCAAGATTGCGACTCCCTTTGCGATGACCGAGAAGAAGGAATCCATGAAAACGAAAACCATCCTTCTTCTTCTGCGGTTTGGTTTCGCAATCAGTTCTGTCGCCTCTTTCGTCAGGCGCCATAGGAGAAAGAGGGAACGTAAGCCTTCCCGGTGTTTAACTCAACTGCTGCGCGATAGGCCCAACACACTTGATGTGGCGACTTTGAAGCGCTTGTTCTCAGGCTCCACACTTTCCTGTTTCACTTCGCGTTCAACGCTTTCCTTTTTTTCCTCTCCGGGAACGCTCACCAGTTGAGCAGCTGGTTCGGCGTCGGTATGTTTTGCGTTTCGTTCAATGGAAGCAAGCAGCCCGTGCATGTTAAATAACAAGATCCAGTTCTCACAAAACACGCGCCAAACCAGATTGCCGACAATCAAAGCGCCAACTCCCGCAGCGATGTAATACTCGCCGATTCTTGTTGGCAAACCCCCCGATTGAAGCTGCATACCAGCCCACACAGCCAAAGCGATTCCGCCAGCCGTCAGCACAATGAAGCCAAGAAAGTAAAACGCTTTCACCAAATGTGTGGTGATAAGTTTGTTGAAAGAGAAATAGCCAGCCATCAGAGAACCTCCTTTTCGTATCGAAATGAGCAGCGCGTGTCGCGTCTTTCTTTCGGCAACGCAGTTGAAAGACTTGCCGGACGCGCTTCCGCTTACCGGTATTAGAACAGAAGCATCCCGACTTTTTGCTGACTGTTTACAAATAATTTGATTCTAAATTCAATCTGACGAGCTGCAGCGCGAACGCGAGAGGACCGAAATTAGCAATTCGGAGAATCGCAAGACGGTGAGTGGAAGAGTCCAATCTTAATGGCTCTGTTGGAGGGCATCTCGCTTCATAATAAGCGAGCGAGATGCTTCTCGAGAGTGCCGAGATCCGCGCTAACCTATTTGTAGCGGTAGGTGATTCGGCCGCGCGAGAGATCGTAAGGCGACATCTCGACGCTCACGCGGTCGCCGACCAGAATGCGGATGCGGTTCTTGCGCATCTTGCCGGAGATCATAGCCAGCACGACGTGCTCGGTGTTATCGAGCCGGACTTTAAAAAAGGCGTTGGGCTGCTTGTCGATAATCGTGCCCTCCGCTGGAATCAGGTCATCTCTCGCCAATAGGTTCTCCTTTGCGTTAGTTAGTCGGCGCCGACAGCGCCAAAATGCAACAGCCAGGCAGTGCCCCAGATTTCGCGACTCTGGCGCTTACTGCCTACTGCCTACTGTTCCTACCGGCTCGCGCGGCGCGGTCTAAACGAACGCGTGAATACAGCCGTGGCCCGACCGGACCGAGCAAACGGTTTGCTGTTGCCTTCGCTAGATCTCTGTGCTCCGCCGAAACCAGGCAGCACCACGCGCTTGACGGACTGTCCAGTCAGACGCTCAATCGCGCGCATTGATAATTCATCAACCGGAGCAACTATGGTAATCGCGCGGCCACTGAGGCCTGCTCGCCCGGTGCGGCCGATGCGGTGCACGTAATCTTCCGGCGCCGCGGGCACGTCGTAATTGATCACATGTGAGACAGCATCGACATCAATGCCTCGCGCAGCGATGTCGGTTGCCACCAAAACGCGTGTGCGCCCATCACGAAAGCCGCGCAAAGCCGATTCGCGCTGCGACTGTGTACGGTCGGCGTGAATGCGGTTAACACTGTGATCGCGTGCCGACAGAATGTGTGACAGGCGTTCGGCGCCGCGGCGCGTGCGCGTAAAGACGAGCACTCGCTCAAAGCGTTCGCGCTCCAGCAAATCAAGCAGCAGCGCTGTCTTTGATTCCTGGGCCACCGGGTAAGCCATCTGCTCAACCATGATTGCGGCCTGCCCGCGCGGGCTGACTTCTATCAGCTTCGGCGCTTTCATCGTCGAACGCGCCAACTGTTCGATCTCTAACGACATCGTCGCGGAAAAAAGCAGCGTCTGCCGTTTCGGGGGCAACGCAGCAAGCACGCGACGAATCGCGGGCAGGAATCCCATGTCGAGCATGCGATCGGCTTCGTCGAGTACTAACACCTCGACGGTGGAAAGTTGAATTGCGCCGCGCTCCATCAAGTCAAGCAAACGTCCCGGAGTCGCGATGACTACGCACGCGCGCTTGCGCAGACCATCGATCTGGCGCGTCATGTTTGCTCCGCCAATTATCGTGACGCTGCGATTGCTCTTCGCTGTGTTGAGTTCGCCATAGTTCTTTTCGATCTGCAACGCCAACTCACGCGTCGGCGCCAGCACGAGCACGCGCACGCCGGGGCGCGGCAGCTCAGTGATCCGCTGAATGATGGGAAGTAGAAATGCGGCAGTCTTGCCGGTGCCGGTTTCGGCACAGCCGATCAAGTCCTGACCGCTGAGGACGACAGGGATTGCTTGTCGTTGGATTGGTGTTGGTTCGGTGTATCCGAGAGACTCGCACCGGCGCACTTGCGCGGGCTTGAGTCCCAGTTGAGAGAAATTCATAAACTCCTTTTGACCAACCTTCGTGACTTCGTGTCTTTGTGGTTAGTGTTTTATGTTAACCACAAAGACACAAAGATCACTAAGGCGCATCTATTCAGATGCTGGATTGATTACCACCTTGGCTCGCGATTGCCACCGCCGCCGTAGCCACCACCGCTGCGACCACCGCCGCCGCGATTGCCATAGCCACCGCCGCCGCGGTTGCTGCCGTAGCCGCCACGACCGCCACCACCGCGATTCTCGCGGGGCTTGGCTTCGTTGACGTTCAGGGCGCGACCATTGACTTCCTGGCCGTTAAATTTGGAGATGGCAGCTTCGCCCTCTTCCTTGCTGGACATTTCGACGAAGCCAAAGCCGCGCGAGCGTCCCGTGTCGCGGTCTTCCACGACGCTCGCTGATTCAACCGTGCCGGCCTGCGCAAATAGCTCTTGCAGATCCTGGCTGGAGGTCGAAAACGCGAGATTTCCTACGTAAAGTTTCATAGACATACAGATGTACCTTTCCCCTGTGGGAATAAAAGAAGCTGCGAATCGGTTTGGCTTCGGTGAACGGTAGCAGCGAAGGAGCCGGTGTTCGAATGCTCAAAAAGAGCGGCTTCTGAAGTTGAAATCAGCCTGCTCTCGAACTATCCAAAACGCCAGCGCTAAATCGATTTATGCGCGGGGCGCATCACCGTCGATGCGCGAGAGAAGGATTAACCGTAAGGCACTATGCACTATTAGGGGCAAAGTAGCAAGGCGGCAGGAAGACTCCTCGAGCCTGGCGCGCCGGGGCCGGTCAAGAAAACCGAAGAGCCTTTGGCCGCGGATGAACGCGGATAGACACCGATCCGAACAAAGAGAGATCAGGAGGTCAGGAGCAGTCTGGTCGATTTCTGATCCGCCTGACTCCGCCTTCATCCGCGGCTGATTTCTAGTGTCGGCCCGGCCCAACCTAGGAAGGATCAGTCTTTCGGCACAATTGCGAAGGCTCGCACCGCAAAGGTGCCAAAACCTTTCACCTTGACGGGCACGGCGAAGAACCGGAAGCCGGAGTCAGGCAGCTCATTCAGGCCGCAGAGATGCTCGACGATCGGAATGTCCTGGGCCAGCAGAATCGAATGCGCGGGGCGATGACCGCTGGAGGTGTCGTCGATGTTGTAAGAGTCGATCCCGACGAGCGCCGCTCCGGCTTCTGCCAAATACTCCGCTGCTTCGCTGGTCACGAACGGATGTGTTCCATCCGAATAGTTTTCAGTTCTCCAGTGCATGTCCCAACCGGTGTGAAAAAGCACCGCCTTGTTTTTCACGTCCAGATGTTCCAGAACGGCCGGCGTCACGCAAGCCCTCCCTGACCGTCCCACCCCAGTCGGGCTGCCGGACTGGGGACCCCGGGGTCGGGCTTCTGCGCCATCGGCGCAACGCACGACAAGGCCTTCGAGATTGGCGAGCGAACGCAGGTCCAACTCCGAAAGATCCTTGCCGCCCGCATAGCGATGAAAGGGACTGTCAAGATAAGTGCCCGTATTGGCTACCATCTCAATCTTGCCGATATGAAACTCCGTGCCCGGCGCGTAAAACGCACGCGATTGTTCGCGGCTGAGGTGATCGGAGATCACCGGCGGCGGCAGACCCTTGTAAGTGATCATACCGTGATGGATGGTGTGGCAAACGTCGATGATGTCGAAATCGTTCATGCGGGCAATCCGTGATCAGACAATCAACGTGGCGATGCGTGATAATAACCCAGTAGTGAGTCAGTTTGAATCTGGAAACGCCACGCTCAATACAGAACCGAGAGCGTAGCGACCGGATCCCACGCTCGACGATGTTTATGTCCTCACCAGCAACACTGCCTCGAATTGGCCGTCGAGTTTAGCATCCGGTCGCTATCCGCTCCCGGTTCTGTAGCGACGACATCTCGCGCACAGGTTTCAAACTAACCCACTACCTAATAACCCGGGGATAACCTGTGACAGGTGACAAGCGACAGGGAACAGGGCAAAATATCAAGCACACCACTTCGATTCGAGCCATGAACAGGAGGGAAAGAACTATGCGCAAAAGAATGCTTTTGTTTGGCTTTAGCCTTGCGTTGACGTTGATCGGTACCGCTCCACAGGTTATAGGTCAGGTGCTGGGCCAGCCTTACCGCGTCAGCGATAAGGAAGTCACGAAACTGCTTGATCGAATCGCGAAAGAGACCGACACTTTTCGCAAGAGCCTCAAAGATGCGCTCAACCGGAGCCGGATTGATCGCACGCGGCGCGAAGACGACATCAACTCCTACGTCAAGAATTTTGAAGAACAGACGAAGCGGCTCGATGACAATTTCGATCATCACAAATCAACCACTGCCGACGTCGATTCGGTCCTGGACCGTGCGGCGCGTATTGATGGCTTCATGAGTCGCTTTCCGCTCACCGCTCGCGCGCAAAACGACTGGTCAGCCTTGCGAGCCGACCTGGACCGATTGGCCGAAGCCTATAACGTGACCTGGCGTTGGGGTGGTTATTCGCCCGTTCCGGTGGTTTCGGATATGCCTTACCGGCTGAGCGACAAAGAGGTCGAGGAGATCATTCACCGCGTCGAAAAGCAATCCGACAAGTTTCGTTCGAGTTTGGATTCCGCGCTCGATAAGAGCCGGTTCGACGGCACCAGACGCGAGGACGATATCAACGCCCTCGTCAAGGAGTTTTATTCCGAAACCAAGCGGCTGCACGATCATTTCGACAATCACAAATCCGCAGGAGCCGACGTTGAATCGGTGCTCGATCGGGCGGCGCGGATTGACGACTTCATGCGTCGTTATCGGCTTAACCGGAGGGCACAGGACGACTGGTCAACGCTGCGAACAAATCTCGACGAATTGGCGCGAGTCTACAACGTGAGCCGGCGCTGGCGGTGAGCGCCGCAAAGTAAATAATAACTCTAACGCAAAGGGCGCGAAGGTAATTCGCAAAGGGACGCAAAGAAGAGTTTTCCTCTGCGACCTTTGCGTAAGACTTTGCCGCCTTTGCGGTAGAGTTCCTGATTGGTCGTTGCATTTCAGTCCCGGAGGATCCAAACGTGATCTCAATTGGCCGCGTTGTGTTCATAGCGTGTTGTCTGTTATTAGTAGCGACCCCATCAAGCGTTGGCGCCCAGCAGTTCAACCCCAATCTATATCAGGAAATGAAGTGGCGCATGATCGGTCCATTTCGCGGCGGCCGGACTGTCGGCGCCACCGGAGTGCCGGGCCAGCCCAACGTCTTCTACATCGGAGTCAACAATGGCGGCGTGTGGAAGACAAATGATTACGGACGCACGTGGTGGCCTATCTTCGATGACCAGCCCACAGGATCGATCGGCGCACTCGCCGTAGCGCCATCTAATCCGGAGATCATTTACGTCGGCGGTGGCGAAGGTTTGCAGCGGCCGGATCTTTCCACGGGCGATGGGATTTACAAATCCACCGATGGCGGCAAGACCTGGCAGCATCTGGGCCTGCGCGACGCGCAACAGATCGGCGCCATCATTGTCGATCCACGCGATCCGAATCGTGTTTTCGTAGCTGCACTCGGCCACCCTTATGGTCCGAACCAGGAACGCGGCGTGTTTCGCTCGAACGACGGCGGCCGGACGTGGTCAAAGGCGCTCTACAAAGACGAGAACACCGGCGCAATCGCATTGGCATTCGATCCGGCGAATCCGCAGACGATCTACGCTGACTTGTGGTCAGCGCGACAGGGTCCGTGGGAGAACGGCGCGTGGCAGGGACCAGGCAGCGGACTGTTCAAGTCTACCGACGGTGGCACTACCTGGCGACAACTCACGAAGGGATTGCCAACGTTTGAACAGGGACTAGGACGGATTGGTTTCGGCATTGCCCCGAGCGATCCTAATCGCATCTATGCCAACGTCGACGCGCAGCGACTTGGGGGTATTTATGTTTCCGATGATGCAGGCGAAAGCTGGAAGCGAGTCAACTCTGAAACGCGCGTGTGGGGCCGCGGCAGCGACTTTGCAGAAGTGAAAGTCGACCCAAAGAACAAAGACATTGTTTATTCAGCCAACACTTCGACGTATCGTTCGACCGACGGTGGTAAGACTTTCTTTGCCTGGAAGGGCGCGCCCGGCGGTGACGACTATCACACCATCTGGATCAATCCGGACAACTCGCAAATCGTTTTGCTCGCCAGCGATCAAGGCGCCGTCATCACCGTGAACGGCGGACAAACCTGGAGTTCCTGGTACAACCAACCGACCGCGCAGTTCTATCACGTCATAACCGACAATGAATTTCCTTACTGGGTCTATGGCGGTCAGCAAGAAAGTGGCTCGGTGGGAACTGCCAGCCGCGGTGACAATGGTGCCATCACATTTCGCGACTGGCGCACTGTCGGCCTCGAGGAGTACGGCTACGTCGCGCCCGATCCGCTCAATCCAAATATCATCTACGGCGGAAAGCTAACGCGCTTTAATAGCACAACCGGACAGGTGCAGAACATTGCGCCCGAAGCTGTGCGCAGCGGGAAGTACAGATTTCTGCGCACCGCGCCGGTGATCTTTTCGCCGGTCGATCCACACGTTATCTATTACGCCGGCAACGTGCTCTTCAAGACGACGAACGGGGGAAACAGTTGGGATATCGTCAGTCCGGATCTTTCGCGCGAAACGCCTGAGGTTCCCGAAAGCATCGGTGTCTTTCGCAAACCAGAGCTGGCCAGGCAACCACGGCGCGGGGTCATCTATGCGGTGGCGCCTTCTTTCAAAGACGTGAACTTAATCTGGGCCGGAACAGATGACGGCTTGATTCACTTTACGCGAGATGGCGGCAAAACCTGGCAGAACGTGACGCCGCCAGAGGTCACTTCGTGGAGTAAGGTATCAATGATTGATGCGGGACACTTTGATTCCGCGACAGCCTACGCGGCGATTAATCGCATCCGACTCGACGACCAGCGGCCGCACATCTATCGCACACATGACGACGGCAAAACCTGGAAAGAGATCGTCAACGGTCTCGGTGACAGCGGTCCGGTCAATACGGTGCGCGAAGACCCGGTGCGCAAAGGACTCCTTTTCGCGGGGACCGAGCGCGCGGTTTATGTCTCTTTCAACGATGGCGACGATTGGCAGTCGCTGCGCTTGAATATGCCGGCAAGTTCTATCCGTGATCTCGTCGTTCATAACGATGACCTCGTAGTCGGCACGCACGGCCGGTCGTTCTGGATCCTCGACGACATCACTCCGCTCAGACAAATCAACGAACAGATCGCTGCTGCCGAGGCTTATCTTTTCGCACCGGAGCTTGCTTATCGGGTCAAACGCAACGTCAACACCGACACACCGCTGCCGCCTGAAGAGCCTGCGGGAAAGAATCCGCCTGATGGAGCAATCATCAATTACTATTTGAAGTCAGACGCGTCCGGGCCAATCACACTAGAGATCTTCGACGATAAGAATCAGCTCGTGCGAAGATTTTCGAGTGCGGATCGACCAGAGCCAGGTAATGAAAAGGATTACAACGTTCCCACTTATTGGTTTCGTGCGCCGCAGAACCTTTCTGCAAAGGCGGGCATGCATCGCTTCGTCTGGGATCTGAATTACCCAATGCCAAAGGCTTTGCGCTTTGACTATCCGATCTCGGCCATCTACCGCGACACACCTCTCGCTCCACTTGGCCCAACAGTCTTGCCCGGAACATATTCAGCGAAATTGACCGTTGTGGGCACCGCCTACACGCAATCGATCAAGGTGAAATTGGATCCGCGCATAAAGACGCCGGCAGCGGGACTCGAGCAGCAGTTCGCACTCTCGCTACAAGCGTACCAGGGAATGCAACAGAGCTTTGACGCCATGGAGCAGATTAAGAAGCTCAGGGATCAGATCAAGGACCGTCGCACTCACGCGAGTCAGGGCGCATTGGCTGACGCGTTGGCAGGGCTCGACCAAAAAGCAGGAGCCATCGCGGGAGAGGGCCGGGGCGATCAGGGTCCGGGCGCTCCCGCCGGATCTGATTCGCGGGACGGAAATCTGACCAGGTCGAATACGAACTTTACCTCAATGCTCGAGCTGTTACAGGCAGCGAACGCAACGCCGACAACGCAAGCGGTAACAGCCTCGGAGGAACTACAGCGAAACCTTAAGAACCTGCTTGGTCGTTGGAATGAACTCAAGAGCAGGGACATCCAGGCGATCAACCAGCAGTTGCTTGTGGCTAACTTGCCGCCACTTGTTCCCTAGTCAGCCAACCGAACACCTGAAGCAAAACGCAGTCTTCACGCTTCAGTTGGCATGGCAAGACTGCGTCTTTTAGCTTTTCTTCCCAGCTTCACGCGAAATAGAAGCGTCGTCACGCCGAATGAGAACGCATCGAGCGCGGGCACGCGTGTTGCCCTCTGGGTGTGTATGTATCCGACTTCGGTTATTAAGGCTGGTCCATTGCTATGATCTCTCGCGCTATGATCTCGCTATTCCTGTGCTCCTTGTTGCTCGTGACTCAAGCGCCCGCCTCCGCCTTTGAGACGGATCAGTACAATCTGCCTCCGCAGCCTCTTGCAGACATCGGCGACGAGGTATCGCAGCACGTGGAACAAAGGCTGCTAAAGGCTGTCGAAGAGATCAACGCTGAAATCCGAGCGCACGAATACTGCCTCGTGAAGGACGTCCGGCCATCCAGGGAAAATGGGTGCAAGTCTCCTGATGAAGAACAGTCGAAGCTGGATTATCTGCGCTCGAATGATGCCGTCGCGCACGAGGCTTATCATCAACTCGGTGCGGGCGTGCCACCCTTCACGAGCATGGGCACCT
>Ga0137380_10004468_pt1 | contig 12335 bp, 9 predicted proteins | sample SagtaG_17_FD_104809 | JGI IMG/M metagenome (GOLD analysis project Ga0137380, IMG submission 104809) | Vadose zone soil microbial communities from Sagehorn Ranch, Mendocino, California, USA - Sage2_L_100_16 metaG | ecosystem: Environmental > Terrestrial > Soil > Vadose zone | place: USA... | reverse complement strand
GTCGAAAGTGCCGCCTATAGCCACTGATGCCTTCACGAAGAAATTAATCGAACTGTCTTCCGGCGTAACAACGAACACAGGGACTTGCGCTTTGCTGAGTGATGGTAGAGTGATAGATGCTACCAGGCAAAAGACTTTCAATCCGCCAGTCACACCCTTGAACCCAATCGTCGACACTCGGTACCTCGTCTCGCTCGCACAGGATACCGCGTCTACGCGTAGAAACGGCAATTTCCGAGAGCGCAGAACTCACTCGCGATGCTGAAACCGCTAGAAAATCGAAAAATCGTACGGCGCCCCCAGAGGGGTTCGACAATCCCCCGAAAAAGCGGGCGGACAACTCCCGCAATTTCAGCGAACGCGCGTGCTGACTGAAGGGTTCGGAAAAGAACTGTTTCCCGAATCCTGATGGGAATGCATTGCGCCCTACGGGGAGCCTATCAGATCGTAAACCGTTAAGGAAAACTGCAAGCCAGTTGCGAACTCATCTCCCTTCAAGGACTGACAGTAAGTAATCCGCGCACGGGAGGGGAGGGACTCTTGGGGCAGTTTAACTAGAACGCTGTCGTTCGGGCTCCAGCGCCTTTTGGTAACAACGCGTGCTCCGTGATGACTGACATTCTCAGTGAAGGCGATTTCGTAAATGAGAGGTTCATCTGGACCAGAGAGCTCCAGTCCAACTCTCGTCGGAATCCGAGCTTCCATTCGCTGCTGTGCGGGCTTTCTTAGTGATGCCAGAATCCGCTCTCTCTCGAAAAAAAAACAGAACACAAGCATCACGGCAATTACCGCGCCGAGAAATATCACGATGGTGATCAACCAGATCATTTGCGCTCGCACTCAAACCGACGAAAGTGCCGAGCCTACTGCAAGAGGGGCCTTCCTTCACTGAGGTGAATTGTACATCCGTCATCGGTCGCTCCAAAATCAGTTGATTTCGGAGCACTGGGCCTGAACTCCCGCAGTTAGGTCGGCGCTCTGTCGATCGTTGTGACGTATTCCCAGTTGCCCTTGGAGTCGATGCGATATACCTCAATCGGCGGTGTAGCATGATGTCGATGCTCCGCGCCGCAATCGGGACAGCGCACTGGATAAATGGCTGATCCTATCGACCAGGTCCAGCGAAGCAGCACTTTTGCTCCGCACGGGCAATTCACGACTCTCTGCTCCGGAGCTGGCATCAGGTACGATTCGTGCTCAAAGCCGAAAAGCAGATGAGCTTGCGCGTAATGCTCACTCCCTTTTGGCGTCGACCCAGAAACCTCGGCCGACAGCAATGTCATTGTGGGTGCGTTGGTCGAACACAACGTACTCGCCCTGGGATAGCGTAGTCAGCTCCTTAATGCGAATGTTCGCATACGCAAGGTCGCTCACCGGCTCAAATCTGCGGAAACTTCCCGCAGGTTCTTTCTTCAGGATCTCAAATGGAGAATGCATGGATGCCTCCCGCTTTGCATGGTGTTGTAAAGCAAACTGAAGGAGGGAGAAAGGTGGTCACGCTAAGGTAAGGACTCGGCCCGGAAGACCGGCAACTAATCCTAGTGGCTCGGACAATTTGCTAGCTGGAGTATGGTCGCTTGTTTCGTGAAAGTACAGTCTATTCGGATTTCAGGGATTTCGGCGCAGCTCGGATCATGCGCTGATCGACGGCGCGCAGGCCGGGCAACCTACCCGCTACAGTGCTGGCTTGCTCGATGCGCCGTAACGGCCATCCGAGCTTCCCCACTGCGATGACTTCGCAGCTTTCACGGGCTTTCCAAAAAGCCGAAGTGCGAACACCTTTCGAGAATCCCTATTTCTGGCGCCGTAGCGGCGGACTGATTCCTCAACAGTTATCACTCTTGTCCCAATTAGGAATCTGAGAAGTTGAAAGGAAAAAGCTGAGCCTCTGATAACTTTGAGTTGGGTTCTGCGAGAAACCAACTCTTTCCACCTGAACCTAACGTTCGTGTATGGGAACGAACCCATATCTTCCCCGCGTCCAACTGCGTCCAATTTGAGGGAATTTGAAACGTCCGTCATCGCTTGCTCAGTAACTCCTCCGCGGAAATGGGTGTAGCCGAGAGTTGTACGAGCGTTCGAATGGCGAAGCTGCTGCTGTGCTACTTCGATGGAGTAGCCAGCGTCCACAATGAAAGATGCAACGGAGTGGCGGAAAGCATGGAGCCCGCACCGCTTGATTCCAAGCGCGTCGAGGATCGGCCACAGTTGGTATTCCACAACCTTGTTGGATGACGGCGGCCGGCCATTCCTAGTGACGAAGAGATAGCCGTCTGGATTCGGTTTCCAGTTCGCTTTGTACTCGGCCAGGACCGCGGACAGCACCGCGGGTAGAGTGATCGGCGCCGCGCTTCCCTTGCTCTTTGTGGATTGAGCCTTGCCGTACCACACAGAGCGGCGAATGTGAATGCATTGGTGATCGAAGTCGATGTCTTCCCACTGGAGGCCGAGCGCTTCCCCTGCCCACATTCCCGTCAGCGTCAGGAGAACGAAGAACGTGCGCCAGGGGTTTTGAGTGAGAGCAAAGATCGACTCGACTTGTGAACGGGTAAAATGTGCAGCGACGTGAGTGTTTCGCTCTGGGAGAACGAGCTTTCGCACGTCAATCTCCCGGCACGCATAGCCCCAATTCTTTGCGGTCGTGAGCATCGAAGAGAGAGTGCTGAGAACGTTGAGCACGGTTTTCCTTGAGGCACCCGTGAGTTGGTTTATGAATAGCTGCTGATTCTCGGGTCCGATCTGATCGAGACGCAGTTTCCCGAGTTGTGGAATTATTTGCGAGTTGAGATGGGAGTTCGCAGAACAGACGGTCGAGGGCTTTCTCTTGGCAAGAACTTCTTCCCTTCAGCGTTTTGCAAACTCGGCTATGGTCGAGATGCGGGTTGGCTGATATGCGTAGTCATTGATTCGGGAAAGAATCTCATCGAGCTTTCGAGCCGCTAGTCGCTGCGTCGGCAGTTCCTTCTTTGTGCCGAGCACAACTTGCGGCCGCGTACGGATGACAGTTCCATCCGGTCGAATCGTGTCCTCCCGGTATCGTCCCAGCCAAGCTTGACGGCTTTTGCTGAAGATGACGCTTCCCTTCTGGTACCTACGCCTGGCCAAGTTTCCTCCTTGGCCTGTAGACGCAGTTGGCTGGTTGCAGATTCTATCAGAAGCTGGCGCCGCGGTTCCCTCGATTCGAGGGAGTTCAACTCGCGCACCCGTGCTGTGAACAGACTCCGACGCACTCGGGCCGAGATGTGCTCGCCGTTCAATCACAAAGTTCGAATCTTTCCTTTTGGTTTTGCCGTGCGGTTTTGAACGATTCAGGAACTTACAGGCCGAAGAGTCCTCGGGGCGACAGCCTCTCGCTGGCTCTTGTGGTTGATCAATAGTTGGCCCACATCTCGCGGATCCGCAACATTGCATGTCGCAGTGAGTGTATTCGCTCGTGTAGTCGTCGAACCCGCGCGAAGCAGCAGCGCTAAAATCAATAGTTTTCTCATCTTCACATAGCCCTTCTGACTGTCAATTCGAGTCCCTTAACATTCACCCGCGAGGCACCCGTGTCCGTCGCGCGCGTCACCTTCCCGTTCAGCCAGTTACCCGCTGCACAGGTTGTCGTGCCTGATTTTGTGATGTTGGAAACCGTAGCTACCCACGATGCGTTGGCTGGTGCGGCGAGTGTGATCGTGCCGAACGCGGAGGATGCGTTGTACGCTGGGTCGTCAGCGGTTGCACCCGCTCCATCGACACACGCGAGCGCTACGTTGAAGATCGCGGTGCCGGTGGTGTCGGGGGAGTTGAAGAACAGCCGTCCGTCGATGTTTCCAGTGAAGTCAGCGATCAGTGGGACGCTGAATGTCACCACGTCCTCGTCAGCAGCTTGCCACACGCCGAGTTTCGTGTTCGTCCCGAAGCAGCCAACTGTCGAGGCAGCCGTGGTATCGGTCGAGAGTGCCGCCGTCCCGTTGTTACACACGGCAAACCTGACGAATAGTTTAGATGGGATGGTAATCGTATTCCCCGTACCCTCAGCGTCGATCGTTTTATTCGTGAGGGTGTCGGAGGTGCTTGGAGTGACGGTGCCGCAAGGAGCGCCAGCGTCCACTAAGTTTAAGTTAACGTCAAACTTCCCACAGTTGCCGTTGACGAGCGTGCCGCTCGACTGTGCTACGCGGCCACTGTTCCCACTCGCAGAATTTAACGCGGAACTATTCGCAAGTGTGATTCCCGAGTCAAAATGTTGAACTTTTGGCCAATACTGCTCTCCATTGAGCTGTGGGACGGTATTTAATAAACTACCACCGCTCCAGCTATCCAACGCGGCTACGTGGGTGCCGTCGTATGAACTTGTGACTCCTGGCTGCCCAGTTGCGTAACTCGAATCGGTCACGGGACCAATCACCAGCACGCCGTTACGGTAGCAGCTCAGCGATGTACCACTGATCTCTAGTCTAATAAGGTCGCCGTTTGCGGGTGTAGTACTGAAGCTTCCTAAGGACGTATTCGTGTTACCAGCAACCATCTTGAACATTTGCACGGAGTTGAAATTCTCTAGACAAGAATAGCTATTGCCTCCTGTCACATGCCGTACGGTTGCCGCGACAAAGGAGAATGTTAATGTAGCTGGATTGACGACGATCTCCGAGAACTGATCCGAGGAAAAAGTTACGGCGTTCCAGAACGAACCTTGGTTGCTATTGGTCGTCGTGACTTGATTGCTGCTGATTTGCAGCGCGCTGCCGTTAGAGGTTGTCCAATTTGAACCGAGCCCTCCATTCGCACGGTTGAAATTATCAAACGATGGAGCTAGGAGTGTTGTCGCTGTTGTTGCGAACGTTGAGTCGAGAACGTACTGCCCGCTGGCATCCGGCTCAGTCTGTGTTCGGTTAGCTGTAGCCGTGTTCGTTCGTGTGACAGTCAATCCATTCGAACCTACCGTTCGATAGCTATTTGCGGTCAATCCAGTGCTTGCAAGAATAGAGCTGCCCGCGAAATTACCCTTTGCAGGACTTTGACCGCAAGCTGCTGTATTGTCAACGAATGTTGCACCAGCATATCCCGGCACTGGACAATTGACTCTTGCACCATTACGAAATACGTTAAAGCCAATCGAACCCGCAGGACGCGCTGGAAAATTACACGTTACTGTTTGATTGCCCAATGTAGTGGTGACATATGTGGACGCGCTAACGGTAGTTTCGTTTAGGTCAGCGTCCACCGCCGACAACTGATACGGAAAAGTTCCGACAGGAACCGTCCCACCAGCGCTTACGACGCAACCAGTTGCAGGCCCCGGAACGGCCATCATATACGTAAATCGCCCTGAACCGAGTGCGCCGAACGGTTTGCTAACTAAGCGATTGTCATTCACACCGATCGAAAAAGCCGGGGTATTACCTAGATTAATACCAGCATGTTCTGCTTTAAGGTTGACTGTAGCCCCACCACCAATTAAGAGTGGTGGAGTTCCACCGAATTGCCCGCCAATAATCGTGATGTCTTCTAGATTACCGCCTGAAGCATCTACAAAGGGAGTGCCCACGCCGGCTATAGAGTCAGAGTCGCTAACATCTTCCAGCAGTACGTCATTGATGAATCCCATCGGGCCGATGCGTAGGAAGGGGGTCAATATACTTTCAGATAGCACATCTCTGAAAGTAAATCGCGTGCCCGCTGATGAAGCTCCACCATGCGGTATCGCGTTTATACTGATACCGCTTCCGGCAAAAAAGGCGTGATTCATTACCAGATGACCCGGTATTTGTGAAATGCCATTAAATACTGCTGTTGAACTATTCGTAAGCTCGAGGCAGGGTGTTGGAAGAACTGTAGCATTGAGAACTGAATCACAGACGAAATTATCAAAGTAGAAATCGAATCCACCCTTCATCACCATCGGACGCCCACGACCCGAGCCGAAGTTGGCACCTACGGCAACGTTTGAAAAAATTAGACCGACCGAACCGCCGCCATTTGTAAGGTTATCTGTATAGATTGAAGTAGCTTGCGGGCCGAAGGGGGTAAACTGCAAGTTACGAAGTACCACTGAAGCTGAGGTAATATAAAAAACTGGTTGAGCACTACTCTGAATTTGCGACCCACCCATATAGAAGAAAGAAGTATTACGTTTCGTTACTCCTTCGATCTTCATGTTACTTCGTATGATCCACGGCTGGGAAGTACTAACGAGACCGCCGACAAGCACGGTGATATAGTTTAAGTTCGACGTGCCAATTGTTTGGAAGTTCGTAGTTGCAGAAAATGGCCAACCAACGGGGGTTCCGGCACTGTTTACAACACTGGGGATGTAAATTGCACCGCCTGCCTGGTTAACTGTAGCTGCTGCTGCTGCAAGTACAGCCCTAGAGTTATCATGCGTTGCTGTCTGTCCAGAAACGGTCGTACCCGCTGCGTTAGCCAGGGTCATTGAATTTGTAAGCCCCCCGCTCACAACCGTTGTTGCAAGATACCCAGCTTGCGCCGCACCTGGAGGAGCTGAGGGAATATAGCCTGGTGCTGCTGGAGCGCCGTCGCCGCAATCAACCCAGAAAGGATCTAATCCAACTGCCACCCCCGCCAGAACGTTGTTTCGATAAATCCAATAGCGCAGAGTGCCAACACCGCTGAAGCTTGTCGCAGGAAAGGTCAGCGTGTTGCAGGCCATTACTTTAACTTGTCCAGATGGGGGCGCTTCCGAAGCATCGTAGAGACTACTTCCATCAACTGTTGTAAACGTAGTCGTCGTTGGCGTTGTATTGACAGTCTTTGCGCCACTAAAAGGATTGAAAAAGCCTCCGTTGCATCCTGTGCTTCCGGCAAACTGACAAAGAATGACACTCATCCCAGGCTGCAGGTTGTGGGCCGCGCTAGTGGTATACGTGGTGATGCCGTTTGTAGCTACCGCGAGCGTCACCGTAATCGTTGTCTCGCCCAACGCCGCAGGACCTGTAGTTGTACTGCCTTGCGGAGATGCAGCGGTCAAGCCGCCTGCGTAATCTTCGGCAATAACTTTGTAATTGTAGGTCGTCGCACCATTCAGCAAATTCGGCGTAACAGTTGGGGTGCTCGGCGTTATGATTGTTGGTAGTGCACCTGCTTTTGGAATGACAATTCCATGCCCTAGACTGGTGCCTAGCTGACTTGCATCTTTAAAATCCGGATTTGTCGCACACTTCAGGGTCGTACTGGCTACGTTGATTCCGCAGTTTGTTGCAGTTCCGTTCGATACCGTTGCGCCAAAACATGTAATATCGAACCACGGATTCGGCCCACATGACTGGTGGTCGCGGTTTTCCTTGATCCGTGTGCCATCATCGTTCAATCCAGTCGCTTGTAGAACGCTACCGTTTTTCGACTGTACGCCACCGTTGTTGCCAAGAGGGTTCGACCCGCCACCGCTGGACCCACCAGACTTCTGCACCCACTTCACTTGCGCTGCGTCGTAAGTGAAATCCTGCGCTTTGTTCACCGTGCAAGCGATGTCCGCAGCGGTTGAGGTCACGATGTTCGAGTTATTCTGAATCGTTGTGTTCGTCTCGCCGCAGTTGACGGTAATGACTTGGGAATCCACACCGCCCGTGAAGTTCGTGATCGTGATCGGCGCGCCGTTGTTCGTCTTGAACACGTTACCCGCAGACAGGTCAGGCGTGGCGCCGGTGATGATGATCGTTTGGTTGTTCGAGATGCGATCCGTCTTAATCCGTCCGTACTCCGTTTGTGCGTGCGCCAGACTTAGGAATAGTGCCGCTGCCAGAAATACCAATATGCTAAGTTTTTTCATGTGCTCTTTTGTCCTCAATGACCACAAAATTTCCGGTTCTTTCTTTTGGTCGAAGATCAAACGGTTCCAAAAACATGTGTTTTTGGAGTTCTCTGCTTTTGGCAAAATCGGGATTTGCATTGGTCGGTAAAGGCCAGTACGAAGAGGCGATTTCGGTGTTCGAAAAAACGGCTTCCATAATGACGAACCGCAATCCGGGCTCCATCGAGTTGCTGGCGACGGCGCACGGCTACGCGGGGCATCGCGCGGAAGCGCTTCGCCTGATTGACGAATTGAAGAGACGCCGGAAAACGGGCTACGTTCCGGCCGGCGTTTTTATTAACCCTTACTTCGGGTTGCGCGACTACGATCAGGCATTTGCCGGCTTTGAGATGGCCTACCAGGAGAAGTCAGGCATCATGCAATTCCTCAAAGTACATCCCTTTTTTGACCCCGTGCGCGGCGACCCTCGCTTTACCGACCTGCTCCACCGCGTCGGCCTCGACCAGTCGAGATAGCTCACATCCTCTCGGTTAGACGTTTTGCCACCACTCGCAATGCTGGACTTCACTAATGTACATGACCTCGAATTCAATTAGAGTCGCTAACCCGGCGATATCTATTTCGATGTGTTGCTGACGGTTCGGGTCGCGACTCATGGTAGCGGATTTCGTTCGAGCAGCGAGTCAGGTTCATGCTGAAATGGAAGGACCAACAAATTTGGATAGTTGCAGGCCCTCGCAACCCTGCGCGACACAGTCATGCGGCCAGTGAGAAGCTAAACTCTGTGGCACGCGTGGTGCAAACCGGGCCCCCGGCACCACCCGAACGTCCGCCCAATAGATTCCAATCTCTGCTGACGATCTAGCTGTTCCCTTTTGGGGTAAGCGTGATGTCGGTGCCGTGTTTCGCCAGTTCCGATTTTGCGCGAAGCACATCGCCTCCGAGCAGTCCCTGAATATCGCGAAGGCGCTTCATCGCGAATTCTTCGATCTTCTGGAGCTTCATCTCCAAACCATTGTCCGTCCTTGCCAGTAGCTCTTCGCTGATTTTGTCGAGCCTTCTCTCTCGCTTCTCAAGCTCCGCGAGCAACGCTGTCGATTGACGACCATCCGCGATCACACTCGCAAGATTGCTAATTTCGGCCTTCAGTTTTTCGCGCTCCTGTCGCGCTGCCCCGAGGTGCGAGCGCATGCCCTCCATTTTCTTTTTGAGCTGCCGTTTGAATTCGGCCAGGGCGGGCATCGCGCAGGGATTTACGCATTGCGAAGCAAGGCCATGGTCGCGGAGCTACTAGATGGTACCCGGCATACAGAACAGGGATCCCCTGAGTGTCGAGACGGCCGTCCTTAATCTGCTCCTCCGTACAACTTGCAAGGTTTTTCCCGAAGAGTAGCCTCGAAATCGTCGAGCCATCCCGATCCTTAGACAGTCCCTGGAGAAGCTATGCGTACGTTCAAGATCTTGCCGGCGATATTGGCACTTGTAGCGATGCCGCTTGGCACAGCGGCAGAGGAGCCCACGACCACCGCTCAGGTGGTGGACAAAATCGTGGCGCAGGAGCGGGCGGAGATGAACACCATCCGCCGGTATTCGCCGCTGGTAGAGACCTACATCCAGATGGTTCGTCCGGACAAGGCGCTCGGTGCCGTGCCGGACAGCGACAAATATTTTCTTGGCCGGGCGGAACTGGACAAGGGTGTGCAACTGGAGCCTCTCATCAATGGCAGCGGTAAGCACAAATTCCTGACCAGCATTGGAAACATTTTCTCGGCGGAGTTTCTGCCGCGCGGCTTTCTGCAGATGATTTATCTCGACGAAGACGGGTTCGACCGGCAGCACTACAAGTTTTCCTATTCCGGCCGCGAATTCCTGGGTGAAGTGCGCTGTTTGATTTTCGACGTTGATCCATTGCCAAACACCGGAAAGGGGCGGTTTACGGGACGAATCTGGGTGGAGGATCAGGACTACCACATGGTTCGATTCAACGGGTCGTACGGCGGGTCGTCGAAGACCAGCTATTATTTTAATTTCGACAGTTGGCGCGAGAATTCGGGCAAGAACGAATGGCTACCGGCCTTCATCTATAGCGAAGAAGGCAACGTGGAGTATGGTTTAGCGAAAAATTCCGCATTCCGACCGTTTAAGGCGCAGACGCGCTTGTGGGGTTACGACCTGAATCACGCGCAGGAAGAGCAGGCGCTGAGCAATGTCCTGGTGGAAGGATCGCAGATAAAAGATCAGGCAGGAGCGGGCAACGGATACTCGCCCCTGCAAGCGAAGCGCGCGTGGGGGCGGCTCGCGGAAGACAACGTTGCGGCAAAGATGCAGCGCATGGGCTTGATGGCGCCCTATGGCGACGTGGACAAGGTGCTGGAGACAGTGGTCAACAATCTGGAAGTGACGAACGATCTGGACATCCAGCCGGAGGTGCGCTGCCGCGTGTTGATGACCTCGACGCTCGAGTCATTCACCATGGGGCACACGATTGTTTTAAGCCGGGGATTGATCGACGTGCTTCCAGACGAAACAAGTTTGGCGGCGATTCTTGCGCATGAACTCAGCCACGTGATGCTCGGACACCGCATGGATACGCAGTTTGCTTTTTTCAATCGCATCCGTTTCAACGAAAAGGAGACCTTTCATCACTTCGGATTCGCGCGCACCGCTGAAGAGGAAGACGCCGCAAACCGCAAGGGGATTGAACTGCTGAAGAAGTCTCCCTACCAGGATCAGTCGGGCACCGCCCAGGCATTTTTTGAGGCCCTGCAAAACCGGGAAAAAGACGTACCCAATTTGATCAGCCCACATCTGGGGAATCGCGTACCGAAGCATTGGACGATCAGCTCGGCCGCGGCCGCTCAGCAAGCTAGGAAGACGGCGAACGCCACGGTAGCTCTGCCACTTGGCGGGCGGATCAAAGTTGAACCGTGGGACGACCGGTTGCTGCTGCTGAAGGCGCAACCAGAAGCCGGGATTGCGGAATATGAAAAGATGCCGTTTGAGGTGGCGCCGTTCCTGGTTTACCTGACAAGGCAGGGCGGCAACTCGCCGTCGAACGACTCGGGCGCGGTGTCCGTGAAGTCGGAAAGCACTCCGGTGTCATCCATCGGAAAACCGTAAGCGGGCAGAAAAAAGGCCGAGAGAAGCAAACAAAAATCAGACCGTCAGCGGCGCTGTTTCTCCCAAATATCGACCCGGAAGACGTCATCGATCTGTTGCGGTTTGCAGATGCGTACGGGAGCTCTCTCCGAAGAGGCTTGGCTTGAAGACTGCCCCGAAAGGGCGTCTAATTTTTCGACGCTGGCAGACTCACTAACAGGCCTGAAACATGCCAATCTGGCTCTCCGTGAGGCAGGACGCGATAGTTCGCTATTTCGCCGGTATTAGGTCGAACTTTCCCGACCCTTCCTGGTAGAAGAGCGCGCCTTCGGTTTTATCGCCGCCGCTCCAATGTTTGTGTCCACCCGGCACAAGAAGGAATTCGCCTGGCCCAACACGCTTTTCTCCAGCGTCATCTTTATACAGGTACGCGCCTTTGATGACGACCAGGGAAACATCGTTCGTGTGGGTGTGCATACCCGCATCGTATCCAGGATCGAATTTAGTGAATGTTGCATGAGGGCCCTTGTCCGGGTCGCCCCGTAAGACCTGCATGGAAACGCCGCCCATTTGCGACGGTTTAAATGTGGCTTTTGCTGAGGATACATAGACGAGGTGCTTACCTTTCTGAGCCTGAGCAACACCTACCGAAACCGCGGCCATCGCTAAGACTGCGAGTGCGGACACAACCAGTACTTTTTTCATCTTTTCTCTCCGTGTAGTTCTCCGCCGGGTTTTTGTTTTCGACCACCCGGACGCGTAGCGGTTATACACCAATGCGGCGCGGGCGGCGAAATATCCGTTTGCAACCGGTTTTTCTCTGTACGGCGATGTGCGGGTACACTGGTTCGTCAGAGGGATGTCATGAAAACAAGAAGAGAATTCTTGGCGTCGACCGGCTTGGGATTGGTTGGAACGGCGGTTGCGCCGGATGCGATAGCGAGCGCTCGCGCGCAAGAGCCCACACAAGAGCCGGCAGGAATGCCACCGGCATTTGGAACCGCAAAACCCGTCGGACCTGAAGTCTCTGCGCACACACTGGTAGAAGCCGAGAAACTCGTGCAGATGGAATTAAGCAAGAAAGATCTTGAACAGGCGGCAAAAACTTGGCGAGTCAACATGGCGCCGCTGTGCGAACGGCGCGTCGGCCCGCGAAAGATGGAGTTGCACGACGGGCTAGCTCCGTGGTCGCGCTGGGATCCAGTGTTACCGGGAACGAAAGCAGGACCGGGGCGCAACCGAATCGTAAGAAGCAGCTCAGACGTAGACCCTTTGCCGGGCAAGGACGCGGACATAGCGTTTGCGACGGTGGCCAGATTGTCGCGATGGATTGAGGCGAAGAAGCTCAGTTCGGAACGGCTGACGAATATTTATATGAAGCGGCTTGAAGAATTCAATCCCACGTTGCGGTGCGTGATCACTCTTACGCGCGAGCACGCGGTCGCCCAAGCGAAGAAAGCGGACGCGGAAATTGCGGCGGGAAAAT
>Ga0137380_10004465_pt1 | contig 12337 bp, 10 predicted proteins | sample SagtaG_17_FD_104809 | JGI IMG/M metagenome (GOLD analysis project Ga0137380, IMG submission 104809) | Vadose zone soil microbial communities from Sagehorn Ranch, Mendocino, California, USA - Sage2_L_100_16 metaG | ecosystem: Environmental > Terrestrial > Soil > Vadose zone | place: USA... | reverse complement strand
TACTTGCGGCGCCAGTTCGAGCGCGGCGTGAGCCACACGGCGAACGTCTCCGCGAAGTCCTCATCCGGGTGCTTCTGCGCGTACCACCCGGCGATGTGGCGGACGTAGCGCCTGGAGAAAGGGACGGGCGTATACGACTCCACGTACGGGCGGTCGAAGGGCCCGAACAGCTCGATCCACTCCGGCGCCTCGTACAGCTCGTAGGCGTAGTTGAAGGCGTGGCCCGCCTCGTGGCGCAGGTACATGAGGATCTCGCGCTCGTCCTCGAGGTCGTTGAGCGAGCGCTCGAGCGCCTGCAGCTTGGGATCGGCCAGGTAGAAGGGGATGCCGATGATCGGCTCGCGGTCGGGGCAGGCCCACTCGTCCGAGAGGTAGCAAGCCGGGCGGAACCGCTCGAGCCCTTTCGCCTCCAGCTCGCGGTGGAGCTGCTGGACGTATTTCTCGACCGGCGAGCCGTCGAGCTTGAGCCCCAGCTCGCGGATCTGTTTGCCGAGCAGCTCTCGCGCCTCGGGCGGCGTGTACTCGAACGGCTGCATGCTCCTCCACGGGAATTCTGCGCCCCTCCCCCCCGGCCAGCAAGACTTTAAGTGCTCGTTTCAGGACCAGGCTGGCCGCCTCCGCGACGTCGTGATGGGCCCCGACGGCGCTCCCTACGTCACGACCAGCAACTGCGACGGCCGCGGCGACTGCCCCCGCGACCGCGACAAAATCCTCCGCCTCCTCCCCTCCCACTGAACCGACAAAAGGATCACCACGGAAGGCACGGAGCCCACCGAGGTCGATTGATCGAAAAACACACCGAATCTCCGTGCTCTCCGTGTCCTCCGTGGTGATCTCTTTGGTCTTGAGCACGGCGGGAGCGGCAGTGGTGCTCGGCAGCGGGGCGGAGGCGGGGTAGGCTGTGGGTGGGGGAAATCTGGATGATCCGCCTGAAGCACCTCTCCGGGAGCCTGCAAGGGAGGACCGCGGAGCTGGCCAAGCCGGTGCTGCGCATCGGCCGGGCGCCGGACTGCGACGTCCGCTTCGACCAGGTGAAGGACCCGAAGGTCTCCAACCACCACGCCGAGTTGCTGCTCGAGGAGGGCAACTGGTTCGTGGTCGATACCGCCTCCACCAACGGCACGCTGATCAACGGCCGGCGCATCGCCAAGCACCGCCTCGCGTCCGGCGACAAGCTGCAGATCGGCAGCGGCGGTCCGGTGCTGCAGATCCACTTCGACGGCATCCTGATCGAAGAGCCCTCGTTCAAGACCGAAGCGATCCTGCTCCAGGACATCTCCCAGCCGCCCCGCGCCATCGACGACAGCGAGGAGATCTCCGCGATCTCCGATCACCTCAAGGCGAGCGCCGACACGCAGACCGCGCGGCTCGCCGAGCTCGCGGCCAAGAAGGTCGCGATGGAGCGCGCCAAGACGGGGGGCCAGTCCAGCGGCAAGACCATGTTCATCATGGCCGAGACCATGCGCCAGGTGCAGTTCAGCACCAAGGCGAAGACCAAGAAGCGCTGGGTCAAGGTGGTGGCGGCAGTGGCGGGGGCGGCGGCGGTGGTGGTCGGCGTGATGTCGGTGGTGATCGTCCAGCAACAGCGGCAGATCGCCAAGCTGGTGCAGACGAAGAACAAGCTCGACAAGGAGATCCAGCAGGTCCAGGCGGCGATGGATTCCGAGAGCGACACCGAGAAGCTCGAGCAGCTCGAGCAGCGCCTCGCCCAGCTCACCGGGAACGCGCAGAAGGCGATCGACGACCTCGGCAAGGCGGACAAGTCCAAGGCCGCCGAGGTGGCCAACGCCGGCGACCAGATGGACCGCGACATCCGCAAGATCCTCGCCAAGTTCGACGCGAAGACCTACGCCGTCCCGCCGGTGTTCAAGGAGCGCCTGCAATTCCACGTCGACGAGCTGCTGCACGCGGGGAACCTCAAGTACATCTATCGCCGCAAGCAGAAGTACTGGCCGATGATCCTCAAGGAGTTCGGCGCGCTCGGCCTGCCCGAGGAGATGGCGTTCATCGCCTGGGCCGAGACGCAGTTCGATCCCACCGCCCGGAGCAAGGCGGGCGCGGCCGGCATGTGGCAACTCGGCGCCGACACCGCGCGCCGCTACAACCTGCGGGTGGACGCCCAGGTGGACGAGCGGTTCGACCCGCCCAAGGCGACGCGCGCCGCCTCCCGCTATCTGGCCAACCTCCTCGCCGAGTTCGGCGAGGATTCCTTCATGCTGGCCATGGCCAGCTACAACCGCGGCGAATCCGGCGTACGCCGCGTCCTCCACCAGATCGCCAGCGAGCCCGGCGGGTTCAAGAAGGAGCGCCGCGACTTCTGGCACCTGTACCGCCTGAAGAAGCTGCCCGAGGAGACGCGCGAGTACGTGCCCAAGGTGATCGCCGCCGCCATCGTCTCCATGAACGCGCAGAAGTACGGCCTCGAGGGGACGAAGGAAGAGAATGATTGAGGTGAAGAGCTTCGCGGCCCTGCGCCGCTTCTCGCCCGACAAGCTGCAGAAGCTGAACCTGTTCGAGACGGAGCGCTTCTTCTGCGACGTCTACTGCTTGGAGCCCGGGCAGGAGCAGAAGGCGCACGCGCACGCGGGCAGCGACAAGCTGTACGCGGTGCTGGAAGGCGCGGTGGAGGTGCGCGTCGGCGCCGGCACGCGCGATCTGCGCGCCGGCGAGGTGGCCCTGTGCCCCGCCGGCAGCGAGCACGGCGTCGCGAACCGCTCCAACGCCCGCGCCGCCCTCCTCGTCTTCATGGCCCCCCACCCCTAGAAACCGCCAAAGCAACCGCACCACGGAGCACACGGAGTTGGTTTCGCTGGCCGGATCGTTCGCGGGTGCCCGGTCGAAAGAACCCTGATCCTCCGTGGGCTCCGTGTGCTCCGTGGTGCAATTGTTTCGGCAATTGAGGACGCGGCGACCGCGGAGATCTCGCGCGCGCAGCTCTGGCAGTGGGTCCGGAACGCGGCGAAGCTCACCGACGGCAGGACGGCGACGCCGGACCTCTAAGGAAGGTCCGGGACGAGGAGCTCGCCAAGCTGGGCGGCCCGCAGCAGGGCCGCCTGCGCGAGGCCACCGAGGTCCTCGACGGCCTCGTGCTGTCGGAGGAGTTCGGCGAGTTCCTCACCAACCCTGCTTACCGCTACCTCGACTAAAGCCCGGACGATCGGCTCGGTCCCCCGTCCGCTGGAGCGCTCCCGGCACCTCGTTCGAGGTGCGCGATCCCGTCGCTCCGTCGCCCTTTGTCGGAGGGACTTCGCCATTTATCGGAGGGACGTCTTGCCTACGACGCTGGTCGGTATCTATAGTGGCCCGCACTTTCCAGGAGACGCTCGTGCGCGACTCGCCGGACTTCCGTGCAATGCACGCGAACGAGCGGCCGGTGTGCGCGCGTCCTGGCCGCTCCGCGACGGGTACCCTGACAGGAGGACACACGATGAGGCGCCACGGCCTTGTGGGACGCTCCTTGGTTCTCGCTCCACTCGTCATGGCCGCGGCGGCGGCGCTGGCCACCGGGCCGGCCCGCGCGTGGGAGCCGACCAAGCCGATCGAGTTCGTGATCCCGGCCGGCACCGGCGGCGGCGCCGACCAGATGGCCCGCCTGATCAGCGGCGTGGCGGAGAAGCACAAGCTCTCCCCGCAGCCGATCATCGCCATCAACAAGTCGGGCGGCGCCGGCGCCGAAGGCTTCCTCTACGTCAAGGAGAAGAAGGGCGATCCGCACACCATCATCATCACGCTCTCGAACCTCTTCACCACACCCCTGGCGCAGGGGACGCCGTTCAACTGGCGAGACCTGACTCCCGTGGCGCGGATCGCGCTCGACCAGTTCATCCTCTGGGTCAACGCCGAAACGCCCTACAAGACGGCCAAGGAATACCTCGCGGCGGTCAAGGAGCGCTCGGGCGGCGACAACCGGATGAAGATGGGCGGGACCGGCTCGAAGCAGGAGGACCAGATCATCACCGTCCAGCTCGAGCAGGGGCTGGGCGTGAAGTTCAGCTACGTCCCGTTCAAGGGCGGCGGCGAAGTGTGCGTGAACCTCGTGGGCAAGCACATCGATTCCACGGTGAACAACCCCATCGAGTGCGTCAGCCACATGAAGTCCGGGACCGTGCGGCCGCTCGCGGTGTTCGACACCCAGCGCATCCCCGACCCGCTCTGGAAGGACGTCCCGACCGCGAAGGAGGCGCTCGGGGTCGACATCCACTACCAGATGCTGCGGGGCATCTTCGGCCCTCCCAACATGCCGAAGGAGGCGGTCGACTTCTACGTGAACCTCCTCCGCAAGATCTACGAAACGCCCGAGTTCAAGAAGTACCTCGAGGACGGCGCGCTGAAGCCGGCCTTCCTCACCGGCGCCGAGTACGCCAAGTGGGTGGAGGAGAACGAAAAGCTGCACAAGGAGCTGATGGCGAAGGGTGGCCTGCTCAAGTAACGGGATGCGCGCCGCCGACATCGCCACCGCATCCATCCTGATGCTCCTCGGCGTGGTCGTCCTCGCCGAGGCCATCCGGCTCGGCTTCCGCTGGGGGCCCGATGGTCCCCAGAGCGGCTTCTTCCCCTTCTGGCTGGCCGTGGTGGTGATCGCCCACACCGCGGCCATCCTCGTCCAGGCGGTGAGGAAGCATTCCACCGAGCCGTTCGCCAGCCGCGAGCAACTGCGTATGGTGCTGACGGTGGCCTGGCCGGCCGCGGCCATGGTTCTGTTCACCCACTTCATCGGGCTGTACGTCGCCGGGGCCGTCTATCTCTTCTTCTACATGCGGCTGGTGGGGCGGCACTCCTGGGCGTCGGTAGTCGCGCTCTCGCTCTCCATTCCGGTGGCGACCTTCCTGGTGTTCGAGAAGTGGTTCCTGGTGCCGCTCCCCAAGGGACCGCTCGAGGCGTGGCTGGGTTACTGACTTATGGGCATCGACAACATCCTCCTCGGCTTCCACGTCGCGATCACGCCCTACAACCTGATGGTGGCGGTGATCGGGATCGCGCTCGGGACCGTCATCGGCGTGCTGCCGGGGCTGGGAGGCGCCAACGGCGTCGCCATCCTGCTTCCGCTCACGTTCCGCATGCCGCCGACCTCGGCGATCATCCTGCTCACCTCGCTGTACTGGGGGGCGCTGTTCGGCGGGGCGATCACCTCGGTGCTCTTCAACATCCCCGGCGAGCCGTGGTCGGTCGCCACCACGTTCGACGGGTACCCTCTCGCGCGCAAGGGCCAGGGAGCCCAGGCGCTCACCGCCGCCTTCTCCTCCTCCTTCGTCGGCGCGCTCTTCGCGACCATCCTCATCACGCTGTTCGCGCCGCTGCTGGCCAACCTCGCGCTGAAGTTCGGCCCGCCGGAGTTCTTCGCCATCCAGATGCTCACCTTCTCCAGCTTCGTCGGGCTGGGCGGGTCGGATCCCCTGAAGTCGATCGTCTCCATCGCGCTCGGCTTCATCCTCGCCGCGGTGGGGCTCGACATTGTCACCGGCCAGCTCCGCCTCACCTTCGGCCTCACCCCGCTGATGACCGGGTTCGATTTCATCGTGGCCGTCATCGGCCTGTTCGGCATCGGCGAGATCCTGCTCAGCGTCGAAGAGGGGCTGAAGTTCGAGGGCGCCCGGACCAAGATGAACCTGCGCGTCGTGCTCGACACCTGGAAGGAGCTGCCGCGCTACTGGCGCACCTTCCTGCGCGGGTGCTTCATCGGCTTCTGGATGGGATTCAAGCCGGGTGGCGCGACACCGGCCTCGTTCATGAGCTACGCGTTCGCGCGGCGGGCGTCCAAGCACCCGGAGAACTTCGGCAAGGGCGAGCTGGAGGGCGTGGTGGCCCCCGAGACGGCCGCCCACGCGGCGGGCGTCGCCGCCATGCTGCCGATGATCACCCTGGGCATCCCCGGCTCGCCGACCGCCGCGGTCATGTTCGGCGGCCTGATCATCTGGGGCCTCCAGCCCGGTCCAATGCTGTTCAAGGAGCAGCCCGAGTTCGTCTGGGGCCTCATCGCCAGCATGTACACGGGCAACCTGATCGGCGTGGTGATGGTGCTGGCCTTCGTGCCGCTCTTCGCGGCCATCCTCCGCATTCCCTTCGCCATCCTCACGCCGTTCATCGTGCTGGTGTGCGCGATCGGCTCCTACGCCGTGCACAACAACATGATCGACGTCTGGTACATGATCCTCTTCGGCGTCGTCGGATACGTGTTCAAGAAGCTTCACTACCCGCTGGCGCCGCTGGTGCTGGCATTGGTGCTCGGCGACATGGCCGAGAGCGCGCTGCGACAGAGCCTGATCATGTCGCAGGGCTCGCTGCTCATCTTCCTGCGGCGGCCCATCGCGGCCGTCATCACCCTGCTGGCGCTCTTCTTCTTCGTCCTCCCGGCCATCAACACCTGGCGCCGGCGCGAGAGCCGCTTGCACGCGCCGGTGGCCCCCCACGGAACGTGAACCAATGACTGCAAAGTCGACGAAGCACATCCTGTGGCTCGTGCTGGCCAGCGCCGTAGCGCTGCAGTGGGTGGTGATTCGTTTCAGCGGCATCCACCTCCCGCACCTGTGGATGGCCATCCTCTCCGGCGTCGGCATCTTCGGCGCCGCGGTCCTCCTCTCCTGGGCGGCGGAGGTGGCCCAGATCGACATCCCGCAGAGCCTCGCTCTCGCGTTCCTCGCGCTCATCGCCGTCCTGCCCGAGTACGCGGTGGACATGTACTTCGCCTGGACGGCCGGCAAGAACCCGGCGTACACGCAATACGCCACCGCCAACATGACCGGCGCCAACCGGCTGCTGATCGGTTTCGGCTGGTCCGCGGTGGTGATCGTCTACTGGCTGAAGACGCGCAAGCGGGCGGTCGAGCTGGATCCCTCCCACTCGATGGAGATCTCCTACCTCACCGTCGCCACCGTCTACTCGTTCATCATCCCGCTGAAGGGCACCTTGTCGCTGGTTGACACGGCCGTGCTGCTGACGCTTTTCGGCTTCTACATCGTCACGGCCTCGCGCGCCGGGATGGAGGAACCGGAGCTCGGCGGCCCTTCGGAAACCCTCGGGAGCTTGCCGAAGGTGCCCCGCCGCCTCTGCACCATCGCCCTGTTCGCCATCGCCGGCCTCACCATCTTCCTCGCCGCCGAGCCTTTCGCGGAGAGCCTGCTGGCCTCGGGCCGCGCGTACGGCGTGGAGGAGTTCATCCTCGTCCAGTGGATCGCCCCGCTGGCTTCCGAGTCTCCGGAGTTCGTCGTCGCGATCCTCTTCGCGCTGCGGGGAAACCCGGGGGCGAGCATCGGGACCCTCATCTCCTCCAAGGTGAACCAGTGGACCCTCCTCATCGGGATGCTCCCGCTGGCCTACTCGGCGTCCTCCGGGCACGTCGCGGTGATGCAGCTCGATGGCCGCCAGGTCGAAGAGGTCCTGCTCACCGCCGCGCAGTCGCTCTTCGGCGTGGCGGTGATCGCCAACATGCGGTTTTCCATCGTGGAAGGCGCGGCTGTCGCGGGGCTGTTCGCTAGCCAGCTCCTCTTCACCTCGCCGATCGTCCGGTACGGGTACTCCGTCGCGTACGTGGTGCTCACCCTCCTGCTCCTCGTGACCAACCGCGAGATCCGCCACGGGTTTTTCGACGTCCGTCGACTCCGGCCCGGCGCTCGCGCGGCCGACACCGCGATGGGCATGAACGGCGGCAAGAATGTGGGAGGGCTGCGCTAAAAGCTCTTGCGCAGCGCGCAAAGAATGGGCATCTCCCAGGATCGGCAATGGAGACGATCGCCGATCTACTGCAGCGGGGCGCCGACGGCGCAGCGGCGATCGGTGCTCCGGAAGGCGTGGCGCCGCTGCGCTACCGCGACCTGCGCGCGCTCGTGCGACGGACGGTCGCGGACCTGAATTCCTTCGGGATCGGCCGCCGCGACCGCGTGGTGCTGGTGCTCCCCAATGGACCGGAGGCGGCTGCGGCCTTCGTCTCGGTCGGCGCCGGCGCCACCACCGCCCCGCTCAGCCGCGGGCTCACCGCCGACGAGTTCGAGTTCAACCTGACCGACCTGCGCGCCAAGGCGCTGGTGGTCGAGGCCGGCCTGGACTCGCCTGCCCGGGCGGTGGCGACGAAGCTGCGCATCCCGATCATCGAGCTGGTCCCGCACCGCGACCAGGGCGCCGGCGCGTTCTCGCTGCGCCCGCTCCTCAAGAACGGCGCCGGTCCGTTCGAGGGGGGCCTGGCCCAGCCCGACGACGCGGCCCTGGTGCTGCACACCTCGGGGTCCACCTCGCGTCCGAAGATCGTCCCGCTGCTGCAGCGCAACGTCACCGCGTCCGCGCGGAACATCATGACGGCGCTGCAGCTCACGCCCGACGACGTCTGCCTCAACATCATGCCGCTGTTCCACATCCACGGGCTGATGGCGGCGGTGCTCTCGTCGCTCGCCGCGGGCGCGCAGGTGCATTGCTCGGCCGGGTTCAACGCGCTGCGCTTCTTCCAGTGGCTCGACGAGGTGCGGCCCACCTGGTACACGGCCGTCCCCACCATGCACCAGGCGATCGTCTCCCGCGCGTCGCGCCACGCGGAGGAGCTCGGCCGCATCCGCCTGCGGCTCATCCGTTCCTCGTCCGCCTCGCTCGCGCCCCAAGTGATGGAGGAGCTCGAGCGGACCTTCCGCTGCCCGGTGATCGAGGCCTACGGCATGACGGAAGCTGCCCACCAGATGACCTCCAACCCGCTGCCGCCTCGCGAGCACAAGGCCGGCTCCGTCGGCGTCCCCGCGGGCCCCGAGGTCGCCATCATGGACGAGGAGGGCAAGCTCCTGCCCCGCGGCCACACCGGCGAGGTGGTCATCCGCGGCGCGAACGTCACGCCCGGGTACGAGGCGAATCCGGAGGCGAACGAGAGCGCGTTCATCGACGACTGGTTCCGCACCGGCGACCAGGGCTTCGTCGACCGAGACGGGTTCCTGCGGCTCACCGGGCGGCTGAAGGAGCTGATCAACCGAGGCGGGGAGAAGATCGCCCCGATCGAGATCGACGTGGTGCTGATGGACCACCCCGCCGTACAGCAGTGCGTCGCATTCGCCATTCCGCACCACAGTCTCGGCGAGGACATCGGCGCGGCGGTGGTGCTGCGCGAGGGACACGCCTGCACCGACCGCGAGCTGCGCGAGTTCGCGGCGCGGCGGCTGGAGCACTGGAAGGTGCCGCGCACGTTCGTCTTCGTGCGCGAGATCCCGAAGGGCCGGACCGGCAAGTTGCAGCGCATCGGCCTGGCTGCGAAGCTCGGCCTGGGCGGATGAAGATCACCGTCTTCGGCGCGGGCGCCATCGGCGGCTTCATGGGCGCGAAGCTCGCGCTCGCGGGGCAGGACGTGACCTTGATCGCCCGCGGCCCGCACCTCGCGGCCATGCGCGAACGCGGGCTCAAGCTGATCAGCGAGGGAAAGACCCAGGTGGTCCGGCCCCGCTGCACCGACGACGCGCGCCAGGTCGGGCCGCAGGACTACGTGATCCTGAGCGTCAAGGCGCACGCGCTGCCCGGGATCGCCGGCGCCGTGCAGCCGCTGCTCGGCCCGAAGACCACGTTGGTGCCGGCCGTGAACGGCGTTCCCTGGTGGTACTTCCACGAGCACGGCGGGCCGTACGAGGGGACGCGCCTGCAGACGGTCGATCCCGGCGGCGTGCTCTGGGACAAGCTGCCTCCCAGCCGCGTGGTCGGGTGCATCGTCTACCCGGCGACCGACGTGGTGGAGCCCGGCGTGATCGAGCACACCTATTCCAACCGCTTCGACATCGGAGAGCCGGACGGCTCGAAGAGCGAGCGTGCGCAGGCGTTCTCGCGGGCCATGATCGAGGCCGGGTTGCGCTGCCCGGTGCGGGCGCGCATCCGCGACAACCTCTGGATCAAGCTGTGGGGGAACCTCTCCTTCAACATGATCTGCGCGCTCACCCTGAGCGGCCTGGAGAGCGTCACGGCGGACCCGGGAACGCGCGCGGTGGCGCGGCAGATGATGCTGGAGGCCCAGGCGGTGGCCGAGAAGCTGGGCGTGCAGTTCCCGCTCGACGTGGACGCGCGCATCGCCGGAGCGGCCGAAGTCGGGGTGCACAAGCCCTCCACCCTGGTCGACCTGGAGCGCGGGCGTCCGATGGAGATCGACCCGCTGCTGGGCGCCGTGGTCGAGATGGGCCGGCTGGTGGGGCTCCCCACCCCCACCTGCGACGTGGTGCTCGCGCTGGTGCGCCTGCGCGCGCGCACCGCGGGCCTGTACGCTCCTCCTGCGTAGCGCGCGGCGCGGCCCCCGACCCCCTCTGGTAGAGTTTGCCGGGCGATGCGCCTGCACCTGGTCGACGGCACCTACGAGCTCTTCCGCGCCTACTATTCGAAGCGGCCCCCGCACCGCGCTCCGGACGGGAGCGACAAGAAGGCGACCCTCGCGCTCGCGTCCGCCATGCTGGCCCTGCTGCACGACGAAGGCGAGGCCGTGACCCACGTCGCCGTGGCGTTCGACAATCCCATCCGCAGCTTCCGCAACGATCTCTTCGACGGCTACAAGACCGACGAGGGCGTCCCGCCGGAGCTGCTCGCCCAGTTCGACTCGGCGGAGGACGCGGTGCGCGCGCTGGGAATGGCGGTGTGGTCCATGCGCGACTTCGAGGCGGACGACGCGCTCGCCACGGGAGCCGCGCGCTTCGAGAGCGAGGTGGAACAGGTCCGCATCCTCACGCCCGACAAGGACCTGGGGCAGTGCCTGCGCGGCACCCACGTGGTGCAGGTCGACTGGCGCGCGAAGTCCGTGGTGGACGAGGAGGCGCTGCTCCGCCGGCGCGGCGTCCGCCCCCCGAGCATTCCCGACCTGCTCGCGCTCACGGGAGACGACGCCGACGGCATCCCGGGGCTGCCCGGCTTCGGCGAGAAGACCGCCTCGGCCCTGCTGGCGAGGTACATCCATCTCGAGCACATCCCCGCCGACCCGGCCGCCTGGCCGGCGGTGCGCCAGGCGCCGCGGCTCGCGGCCACGCTCGAGGAACGCCGCGACGACGTGCTGCTCTATCGCCAGCTGGCGACGCTCCGCACCGATGCGCCCATCGGAACGCTCGAGGAGGCGCGCTTCCTGGGCGTCCCGCGCGAGCCGTTCCTGGCGCTCTGCGAAGCGCTCGGAACGGGCGAGCTTCGCGACCGCCCCCGCCGCTGGGCTCCTTGACGGACCGCGGAGGGCGGCGCACCCTCGGCAGTGCGCCGCCCGGCGCGGGGCACGACGGGGATGGGCCACTCCACCAGGACGCTTTCGCGGGAGGTGAGGCGCGGACCCGCCGCGCGCGCCGGCGTGCCTCACCTGTTCCTGGTGCTGAGCTGCGACCGGCCTTCGGCGCCCGCGATGCGCTGCTCGCTCGAGCACGTCGACGAGGTGATGCTCGGCCGCGCCGGACGCCGCCAGGCCTCGCGCTCGGACGGCTCGGGCGTGCCCCGGCTCTCCCTCGGCGTGGACGACGCATGGATGTCCGGCTCGCACGCGCTGCTGCGCAGGGTGCTCGGCTCCTGGACCATCGAGGACCTGGGCTCGAAGAACGGCACGATGGTCGGCGGCCGCCGCTGCCAGCGCGCCGAGCTCGAGGACGGGGACCTGATCGAGCTGGGTCATACCTTCTTCCTCTTTCGCGCGCGCGTACCGTCGAGCGGCGACGTCGTCGAGTCGAGCGCGCTGGCGCCCGCCGCGGCGGGCTTCGCCACGCTGGTGCCCTCGCTGGCCGGAGCATTGGCGCGGGCGCAGGCCGTCGCCCGCTCGACGGTGCCGGTGGTGGTCCGGGGAGAGAGCGGCACCGGCAAGGAAGTGGTCGCCTCCGCCATCCATGCGCTCTCGGGGCGCGCCGGGCCCTTCCAGGCGGTGAACTGCGGCGCGCTTCCGCCCACGCTGGTCGAGTCCGAGCTGCTCGGGTACCGCAAGGGGGCGTTCTCGGGCGCGGACGAGGACCGCGCCGGCGTGGTCCGCAGCGCCCACGGCGGCACCCTGTTCCTCGACGAGATCGGGGACCTGCCGCTCACCGCCCAGGCGGCGCTGCTTCGTGTCCTGCAGGAAGGCGAGGTGCAGCCGATCGGCGCCACGCGTCCGGTCAAGGTCGACGTGAGGCTCGTCTCGGCCACGCACCGCGACCTCGAGGCGCTGGCGGCGGAGGAGAAATTCCGCCCGGACCTGCTCGCCCGGCTGGGAGGAGTGACGATCGCGCTCCCCCCGCTGCGCGAGCGGCGCGAGGACCTGGGGCTGCTCGCGGCCGCGCTCCTGCGCCGGCATTTCCCAGGCCGCGAGATCGAGCTGACCTGCGAGGCGGCCCGCGCCCTGCTCGTCTACCCTTGGCCATTGAATGTCCGCGAGCTGGAGCGGTGCTTCCACGCCGCGGTCGTC
>Ga0137380_10004464_pt1 | contig 12338 bp, 11 predicted proteins | sample SagtaG_17_FD_104809 | JGI IMG/M metagenome (GOLD analysis project Ga0137380, IMG submission 104809) | Vadose zone soil microbial communities from Sagehorn Ranch, Mendocino, California, USA - Sage2_L_100_16 metaG | ecosystem: Environmental > Terrestrial > Soil > Vadose zone | place: USA... | reverse complement strand
GCGTCGTTGGAGTGCGAGGAGAGCAGGATCGACGAGCTCGGGTTCCGGCCGAGGATGCGGCGGATCGACTCGACGATGGCGGTGGTCTTGCCGGTGCCCGGCGGCCCCTGGATGAGGTAGAGCTGGCCTGGCCGCATGCCCATGACGCGGGCGACGGCCTCGGCCTGCTCCTCGTTCGGGTCAGGTAGATGGTGTGCACGCTTGCCGTCCAGTGGAACTCGGGGTGGGCTGCCAAGCCAACCCGTGTCCGCCAGCTCTGCCGCCAGCGCTCCAGTTCTTGGGCTGCCGATCTGCAGCTGGCGGATGACAGAGCGCTGCGCCTCGAACATCTCGACGCTGGCCGTGGGCAGGACGATGCCTTCGTCCGGGAGGGGGTCGTAGCGCCGGAAGCTGACCCACAGGTTGGAGCCCTGGATCCGGTCGAGCGACATGCCGCGGTATTCGGGGAAGCCGGCGGAGCGAACGGTCAGGGAGTCGATGCCGCGGTAGATCCGGCCATCTGCGTCGTCGACCAGGTGGAGGATGGCGCGGACGTACTCGCCCCCCCGCATGTCCTCGCCGCATTCGGGGCAGTGGATGCCGTTCGAGGTCGGGACCTCTGTCTCGCACTTGGGGCACTCGATCCACTGCTCGGTCGCCTCATAGCGCCGGACCGCGGCTTCGGCGAGCTTCTCCCGGAAGTCGCGCAGGTGCTCGATGAAGCGCAGCGTCGAGTCGAGGATGGGCAGCGTCTTGGCCTGCTCGCGCAGGACGATGGTCGTGAAGCCCTCAAGGTCGCCGTCCCACTCTTTGACCAGCTGCAGCTCCTGGTAGCGAAGGCGCAACCGGTTCTTTTCCATCTCGAAGTCGCCGTCGAGGTCCTGCCAGTCGGTGATCTCGAGCGCGAGCCCCGTCGGGGTTCGACCGAGCCGGCCGGTCAGCAGCGTCTGGCTGACCTGGCCCATGAACTCGAACGGCTTCTCGGGCTTGACGATGGTGTAGGTGCCGTCGATGCTCCTCTGCTCCTCGAGGACCTGACGCAGGAGCTCGGCCCCGCCGGCCGCCTCCATCGCCGCGACCTTGGCTGCCGCCGGCGTGCCAGGGCGGACGCGAATTCCAAGCCGGCCGGCCTGGATCTCCTCGCCCGGTATGTCCGGGTTCCAGAGCGGGAGCACATCCCCTGGATTGGGCGTGCTCAAGTCAGGAGGACCTAAGGCTCATAGGCGGATGGAGCGTGAAATTGGGATCAAGTGGGTTCAAAAGGGGTCCCCAGACGGGACCTAGCACCCCAATGGGCAGGCCTTACGTTAGCACAGGTTCGCCTGCGCCACACTTAGCGGCGCTGTGTGGAAGAACCGCCTCAAGCCCTACGACATCCTCAGCGAGGGCGACGTGGAGGCGATCCACGGGCAGGCAATGACCATCCTCGAAGAGATCGGCATCGACTTTCTCCACGAACGCGCGCGGGAGACCTTCAAGCAGGCGGGCATGCCGGTGGAGGACATGCGTGTTCGGTTTGACAGGGCCTTCGTCATGGAGATGGTGGCCAAGGCGCCGCCCGTCTTCAACCTCCAGGCACGCAATCCCGATCGAAGCGTGACCATCGGTGGCGACAACGTGGTCACGGCCCCGGTCTATGGACCGCCGTTCATCACCGACCTGGAGCGCGGGCGGCGGGGAGCCACCATCGAGGACTTCAACAACTTCGACAAGATGGCGCAGGCGATCGATCAGATCCACTGTGCCGGCGGCACGACTGTCGAGCCGGAGGACCTGCCGCTCGGGACGCGGCACCTCGACATGGTCTATTCCCACATGCGCTGGACGGACAAACCTTTCATGGGCAGCGTGATCTCGGCGGAGAACGCCCGCGACACCATCGAGATGGCATCGATCGCCTTCGGCGGTCGCGAGCGGATCGAGGCGACGCCGGCGGTGATCAGCCTGATCAACGTCAACAGCCCGCTGCGCTACGACGACCGCATGCTCGGCGCGCTGCTCGAGTACACCGAGGCGGGCCAGCCGGTGATCGTCACGCCGTTCCTGATGGCGGGTGCGATGTCGCCGATGGGCCTTGCCGGCACCCTGGCCCAGCAGACGGCAGAGGCGCTTGCCGGGATCGCCCTGGTGCAGCTGATGCGTCCTGGCACACCGACCGTCTACGGCTCGTTCCTCACCAATACCGACATGCAGTCAGGCAGCCCTGCCTTCGGCACGCCGGAGTCGGCGATGGGCATCCTCGCCAGCGCGCAGATGGCGCGGCACTACCACGTGCCGTTCCGGGGGGGCGGGGCCCTGACGTCGTCCAAGGCCCCGGACGCCCAGGCCGCCTACGAGTCGATGATGTGCATGTGGCCGACCGTCCTGGGCGGCGTCCATTTCGTGCTTCACGCTGCGGGCTGGCTCGAGAGCGCGCTGCTCGCCTCGTACGAGAAATTCATCATCGACGTCGAGGCGCTGCGGATGTTCGAGTGGATCCTGCAGCGTGGTCTGCCAGTGGACGAAGAGGGGCTGGCCATGGACGCGCTGCGCGAGGTGGGACCGGGGGGCCATTTCCTCGGCGCCGAGCACACGCTGCGCAACTACCGCACCGGGTTCTACAGGCCCTGGATATCCTCCACCGAGAACTTCGACCGCTGGAACCGCTTCGGCTCGAGAACCGCGGACAAGGTCGCGGCGGAGCGCTGGAAGCAGGTCCTCGCCGAGTACCCCGACCCCGGCATCGACCCCGGTGTCGATGAGCAGCTGCGCGAGTTCATGGCGCGCCGCAAGCAGGAGATCGGAAACGACTGATCACGGGTCGCGGGCCCGGGTGCGCCTCAACCACCTGCTGCGAAAGATCGCGTCCGGAGCGCCTGCTCCCGCCAGCGGCTCGGCAGCTGCGGCGGCGGTGGGGGCCGCGGCGGCACTGGTCCAGAAGGTGGCGACGCTCTCAGGCAAGCAGTGGTCGGAGGCTGCGGCCGCGCACGATCGCGCCGAGCAGCTGCGATTGCGCAGCGAGGAGCTCGTCGAGGAGGACTCGCTTGCCTACCTTGCTTTTCTCGATGCGGCCCGATCCGGCCAAGACCTCGACTCCGCGAGAAACAGGACGATCGACGTGCCGCTCGAGATCGTTCGGACCGCTGCCGAGGTCGCCAGGCTGGCACATCTTCTGGGCGAGAAAGGCAATCAGAATTTGCGGGTCGACGCGTCGGTGGCTTCGATCCTGGCCACCGCAGCAGCGGAATCAGCTGCTCTCCTGGTCAAAGTCAACCTGCCGCGCGAATCGCGCGACGCCCGCCTGCGCGAGGCGCGGCGCCTGGCTCGTGAAGCTAAGGCTCTGGGCTCATTAACCGCGAGCGCGGATTCGCCGCGTCGAGCTCGGTGATCACCGCGGCCACCACCTCTTCGGTCGTGCCGGCCCGATGCTCGACCGGACCCCAGCGCCAGCCGTCCAGGTAGGCGTCCATGTCCGTGGAGCCCTGCTTCATCGCGTAGGCGTCGATGGCGGCCTGGAAGCGATCCGGCATCATCCGCTTGGCCTCGGCGGCGCCGTCCCAGGCCTTGACCTGCGAGGGGATGTGCTTCCAGTACATGACCTGGTAGCTGGCCATCAGGCAGGCGCCGCGGCACTACTGGGCTCAACGAGCTCGGCCAGGCGGCTCTCGAGCTGGCCAAGGCCAACGTCGTTGATCTCCAGCGGGAGCCCCAGGTAAACCGCGATCTCTTCTGCCTTGGCCGCCAGTCGCGGATTGGGCACCTGGCGCAGGTAAAGCAACGCTTCGTAGTTGCCGAACAGCATCTCTTTGAGCTCGGGGTGCCGGTCGAGGCCCAGGCCTCGGATCACGGCCCGACCGAAGTTGCGCACCAGCCAGTCGGTGAGGAAGAAAGTGCCAGGGCGCTCATTTGAGACGCGCTCGAACAGCTCCTCGCCGGCGAACATCTCGTAGCAGTGCGGCCCTCGCACGCGAGAAGCGCCGAACTCGTCCAGGACCGGCTCCAGGCGCCCGGTCGTGCCGCAATCGCCGTACACGACGATGAGATGGTCATATCGCGGTCGCAGCGCGCGAAGCTTTTCCCTCAGCTCGTCGACGATGCGGCCCGGATAAAGATGCAGGAGCGCCGGCACCCCATGGATGTCGACGGCCCAACCTCGCCGGTCGACGATTTCCTTGACCTCGGACCCGAGGGCGCCGCAGATCACGAAGGCTGTGCTGGCCTCCCCACCTCGTGGGGAGGTCCGGCCCAACGGCGAAGCGGTTGCGCCGGGGTGGGGAGAGGATGTGCTGGCCTCCCCACCGCGTGGGGAGGTCCGGCCCAACCGCGAAGCGGTTGCGCCGGGGTGGGGAGCGTCCAAGCCGCCCATTCTCATCCGACCGGGTCCAGATGCGGAAACTGCAGCACGGACACGAACGCATCGTTGAAGTCGGACCGGCCTGAAAGCTCTACGTATTCGATCCGCGAAGGCAGCTCGAACGCCACCTGACGCTCGCGATACGACAACAGCGCGATCTTTGCTCCCTCGCCGGCGGAGTTGCCGACGGCGATGATCCTGTCCACTTGCACGGGGGGCACGAGGCCGATGATCTTCGCGCTCTCCGGGTTGAGATACGAACCGAAGGAACCTCCGAGCAGCACCTCGTCGAGGTCGTCGGTCCGAACCCCGAGGATGTCCATCAGGACCTTGATGCCCGTGGCGATGGATCCCTTCGCAAACTGCAGCTCGCGCACATCGCGCTGCGTGAGATAGACGCCTTCGGCCAGCAGGAATGCGCGCACGCCGTCGACCTCGATGAGGCGGCTCGCCAGCGGGTGGTCGGGAACCTCCGCCTTCGACCGCATGCGCCCGGAGTTGTCGAGGAGGCCGGCGACGAGCAGCTGCGCGACGGCGTCGACCAGGCCCGACCCGCAGATGCCCTGGGCCGGGATGTCTCCGCCGATCACCTGCAGCTCGACCTCATCCCCCAGGTGCACCCCTTCGATCGCCCCGTCGGTGGCGCGCATCCCGCAGCGGATCTGGCTGCCCTCGAAGGCAGGCCCGGCGGGGGCTGCGGTGGCCAGGGTCCGCTGCGTGCTGCCGAGAACGATCTCGCCGTTGGTGCCCACGTCGACGAACACGCGCAGCTTGTCCTCGCGCGCGACGCCTGTGGCCAGCACCCCGGCGATGATGTCCGACCCGACGTATCCACCGATCGCGGGCAGGGTCTGCACGTAACCGTGAGGATGGATGCGCAGGCCGACCTCACTCGCCGCGACGGAGAGCGGCTCCATGAAGGCCGGCGTGAACGGCATCACCGCGATCGGAGCGGGGTCGATTCCAAACAGCAGATGCAGCATCGTGACGTTACCGACCACGACCGCTTCGTACGTCTGCGCGGGCGACACGCCGGCCTCTTCGTAAAGCTCGTCAAGGATCTGGTTCATGGTCGCAACGACCGAAACCCTCAGCTCATCGATTCCTTCGGCGCCGTTCATCGCGTGGCTTATCCGCGAGATGACGTCCGCGCCAAAGGGGGCCTGGCCGTTGAGCGTCGAGTGCACGGCGGCGGCCATTCCGGTGCGCAGGTTCATCAGGGTTCCGACCAGGGTCGTGGTCCCGACGTCGAACGCCACGCCATAGCACTCGTCGGTGGTGTCGCCGGGCTCGACCGCGACGAGGTGCTCGCCTGCCAGCACGGCGGTGACCTTGAAGGCCGCCTCACGGAAGACGCCAGGCAGCGTGCGCAGGACCTGGACGCCTGCGAGCATGTCGTGCCCCTCTGCGGTCAGGGCTTCGCGCAGCCGGAGGACGTCGCTGCGCTGGTCGTCCAGCGAAGGCTCAGCAAGCTCGATGTAGACCTTGCGGACGTTGGGGTCGAGGATGACGAGGCGGCCGAGCCCCATCGTCGCCGCCTTGGGAACGCGCAGCAGCTGGGGCACGTCGCATGCCATGTCCTCATAGATGCGCGCCTGGCACGAGAGCCGCCAGCCGTTCTCGACCTCGTCCTTCCGCAGCAGCCGGTGGTCCGCGTTGGTCACCTCAGAGCTGCCCTCGACGACGCGTACCTTGCACTTGCCGCAAGTGCCTCGCCCGCCGCAGGTCGAGTCGATGGGGAGTCCGATCCAGTGAGCGGCGCTGAACACGGTCGTGCCGGGGGGGACGCGCGTCGTCCGCTCGAACGGTCGGTATGTGACCTCGAGCTTGCGCGCGATCACTACGTCCCCTCCCCCAGCACAGGGGAGGGTTGGGAGGGGGCGCCTCTCAACTGGCTGCCCTGATCGGCGCGAAACGCCCTTATCCATCGCATCGCGTATTCGTCATGGCCGAGCAGCAGGTCTCCGGCCAGCACCGCGCGGCGGACCTCGGGCACCAGCGGATTGGTGATCGCGCAGGTCAGGCCGGCATGCATGGCGAGCGGCAGAAAGGCTGCGTTCACCGTCGCCCGGTCGGGCAGGCCGAAGGAAACGTTCGACGCCCCGCACGTCATGTTGTTGCCCAGCTCGTCGCGGATCAGACGCATTGTCTCGAGCGTGACCAGGCCGCATGTGGGATCGGCGGCCACGGTCATGGCGATCGGGTCGATGATCACGTCCTCTCGCGGGATCCCATAATCGGCGGCGCGCTCGAGGATGCGGCGCGCGATCTCGAGCCGTTCCGTGGGCACCATGGAGATTCCCGTCTCGTCATTGGCCATTGCGATCACCGCGGCGCCGTGTTTCTTGACGAGGGGCAGGATGCGGTCCATGCGCTCGTCCTCGGCGGTGACCGAGTTGACCAACGCCTTGCCCTCGTAGGCGGCGAGCCCCGCTTCGAGAGCCTCCACCACCGACGAGTCGATGCAGATTGGGAGGTCGGAGACCTCGCTGACGGCCCTGATCGCCGCCACCAGGAGCGCCGGCTCGTCCGCGGCCGGAATTCCGGCATTGACGTCGAGCATATGCGCGCCCGCGGCCGCCTGCGCGATCGCGTCGGCACGCACGCGATCCATCTTCCCTTCCTTCATCTCGGCGGCGAGGACCTTGCGGCCGGTCGGGTTGATGCGCTCGCCGATGATGATGAAGGGACGCTCGATGGAGATGACCACCTCGCGACTTCGCGAGCTCAAGAGGGTTTCCACAGGCTAGAGTCGAGGACGGGACACTATCAGCCTTTGCGGAGCGTCTCGTCGATCAGCTTGACGGCCTGCTCCAGCGCTGCGGCGCCCTGCGAGCCTTGACCCTGCGCGCCGACCAGCTCCTTGGCCATGCGTGTGGCCATCGAAGCGTCGGGCGCGTAGCTGTCGGCGCCCACGTGCTTGGCGTAATCCTGAGTCACCGGAGCGCCGCCCACGGCCACGTGGACCTTGTCGCGCAGGCCGGCCTTGTTGAGGGCTTCGATGTTGACCTTGAACATCGGCATGGTGGTGGTCAGAAAGGCCGAGAAGCCGACGATGTGGGGCTTGTGCTGCTCGACTGCGGCCACGAATTTCTCGGGCGGCGTGTTGACGCCCAGGTCGAACACCTCAAAGCCCGCGCCCTCGAGCATGATCACGCAGAGGTTTTTCCCGATGTCGTGGATATCGCCCTTGACGGTGCCGATCACGTAGCGGCCCACGGGCTGCGCGCCTGTCTCGGCGATCAGCGGTCGGAGAATGGTGAGTGCGCCCTGCATGGCTCGCGCCGCGATCAGCATCTCGGGCACGAAAAAGTCGCCTTTCTCAAATCTCCGGCCGACCTCCTCGAGCGAGGGGATGAGGGCCTTGAAGAGGATGTCCATCGGGTCCATGCCCAGGGCCAGGCCCTCTTCGGTGAGCGCCTTGACCTCCGGCGCGTGCCCGTTGAGCGTGTGGTCGAACAAGCCTGCTCGGATCTCTTCTTCTCGGCTCATCGGCCTCCTCCCTGTTGCGCAGCGCTCAACAGATGCTCAGTTCAAGAAGTCTACGCTATAGTGTCCTGTTGCGCGATGAGCAACGAGAGGCGTGCTTCCGACGCGGCGGTCATCCGCTCGGTGGATCGCGCGATCGCGATCCTCGACCTGCTCGCGCAGGACGGGTGGCGCGCCGGCGCCGAGGTGGCACGCGAGCTGGGCGTGCATCGCTCTACGGCGCTCCGGCTGCTCGGCACGCTCGAGCGCCACGCGCTCGTGGAGCGCGACCCGCGGACGTCGAAATACCGGCTCGGGCGGCGGCTTGCCCAGCTCGGCAGCCTGGTCAGCGGCGAGTTCGACCTCAGGCACGTCGCGCGGCCAGTCTGTGAAGCGCTCTCGACGAAGACCGGGGAGACCGTGACGCTCGACGTGCTCGACGGCGACGAGATCGTCCCCATCGAGCAGGCCACCGCAACGACCGCGATCGTGAGCGTCGACTGGCTCGGACACAGGGTCCCGGTTCACTGCACGGCCAGCGGCAAGGTGATCATGGCTTTCTCCCCCGAAGCCGTTCGCCAGCACCTGCTGTCGCGCCCGCTCGAGCGCCGGACGGTGCGGTCCGTCATAGATCGCGAGGTGCTCGAGGCGCAGGTGGCTGAAGCCCGCGAGGCGGGCTTCGCACGCACCTTCGAAGAGCTGGAGCTGGGTCTCGATGCGATTGCCGCGCCGATCCACTCGGTGGGTGGCGAGGTCGTGGGGGCGATCGACATCTCGGGGCCTTCGCACCGGCTGCGGGCGGCGGGGCCCGAGCTGATCCGCCCGACCCTTGACGCCGCCGTCGACCTCTCTCGCCGGCTCGGATACCGCGCCCCTATCAGCCAGCGCAACCCCAACTCTTAACCGTCGCTTAACCGCGCCCGCCCAGATCGCCCCTTGCAACGCCGTCAGGAGCGGGAGCATCATTACCGGCGCACTTCGCGGGTCGCCTCGGCGCCGCATGGGCGCCGGTCAAACGGTCATTGGGGAGAGGGACGTATGAACTGGCGATATCGGATCCGTGGTCTCGGCCTTGCTGTCGCAGCGCTGCTGGTCGTGGCGGCATGTGGGGGCACCGGCTCCAGCACGTCGTCGTGTGGGGCGTCTGCCACGTCCGCGTCGGACTGTGGCGGCATGGACGCATTGATAGCTGCGGCCAAGAAGGAAAAGGAGCTCAACGTCATCGCCCTTCCTCCCGACTGGGCCAACTACGGCGCAATCATCAGCGGCTTCACCGCCAAGTACGGCATCAAGGTCAACTCCGCCAACCCGAACGGCAGCAGCCAGGAGGAGGTCGACGCGATCAACCAGCTGGCCGGCACCACCCGCGCCCCCGACGTCGTGGACGTCGGCATGAAGGTGGCGCTTGCGAACACAAGCCTCTTCGCGCCATACAAGGTGACGACGTGGGATGACATCCTCAGCGGCCAGAAGGAAGCCACCGGCGTGTGGGTCCAGGACTACGGGGGCTTCATGGGCATCGGCTATGACTCGAGCAAGGTTCCCGGCGGGACCATCAGCTCCGTGCAGGACCTCCTTGGCTCCGGATACAAGAGCAAGGTGGCGCTTGCCGGCGACCCGACCAAGTCCAACCAGGCCCTGAACGGCGTGATCCTGGCTTCAGTCGCCAACGGTGGATCGCTGGACGACGTCAGCAAGGGCGTGGACTTCTTCCACCAGTTGAAGGTGAAGGGTAATTTCGTACCTACCATCGGCACGGCCGCAACCGTCAAAGCCGGGCAGACTCCCGTGCTGTTCGAGTGGGACTACCTGTCCACGTCCCACGGGAAGGACGTTTCCAGCTGGAAGATCTTCGTACCGGCGGACGCCACGATCGGCGGCTACTACGCGCAGGCGATCAACAAGAAGGCACCTCATCCGGCCGCGGCTCGGCTCTGGGAGGAGTACCTGTACTCGGACGAGGGCCAGAATCTGTGGCTGAAGGGAGGAGCGAGGCCGGTGCGCCAGGCGGCGATGGAGAAGTCTGGAAAGCTCGACACGGCCGCAGCCGCTGCCCTACCGCCGATCACCGGCACCCCGCAGTTCCCGACCCAGGAGCAGCAAACCGCCGCCGGCACCTACATCGCAAACAACTGGTCCAAGGCCATCGGGTGACGGCCGCCGGGAGTCCGGCCGTCAGCGCCGCCTCCCGCCCTCTTGGTGGCGGGCGGCGCCTCCCCCTTACGTGGCTCGGGGTGCTGCCTTTCTTTTTGTATGTGACCCTGTTCCTGCTGCTGCCGACGCTGCTCATCGCCGCGGGATCGATCGGGGCCAGGGACGGCAGCATCACACTGTCCAATCTCACCGACGTCGTACAGCCTTTTCTTGTCAGGTCGTTCGTCAATAGCTTCGTCATCTCAGCCGTCAGCGCATTGGTCGGCGCGGTCGCCGGCGCCCTGCTCGCGTATGCGGTCGTGACCGGCAATCCACGTGGGATCCTTCGCCGCACGGTGACCTCGGGGGCCGGGGTCCTCGCCCAGTTCGGTGGCGTCACGCTCACATTTGCGTTCATCGCGACTTTGGGCACGATCGGCCTGGTGACCGTGTTCCTCAAGGACCACGGCATCGACATCTTCGCCAACGGGGTCTGGCTCTACGAGCTGAGCGGGCTCACGCTCCTCTACACGTACTTCCAGATCCCGTTGATGGTCATCGTGTTCCTGCCCGCGCTCGACGGCATCCGGCCGCAGTGGCGCGAGGCGACCGAGAGCCTCGGCGGCAGCACCTGGCACTACTGGCGATACGTGGCCGGCCCGCTCCTGGCGCCCTCGTTCCTGGGCTGCACGCTGCTCCTGTTTGCAAACGCGTTCTCCGCGTACGCCACGGCGGCTGCGCTGATCACGCAAGGGGGCGTCATCATCCCCCTGCAGATCGCCAACCTCCTGACCAGCGAGACCGGGCGCGCCCAACCGGGGCTCGCCAAGGCGCTGGCCTTCGCGATGATCGTGGTGGTGGCCATCGTGATGGTGCTGTACACCGTGCTTCAGCGCCGAACCTCGCGATGGCTGAGGTGAGCCGGGGATGAGCCGGTCGCGGCGACTCAAGCTGCGCATCTTCCGCGTCACCGTGCTGCTAGTGATGGGGGCGTTCTTCTTGATTCCGATCCTGGCCATGTTCGAGTTCTCAACCCGGGGGAACAGCGACACCGCTCCGCGCACGCTCGATGCCTGGATCAACATCGTCAAGGCCCCCGATCTTGTTGACGCCATAATCGCCTCGCTCCAGCTGGCCGCGATCACATGCGTGGCGATGCTGCTCCTGCTCCTGCCCACCATGGTCTGGGTCCGGCTCCGGCTGCCCCAGCTGAGCCGTGCCATCGAGTTCATCTGCCTGCTCCCGCTCACGGTGCCGGCGATCGCGCTGGTCGTCGGCATGGTCCCGATCTACCAGTGGCTGAATCTCAATGTGAGCGACTCGATCCTCACCCTGGCGTTCGCCTACCTCATCCTCGTGCTGCCGTACGCCTACCGCTCGCTCGACGCCGGCCTGTCGGCGATCGACCTCAAAACCCTGTCAGAGGCGGCGCGCAGCCTTGGCGCCAGATGGGAGACGGTGATGCTGCGGATCATCGTCCCCAACATGTCGAGCGCAATCCTCAATGCCTGCCTGCTGTCGGTCGCCGTCGTTCTTGGTGAGTTCACCTTTGCGAACCTGCTGGCCTACGTGAACCTGCAGGTGGCGATCAACTACATCGGCCTGGTCAGCGCGGGCACCTCGATCGCCGTGTCGGTCGCGTCTCTGCTCTTCGCCTTCGTGCTGCTCATGATCCTGTCGTTCGTCGGCCGCCCGCGAGCAGAGGCGAAGGCGGAGGAGCCGATCCCAAGCTCCATCCCCCAGACATTCATCGGCCCGGCCAGGTGATGTGATGGCCGCGAACGGCGCTCGCGACTCGCGTGCGGGGATCGAGGTCCGCCTCGAAGACCTGCGACGCAGCTATGCGGGGGTCACCGCGCTCGACGGATTGAGCTTGACGTTGGCCCCAGGCGAGCTGGTCGCGCTGCTTGGGCCGTCCGGCTGCGGCAAGACGACCGCCCTCCGCCTCGTGGCCGGCCTCGAGACAGCCGACAGCGGCCGCATCGTTTTCGGCGGCAGGGACGTCACCGACGTGCCCGCGAACCGCCGCGACGTGGGCATGGTGTTCCAGGCGTACTCCTTGTTCCCGCACATGACCGCGCAGCAGAACGTTGAGTTCGGGCTGAGCCTCCACAATGTGAGCGCGACCGATCGCAAGCGGCGGGCGGGCGAGATGCTGGAGCTCGTGGGACTCGCGAAATACGCCAACCGCTACGCGCACCAGCTCTCAGGCGGCCAGCAGCAGCGGGTCGCGTTGGCGATGGCGCTCGCGATCCGGCCGACCGTGCTCCTGCTCGACGAGCCTTTGTCGGCGCTCGACGCGAAGGTGCGGGCCCGATTGCGCGATGAGATCCGGCGCGTGCAGCTCGAGGTCGGGACCACGACGCTCTTCGTCACGCACGACCAGGAGGAGGCGCTCGCGATCGCCGACCGTGTGGGCGTCATG
>Ga0137380_10004460_pt1 | contig 12343 bp, 13 predicted proteins | sample SagtaG_17_FD_104809 | JGI IMG/M metagenome (GOLD analysis project Ga0137380, IMG submission 104809) | Vadose zone soil microbial communities from Sagehorn Ranch, Mendocino, California, USA - Sage2_L_100_16 metaG | ecosystem: Environmental > Terrestrial > Soil > Vadose zone | place: USA... | reverse complement strand
TCGAGGTCAGGAACACCACCACCGCCCGCCGCGATTCCGCCGCCGAGACCGCTTCCATCGCGAGGTCGTAGGCCGGCTCGGTGAGGCGCGCTTCAAGGTCGTAGAGCGCGCCGTAGGCCGCGGCCACCGCGCGCTGGTCCGAGCGCACGCGCACGACGCGCTCGATCCGGTCCGAGAAGCCGATGACCGTCACGCGGTCGCCGCGGCTGACCGCGACCCGGGTGAGCGCCAGCGCCGCGGCCAGCGCGTGGTCGAGCTTGCTCCGGCCCCCGTCCATCGAGGCCATCGCCCGCGCGCAGTCGAGAAGGATCACGAGGCGCGTCCCGCGCTCCCAGGTGTCCTCGCGCGACAGCAGCCGGTCGTGGCGCGCGGAGGCCTTCCACTGGATCCGCGTCGGGGGATCGCCGGGACGGTACTCGCGCAGCGCGTAGGGCTCGGTGCCCAGGCCGCGGAAGCGGAGGGGGGCCCGGCCCAGCTCGCGCCGGTGGGCGAGCGCCAGCAGCCGGCCGACGCGTCCCTGCCAGCGCGTCTGCGGGTACACGCGCCGCGCCTCGGCCGGCAGGAGGTCGCGCTGCGACCAGGCCAGGCCCGCCGGACCGAGGACGCGCGCGGTGAGCGGGCCGACCATGTGCTCGCCGCGCCGCCGCGGCACGAGATCGTAGCGCCAGACCGCTCCGGCGTCCGCCTCGACCGCGAGGCGCTGCCGGAGCGGATGGACGGCGAGGCCGGGATGGAGGGCTTCCCGCGCGACGAGCACGGCGCGCGAGGGCGACGAGATCCGCACCTCGATCGCGGCCGCCTCGCCCTGCACGAGCGGCGTCGGCCAGTGCCGCCGGGCCTGGAGCGGAATGCGGCGGGCGCGCCGCGCATCCACGACGATGGCCAGCACCAGCAGCAGGTCGGCGGCGAGCGCGGCGATCGCCATCCACGGAACCGCCACCGCGACCGTGAGCGCGAGCGTGATGAGCACGGCCGCGACGATCGCGCGCGCGGCGGGCATCTACCGCGGGACCTCGACCGAGGCCGCGGCCTCCGTGAGGATGCGCCGGGCCGTCTGTCCTTCCAGCTCCGATTCCGCCTTCACGATCAGCCGGTGCTCCCAGCAGGAGCCCAGGAAGCGCTTCATGTCGTCGGGGAGGACGAAGTCGCGGCCGGCGAGGACGGCGCTCGCGCGCGCGGTCTCCAGCAGCGAGAGCGCTCCCCGCGGGCTCACGCCGAGGTCGAGGTGGGGCGAGCGCCGCACGGCGTCGGCCAGCCGCGCGAGGTAGGCCAGCAGCTCCGCAGCCACGTGCACCTGGCGCGAGGCCGTGCGCAGCCGGCGCGCGTCCTCGGGCGTGACGACCGCCGCCGGCGGCGGGCCGCCGGTCCAGCCCGCCAGCTCGCCGCCGGCCGCCCGGCGGTACAGCTCGACCTCGTCGCGCTCGCCCGGAAGCCCCATCTCGATCCTCAGCAGGAAGCGGTCGAGCTGCGCCTCCGGCAGCGGGTAGGTGCCTTCGAACTCCACCGGGTTCTCGGTGGCGAGGACGAAGAACTCCGGCTCGAGGGGGAGCGACACGCCGTCGATCGTGACCTGGCGCTCCTGCATCGCCTCGAGCAGCGCCGACTGCGTCTTGGGGGGTGTGCGGTTGATCTCGTCCGCCATCAGGAGCTGCGCGAACACCGGCCCGCGCACCAGGCGGAAGGCGCGCGTCGACGGGTCGAACACGTTCATCCCGACGACGTCGGTCGGCATGAGGTCGGGCGTGAACTGCACGCGCGAGAAGCGCAGGCCCAGGCAGGCGGCGAAGCAGCGGGCGAGGAGGGTCTTCCCGATCCCGGGCACGCCCTCGAGCAGCGCGTGGCCCCCCGCCATGTACGCGGCCATCAGGGCCTCGGCGGCCGCCCGCTGGCCGAGCACTTCGCGGTCGAGCACCGTGAGGACGGCGGTCGCCACCTCGAGCACGCGCTCTTTCGCGATGGGCTCGCTCATGCGCTCTTCCCCCTTCCCGATTGCGTCCGGCCCACCCGCTGGGCGAGGGCCAGCAGGTCCGTCTCCGCCTCGGCGGTCGCGTCCGGCAGCGAGAGCCGCGCGTCCAGCTCGCGCGCCCGCGCGACGAGGAGCCGCGCCGCCTGGCGATGGTGCCCGAGACGATGATGCAGCACGCCCAGTCCCAGCAGGAAGGAAGCGGCGGAGCCGCTGGCCGCGGCGGGATCGCTCCAGGAGGGACCGAACCGGCGGGCGACGGCCAGCACCACGAGCGCGTACACGAACGCGAGCTGCACGAGGTAGAGCAGCAGGACGCGCTGCGGGCCGGCCTCGCCCGCAGTGGGCGGAGGATGCAGGCCGTGGTGGTACTCGTCGAAGGACCAATCGGAGCCGAGGTCCTGGCGTAGGGTCTCGAGCAGATCGGCGTTGCCGGGCTGGCCGATGCGGCCGTTGGAGAACGCCTCTGCGGGAACCGTCACGACGCGGCCCTGCCCGCGCGCGAAGGCGAACGCGAGGGGCCGTCCCCGCTCGTCACGCACGAGCACCGTCGCGCCGCGCGGGGCCCTCGGAACCCGGTCCGGCACCGCGATCCGCCCGGGCCTCACCGCCGCGGCCGGTGTGCCCTCGGGCACCAGCGACCTCTCCTCCGCGGCGTACGTCCGCCAGCGGTAGGGATTCAGCGGCGGCCGCTCGCGCTCGTCCCACGCGAGGCCGAGCGCGCGCGCCGCGTCCGACTCGACGGCGTCGAATCGCCGGCCGGCGTACGCGAACACGATCGTCCCTCCTTGCTGGAGATGGCCGTGAACCCATCGTGAGGGCCGATCGAGCGTGGAGCTTTGCCACGGGAAAGCGATCACGAGCGCGCCGTGGCCGCCCGTCTCGGGCTCGCGGTCGAGGAGCGTGACGCGGGTGCCCTTCGCCTCGAGGTAGCGACGCGCCGCCAGCCAGCCCCCGGGTCCCCGCGACAGCGCGCTCGCGTCGGCGGGCGGCGGCACGACGAGCAGGGCGGCGGCCACGCTCATGATCAGCGCGGCGGCGGCGGCCGCGGCGATGAGGCCGGTCGCGTTCTTCACGGGAGAGCCGCTTCGAGCCGTACGAGGAACCGGCGAACGTCGTCGGCGTCGGGACGCTCGAAGCCATAGAGCAGACGGTCGAGCACCCCGGCGATGGGGAGAAGGTCGGCACGATCGGAGGACGCCAGCAGGTCGCGGCTCGTCCACGACGGATCGACGCGCCCGCCGGACACCGACCGCGCGAACCACCACCACAGGGCCTCGAGCGCGGCCTCGACGTCGCCGGAGGCCAGCCGCCACTCGAGCTCGTGCCTCCATTCCCGGCGCCCGCGCTCGGCGGCGCGCGGCGCGGCGGGCGCCGGCGCGGGCGGCTTTTCGAGGGCCGACAGACGCCGCTGCCGGAGCGCCGTTCGGACGACGACGATCAGGATGAACACGACGAGCGCCGCACCGAGGACGGCGACGGCGGGGCCCAGCCTCCGCGGCAGCGACGCCAGCCCCTCGAGCCGGGGGAAGTGACGCACGAGCCAGCCGCCGAACGCTTCGGCCAGCGCCTCGAAGTAGGCGGACCAGCCCGGCACCGGCGGTGTCTGCTCGACGCCGGTCTCTTCGAGGATGCGCCGGACCAGCTCCAGGTCGGCCGGCGCGGTCACGAGGCCGCGGTTCCCAGGTGCAGTCGCACGAGCCGGGCCACCGCCGCCTCCAGGTCGACGCCCTCGCGGCGGCGCTTCACGTCGACGTACAGGAGGGCGAGGCCGAAGCAGACGTAGAGGTGGACGGCGGTGCTCGTCAGCATGGCGAGGATCTGCGAGGGGACCTGGAACCAGGTGAGCCTGGCCATCAAGGCCGCGGGATCGGCGTGGCGGCCGCCGGCCGCTTCCCGCAGCATCATCACCTGCTGGACGATGATCATCGGAAGCTGCACCACGGTACCGATGACGTAGCCGAGCAGCGTGCCGACGAACACGATGACGAAGACCTTGAAGCGCGGGTCGGCGTCGAGCGCACGCTGGGGGTTGTAGCGCGTCAGCTCCGCGCTGCGCCGCATGGCCGCCGTTCCCAGCAGCCCGTCGTCCACGATCACCGGCAGGGTCAGGCTGAAGAGGAGGCCGAGGTAGATGCCGGGCAGGATGCAGGCCATGAACCCGAGGCCGGTCACGATCGTGCTGAGCAGCATCGTGCCGAAGACCGCGGGGCGCAATGCCCGCCGCCATTGCCGGCCCATCGAGAGCGGCCGCTGCGCGAGCGCGTCGACGGCCGAGCCCAGCAGGACGAGGTAGCCCAGCCAGTAGACGAGCAGGTAGAGCATCATGACGAGCCAGAAGCCGGCGACGCCCCGGATCATGTCTCCCAGATTCGGCCCCGAGCGCCCCGCCGAGGCGAAGGCGCGGACGAACAGCAATTGGGAGAGGGGCAGGAGGGCGGCGATCAGGGCCAGCGGTATCGCCACCGAGGGATAGATCTGCCGGAAGTGGCGCCGCGATTGCCGCACCGCTTCGTCGAGCAGCAGGCGGAAGGGCAGCGGCTGCGCGGGCGGCGTCGCGGGCGGCGTCGCGGTCGTCATCGCTCCGCCGGCAGCAGCGGGTTCCACGCGAGGACCAGGAAGCAGGCCTCGAGCCCCAGGCCCAGAGCGGCCTTCAACGGCGGGGGCACGGTCGGCGCCGGCGAGACGACCGCCTCGACGATCCCGAGGACGACGAACCACGGCAGGCAGCCGACGAGCAGCACCAGCGCTCCGCGGCTGGCGCGGCGCAGCACCAGCCGGCGCGGGAGGTCCTCGGCGGCGACGAGGGCCTGGCCCAGCGAGAGGCCGCCGGCCGCGCTCACCAGGATGAGCGTTATCTCGAGCGGCCCGTGGGCGGAGACGAACTCGAGCATCGCGCCGAGGAGGCCGTAGTGCACGGTCGTGGCCAGGACCGCGCCGAGGAGGAAGCCGTTGAGCAGGATCACGTAGAGCGAGCCGAGGCCGAGCACGGCGCCCCCGGCCCAGCCCGCCAGCGCCACCGACATGTTGTTGGTCGCGATGCCCGACGACGACACCACCGGCGGGACCGTGCTCACCAGCGATTCCGTCCACAGGTGCCCCTGCCGCAGGCCCTCGATCGCGTGCGGCCCGAGGATCGCGAGGCCGATCCCGGGCTGGACGACGGCCAGGCACGCGCCGAAGGCGAACGCGGTCATGAAGAGCGAGACCGCGACGGCCAGGGGGGCCAGGTGGGCGCGGAAGGTGCGGGGAAACGTCTCGGCGAAGAACTGCCGCAGGCCGGGCACCCGGTCGCCGCGGTCCCAGTGCAGCCAATGCGTGCCCCGCAGCGCGAGCGCGCCGAGCCGGCGGGCCGCCCCCGTGCCCGGGAAGCGGGAGGCGGCGAGGGCGTGATCGTGCAGGATCTGCCGGTACGCGAGCGCGACGGATTCGAGGTCGGCATGCCCCAGCCTTCTCGGCTCCTTCTGCGCGGCGGACAGGCGCGACTCGAACTGGTCCCAGATCGGCGACCGCAGCCGCACGAAGCGGGCGTAGTCCATCTCAGGCGCTCTTGGCCAGCCCGCCGAGCGCGTCGACGGGGCCCAGGGACGGATCCATCTCGGCGGCGAGGGCGGGATCGTCGTGACGGATGCATTCGATGAGCTGCCGCGCGAGGCGCTCGGCCCGCCACGGCTCCATCTCGGGTGCGCGCCACAGGAACGCCTCCAGCAGCGCCGCCTCCTGCGCGCTCCATCCGCTCGGCGTGCGGCGGAGGACCATCTCGCGCGCCGCCGCGTGCTCGTATACCACGAGCGTCCCCGCCAGCCGGTCGCCCAGCCGCCGCGAGAGCGGATCGAGGGCCATGAGCGGGACCCCGACCAGGAGGTCCACGCTGCGGATGGCGTTCCGGATGAGGAAGGCGGCCGGCCCCGGCCGCGCCGCCTCGCGGGTCACCACCCGCAGCCCGATCGCCCACTTGCCGAAGGTCTGGCCCTCGCGCGCGATCTCGACCGCCGCGAAGTAGCCGTACTCGATGAAGAAGAAGCCGACGAGGAACAGCGCGAGCATCCACCAGCCGGTCTGTTTCCCGAGCGTGGACACGGCCAGGCACAGCGCGCCCCAGGCGAAGACGCCGATGCCGACCACGAGGTAATCGAGGAAGGCGGCGAGGGACCGGCTGCCGGGCCCCGCGATGGGAAGCTCGAGGGGAACGTTGTCGAGGCCCAGCACCGTCGCCTCGGAGGGGCGACCGGCGGTATCTCGTTCCATCAGGAGCGCGTTGCGAAAGGATAACATCGACACGATGTGGGCCCGGGCCTTCATGGCCGCGCTGCTGGTCTCGAGCGCCCAGGTCTCGGCGGCGGTCGAAGAGCACCTGGTCCTCCTCGGCGGCGGCCGGGCCCCCGAGGCCGCGCTCGCGCGCTTCGTGCAGTGGTCGGGCGGGAGCCGGGCGCGCATCCTCGTGCTCCCGTGGGGCGCGGAGGACGGGCGCGACGGCTTCGAGGCCGCCCGCGACGCGTTGCGGCCCTTCTCTCCCGCCGTCGTGGAGGCCGCGCCCGCTCCCCCCTTCCGCGACGAGGCGCGAACGGAGATGCGCCGCCGGCTGGAGCGGGCCACCGGCATCTTCATGGCCGGAGGCGACCAGCAGCGGCTGCTCGACGCGCTGGCCGACGACGTCGTGGCGGCGGCGGTGCGCGCGCGCTACCGCGACGGGGCCGCGGTGGCATGCTCGAGCGCGGGCACCGCGGCCGCGTCGAGCCTCGCCATCACCGGCGAGGGAGACTTCACCGTCATCGATGCGCGCCGCGTGGCCGTCCGGGCGGGACTCGGCCTGCTGCCGGGAGTGATCCTCGACCAGCACTTCGTCCGGCGGCAGCGCGAGAACCGCCTCTTCTCCCTCGTGCTCGCGCACCCGCGGCTGCTGGGACTCGGCATCGACGAGAACGCCGCGCTCCTCGTGCGCGGCGACCGGCACGCGGAAGCGGTCGGAGGCCCGGTGATGGCGGTCGACGGCCGCCACCAGGGCGAGCTGCGCGTCTACGTCATGAACCCGGGCGAGACGTTCGATCTGGAGAAACGCAAGCGCGGGCGCGCCGCGGAGCGGATGCCCGGCAACTGACGCGATCGGCTTGGCCGATCGCGCCCGACCGGGCATAATCCTGCAACCGCATGGGCATGGGCGTCGTTCTCGTGGCGATGCTGCTGGCCGGGCCGGCGGGGCCGCCCGCCCATCCGGAGACGCCGCTTTCGTGGGGCGCGCTCGTCGGCAGCGGGCTCTTCACGCTCCAGGACACGTCGACCCTTCCTCGCGGGCGCTTCGTCGCGGGGGTCACGATCGACAACCGCGACCGCGACCCCCTCGGCCTCGACCTCGTGGACGGCGCGATCGCGTGGAACTACGGGATGACGGCGGGGTCGGAGGCGTACGGGCGCTTCATCTTCAACCGCTCGGTCGCCGTCCCGGACACGCCGGTGCTGCCGCCGCCGCCGCTGGACCAGATCGTGCTGCCGGGCATGAGCCCCCCGCGCCGGCCGTATTACTCGGTCTATCCGCCCACTCCGTACGTGGACGACACCGGCGCGATCCACTTCGGCGCGGGGACGCCGGGCGACGGTCTCGTCGGCGCCAAGGTGCGCGCCCTGACCCCGAGCGGATGGCGCCCCGCCGCCGCCGCCCTGCTCGAGCTGCAGTTCCCGATGGCCCGCAACCTGAAGGACCTCCAGCACGGCGCGGGGACGGGCGGGTTCGACGTCCGGGTGGGGGGGATCGCCGAGTGGCCGCGCGGCCGGTGGAGCTTCGTGGCGTCGACGGCCTTCACCCGCGTCGGCACGCCCCCGTATCCGGACCGCCGCATCGAATGGCGCGACGGCGGGGTGGCGGTCACGGACGAGCCCCTGATCCTGCCGCACCGGCTCGACGCCGGCGTGGGCGCCCGGCGTGTGCTCCGCCCGAACCTCGCCGCGGTCGGTGAGATCACGACCGTGTTCGACGTGGGCCACCGCACGAAGATCGTGGACCGGGCCCGGCCAGTCGACGTGCTCGCCGGCCTGCAGTTCCGGAGCCGGAAGTTCCGCGTGACCGCCGCGCTCCGCGACCACATGCACGCGCTGCAGTCGATGAAGATTCAGCCGTCGCCCCTCGCCGGCCTGGTGGACGTCACCAAGGTCAGCGACGTCGACCTGCTGGGCTATCTGTCCACCGTGGGCATGGGCCAGGCGATGCCGATGCTGCGGCTGGGTACGCACCGGCTGCTCGTTCCCGCTCCCGGCGGCCCGCCCCTGCCCGAGGGCTCGCGCGTCATCCCCCCTACGTACCGCATCCGCTCGGAGCACCAGGTGGGGTTCCTGCTCCTGTGGGGCATGACGTTCTAGTCGCCTCGCGCACCCTGAATCATGACAGAACAGCCGTCGTGGACGAGCTTGGAGAGCGCCTGGTCGAGGCTGCGCCATGCCGCCCTGAGCGGATCGGGTGCGTCGATGGGCGGGGTGGCGTCAAGGCGGGCGAGCCCTGGACGCAGGACCCGGGCGTAGGTCTTGGAGAAAAACAGGGCGATGCGGCGGCCGGCGGGAGTGACGAGGTAGAGCCGGTCAATGCATTCGAGCTTGAGAGTGATGTGGTCCCGCAGTATGGTTTCGATGTTGGGCATGGCGGTGTCTGCTCCGTGAGTGCCGGACGCCGAGGCGGCGCGGCAGCCACCGCGAGCGCCTCATCTTGTCTGGGGAAGGATCGTGCAAAGCTTCCGGGATCTCAAGGTCTGGCAACGCAGCCATGCCTTGGTCCTGGCGGTGTACCGCCTCACCGAGGCATTTCCGTCGCAGGAACGCTTTGGCGTGGTCTCCCAGCTACGGCGCGCCGCCGTCTCGGTGCCGACGAACATCGCGGAGGGATCGAAGCGTCGTACCCCTCAGGACTATGCGCGCTTCCTGAACTTGGCCGAGGCGTCGCTCGCCGAAACCGAGTACCTGCTCATGCTTTGCCGCGACCTGGGGTACATCGCGGGCGACGTCACCGAGCCCCTGCTGGTCGAGGCTTCGGAGGTCTCTCGGATGCTCCACGCCCTGCGAGGCAAGGTCGAGCGGGGCGGTTCGGACGAATGAACTGTCGACTGTCGACTACCGACTGTCGACGCGAGGCTGCGCCTCGTGGGTTTGAGGCGCAGCCTCGCTAGTGTCCTGTCCCAATGGTTCGCGAACTAATTCGTGGAGGCATGGGTGTTGAGGGTGCGTTGCGCGAAGCGAGCGATGCTGGCGAGGATCTCGTCCGCGGTCTTGGTCCAGACGAAAGGCTTGGGTTCGGAGTTGTGGACGTCGATGAATTCTCGGATCGCCTTCTCCAGCTCCGGAACGCTACGGTGACTGCCACGACGGATCTGCTTTCGCGTCAGCTCGGCGAACCAGCGCTCAACGAGATTGAGCCAGGAGCCGTAGGTCGGGGTGAAGTGGACGTGGAAGCGTGGCCGCTTGGCGAACCAGTTACGGATGATCGCGGTCTTGTGGGTCCCGTAGTTGTCCATGATCACGTGGACATCCAGATCCACGGGGACGTTGTCCTCGATGGCGTCCAGGAAACGGCGAAACTCGACGGAGCGGTGGCGACGGTGGATCTGACCGAGGACCTTTCCGGTCTTGACGTCGAGAGCAGCGAAGAGCGACGTAGTGCCGTGGCGCTTGTAGTCGTGGGTGCGACGTTCAATCTGTCCAGGCCGCATCGGGAGGAGGGGTTGGGTGCGGTCGAGAGCCTGGATCTGGGACTTCTCGTCCACACACAGGACCAACGCGTGGTCCGGCGGGTTCATGTAGAGACCGACCACGTCACGGACCTTGTCGATCAGCAGGGGATCGGGCGAGAGCTTGAAGCTCTCCGTCCGGTGAGGCTGAAGGCCGAAGGCCTTCCAGACACGGCTCACCGTCATCCGGCTCAGCCCGCTGGCCTTTGCCATCGAGCGCACGCTCCACTGCGTCGCCCCCCGGGGCTTGCTTTCCAGCGTTCGAATCACAATCGCCTCAACTTGCGCATCCGTGATCTTTCGAGGCGTGCCCGGGCGGGGCTCGTCATAAAGCCCGTCGAGCCGATCGGCGATGAACCGCCTACGCCACCGTCCCACCGTCTGGGGAGTCATCCTCAGCTTCTTGGCCACGACCTTGTTGTCGAGGCCGTCGGCGCACGCCAGCACGATCCGCGCGCGTCGCGCCAACTGCGGTGCTGTCCGCGACCGATGCGCGAGCGAGTCCAGGGTCTCACGCTCCTCTCGGCTCACAACCAACGGCCTCTTCGGGCGACCCGTCCGCATGCTCTACCTCCTGATAGAACATACGAACCCGTCATACAACTTGTTCTCATAACTTCAGGGACAGGACACTAGAAGCGCTCGAGCCGGGCTGCGGCGAAGATCCTGCCTGGAGCCCCGAAACGAGAATCGATTCAGGAGACGGGGTTCATCTTCTATAATGGCGGGATGGGCATGGGGCGGCTGGGGGCGGTCTTCGCCCTCCTCGCGGCGGTGGGCCTGGGCGGCTGCAAGGAGCCAGTGGCCGAGGTGCGAGCCGCGCCCTCGTTCGACCTGCCCGACCTGGCCGGAGGCAAGGTGAGCCTGGCCTCGCTCAAGGGCAGGGTCGTGGTGCTGGACTTCTGGGCGACCTGGTGCGGCCCCTGCCTCAAGGAGCTGCCCGACTACGCCGAGTTCTGGCGCAGGAACCAGGGCCGGGGGGTGGAGGTCATCGGGGTGGTCTTGGACTCCGGCGAGCCCCCGGAGATCCAGGACTTCGTGCGGGAGAACCGGATCCCCTACCGGCAGCTCCTCGGCGACGACCGGCTGCAGGACGCCTTCGGCGCCAACCAGGGGTTTCCCACCACCTACGTCATCGACGGCCAGGGCATCATCCGCACCAAGATCCTCGGCGCGACCCCGCACAAGTTCGAGAAGCTGCAGCAGACCGTGGACGCGGCCCTGACCGCCCACTGAGGACGAGCGCGATCCGGCCGGGAAGGATGAAGAGTTGAGCGTCACGCAGGAACAAGTGCTGTCCGCCCTCCGCACGGTGCAGGATCCCGACCTGCACAAGGACATCGTGACCCTCGGGTTCGTGAAGGACGTCCGCATCGCGGCGGAAGAGGTCGACTTCACGATCGAGCTGACGACACCGGCCTGCCCGGTCCGCGACCAGATGAAGCTGGAGGCGGAGCAGAAGGTGGCGGCGCTGCCCGGGGTGAAGGCCGCGCGGGCGAAGATGACCGCCGACGTGCGGGCGCGCGGCGGCTTCGGCCGCCAGTCGGTGCCCGGCATCCGCAACATCGTCGCCGTCGGCGCGGGAAAGGGCGGGGTCGGCAAGTCCACGACCGCCGTGAACCTCGCCGTGGCCCTCTCCCTCAAGGGCGCACGGGTCGGCCTCATGGACACGGACGTCTACGGGCCCAACGTCCCCCAGATGCTCGGCCTCACCGAGCAGCCGCGCGTGAGCGAGGAGAAGCACATCATCCCGCCCGAGGCGCACGGCATCAAGGCTATCTCGATGGGCCTGCTCGTCCCTCCCGACCAGCCGGTGATCTGGCGCGGTCCGATGCTGCACAGCGCGGTCCAGCAGTTCATGCGGGACGTCGAGTGGGGCGAGCTGGACTATCTCGTCGTGGACCTCCCCCCGGGCACCGGGGACGTCTCGCTCAGCATGGCCCAGAGCGTGCCGGTGGCGGGGGCAGTCGTGGTGACGACGCCGCAGGGAGTCTCGGTGTCCGACGTGCGCAAGGCGGTGGCCATGTTCCGCCAGCTCAACATCCCCGTCCTGGGCGTGATCGAGAACATGAGCTACTTCGTGTGTGGCCACTGCCAGGAGCGCACCGAGATCTTCGGCCACGGCGGGGGAGCGCGCATGGCGCAAGACATGGGCATCCCGTTCCTTGGCGAGGTGCCGATCGACACCCGCGTGCGGACCGGCGGCGACGAGGGCGCGCCGATCGTGGTGGCCGCTCCCGACGCGCCCGCCGCCAAGGCCTTCACCGACCTCGCGGGCCGGGTCGCGGCGCAGGTGTCCATCCAGGCCATGCGGGTGCTGAAGGTGATCCAGACGGCCTGACCGGCCGCCCCCGTCAGCGCGTGGCCCGGCGCGCCGCGATGTCCTGCTTGAGCTGGGGGCTGACGCGGAACCCGACCTGCTCGGCCAGCCTGACGTGGCGCTCGGCGTCGTCGATCCGGCCGGTGAGCAGGCAGACCACGGCTAGGTTGTTGTGCGCCTCCCCGAGCCGGGGGTTGGTCTTTACCGCGTCCAGGTACTCGCGCTCGGCGTCGGCCATCGCGCCGGCGCGGAAGTAGGCGCTGCCGAGGGCGAGGGAGACGCCCGGCGGGGTGGGCAGCGCCTCGTTTCCCCGGCGGTGCCGGCGCCGCTCCAAGTCGTGGATCTGGTCCTCGA
>Ga0137380_10004459_pt1 | contig 12343 bp, 11 predicted proteins | sample SagtaG_17_FD_104809 | JGI IMG/M metagenome (GOLD analysis project Ga0137380, IMG submission 104809) | Vadose zone soil microbial communities from Sagehorn Ranch, Mendocino, California, USA - Sage2_L_100_16 metaG | ecosystem: Environmental > Terrestrial > Soil > Vadose zone | place: USA... | reverse complement strand
TTGACGCCCCAGTCAAAGGTGGTGCGCGAAATCGAGAGGTCCTGCAGGCCGCCTTTGACAAACGCCATGACCTCGTTGAGCCGCTCCTTCGGCAGCACGTAGTCGGGATGGCGGGCGTAGAGATCGAGCAGCTTTTGCTGGTAGGCGGAGAGCTTGAAAAAATAGCTCTCCTCCTCGACCCATTCGACCGGCGTACCCTGCGGGCCGACACGTTCGCCCGCGTCGTTGAGCCTGGTCTCGTCCTCGTCGTAATACGCTTCATCGCGCACCGAGTACCAGCCGGAATACTTGCCGAGGTAAATATCGCCCGCCGCTTCCATCTGCTGCCAGATGGCGATCGACGCACGATGGTGGCGCTCTTCGGTGGTGCGGATGAATACGTCGTTCGAGCAGTCGAGCCGCTCCACCATGGCCTTAAAGCGCGGCACGTTGCGTTCGACCAGTTGCGGCGGGGTGAGCTTCTCCTTCGCCGCGGTCTGCAACATCTTCATGCCGTGCTCGTCGGTGCCGGTGACGAAGAGCACGTCGTAGCCGTCGAGCCGCATGAAACGGGCGATTGCATCGGTCGCGATCGCCTCGTAGGCATGGCCGATATGGGGCGGGCCATTGGGATAGGCGATGGCCGTGGTGAGATAGTAGCGGGGCTTGTCAGCCATCGGTCGTTCCGTGGTCCGTGGTCATTCCGTGTTTGGCGCTAGCCACCCAAGGCGCCGACTTAGGCACCGTTTAGCCGCGATCTCGGGTAGCCGGGATCGCTGACCCAGAATGACCGCAATGGCCGGGACACCGGGGTCCCCACCGACGAAGTCGGCGGGGGCCCCGACCCGGCCATGGCGCTCGCTTAGGTATCAACCACGCGATGCGTCGGCAAGCCAGCCGAAGACGTTGAAAACCAGCGGCTTGCGCTCGAGGTTGAAGGTTTCGGCGTCGCGCGCGGCGGCGTTGACCTTCTCCCAAACCTCCGCCAATCGGGCGAGGCGTGCGGGCGCCCTTTCGCCAGCGGTCAAGCGCAGCGAGAGCCACGCATTGACGGTGTCGACAAATGCGGCCAGCGGCGCCGGATCAGTGCCGTAGAGGCGATCGCCGAGTGCGTGCAGCGCGCGCGGATCGACCGCGGGCAGACCCTCGAGCAAAGCCATGATGCGGTTGCGCAGGTCGAGCGCGTCGCTGTCCAGCAACGCCAGCGCGCGCCGCACGCTTCCGTCAGCGACCGCGCTCGCGGCCGTGATGTCGGCAGCGTCGGGGCTACCTCCGATCGCGGCGGCAACGGCGCGCGCCACGTCGTCAGCGGCAAGCGGCCGTAACGCCAGCAGCCGGCAACGGGAACGGATGGTCGGCAGAACGCGCGCGGCCGAATGGCTCACCAGCAGCAGCACGGCGCGGCGGGGCGGCTCCTCCAGGACTTTGAGCAGCGCATTCGCACCTGATGGATTGAGCTCGTCGACCGGATCGACGATCGCGACCCGCCAACCGCCCTCCCCGGCCGTCGAGCCGAAGAAGGTGACCGTGCGGCGCACGTCATCGACCCGGATGTCTTGGTAGAGCTTGTTGGTTTTTTCGTTGACCGTGCGCTCCAGCACGAGGAGGTCGCCCTGGGCCTGGGCCGCGATGCGCCGGGCGACCGGATGATCGGCGTCGACGTGCAGCGATTTCGCCGTCTGCACCGGCGGCGCGCCCGGATCGGGATGGGCCAGGACGAAGCGCGCCATGCGATAGGCGAGCGTTGCCTTGCCGATGCCGACAGGACCCCCGATCAGCCAGGAGTGGGGAAACCGTGCGCCTCGATAGGCGGCAAGCAGCGCGCGCTCCGCTTCGGCGTGGCCGTAGAGGACAGTGGTCTCGCGTGGGGGCGGCGGTTCGACGCCGTCGGCTTCGTCGTCGGTGTCGCTCACGATGCGGCACCCGCAGGCAGGCTCGACACGCGCGCGAAATCGAGGCGTTCGGTCACGGTTTTCCAAATGCGTTCAGCGACCGCGGGCTTCGGCTCGGTGGCATCGATCGCGACGCAGCGGCCGGGCTCGGCCGCCACGACTTGGCGATAGGCTTCACGCAAGGCCTCGTGGAACGCGCGCGATTCCGCCTCGAACCGGTCGGCCACCCGCTCGCCGCGCCGCTTGCTGGCCCGTGCCAGGCCAACCTCCGCCGGCACGTCGAGAATGAAAGTGAGATCAGGCTTGAGGTCACCAACGGTCACCCGTTCAAGGGCGCGGATGAATAGCGGATCGAGATGGCCGAGGGTGCCCTGATAGACCCTGGTCGAGTCGATGAAACGGTCGCTGATCACCCACATGCCCTGCGCCAGCGCCGGCTCGATGGTGTTGCGCACGTGGTCGCCGCGAGCGGCGGCGAACAGAAGTGCCTCGGCTTCTATGCCGAGCGGCTTCGCAACACCCGAGAGCAGCACGTGCCGGATGACTTCGGCGCCGGGCGAGCCGCCAGGCTCGCGCGTGAGCACCACGCCGATGCCCACCGACCCGAGTCGATCTGCCAGCAGCGTCGAATGGGTCGACTTGCCGGTGCCTTCACCGCCTTCGAAGGTGATGAATCGTCCACGCATCGCGTTCTAACGGACGAGCGAGGACGGACGGAGAGCGCAGTGGTTGCGGCGGCCCGTCATCCGTCCTCGGCCTGCTCTCTCTATCCTTTCGTCTTCCGTTATAGCCGCTTGAAGCCGGCGCGGAAGAGGCCGAGCACGAGCTCGGTGGCGGCGTCGAAGGCGCGCTGCGGCATCGAGCCGGTATCCACGCTCTCGGCCGCCTGCAGCGGGACTTCGAGCACCACGGACTCGCCGCGCCATACCTTCAGCATGCCGATTTTCTGGCCCTGCTGTACCGGCGCCCGCACCGGGCCGGAATAGACCACGCGGGCGATGATCTTGTCGCGCGAGCCGCGCGGCACCATCAGCCGCACCTCTTTGCGCGCGATCAGCGGCACGTGACCCCTGACGCCGCCATAGAGCTTGGCCTGTGCAATTTCCTGGCCTTCGGCGAACAGCAAACCGGATTGGAAGCTATGAAATCCCCATTCCAGCAGTTTCTTGGCCTCGTCGGCGCGCTCCTTCTCCGACCTGAGCCCGTTGACGACGACGATCAGGCGCAATCCGTTCTGTACCGCAGAGCCGACCAGACCGTAGCCCGCGTCCTTGGTGAAGCCGGTTTTGAGGCCATCCGCCCCAATAGGCATGGCGAGCAAGGGATTGCGGTTGTATTGGCGGATCTTGTTCCAGGTGAATTCGCGCTCGCTGTAATATTTGTAATAGTCGGGATAAGTCTCGATCAGATGGCGGGCGAGCTTGGCGAGCTCGCGCGCGGTCATCAGCTGTCTCGGGTCGGGAAGGCCGGTCGAATTGCCGAAGGTCGACTTGGTCAGGCCAAGCTCACGCGCCCGTTTGGTCATCAACTCCGCGAACGTGGATTCGTTGCCGGAAATGCCTTCCGCCAACGCGATACAGGCGTCGTTGGCCGATTGGATGATGGCGCCATGCAGAAGATCGTCGACCGAAACCTTGCTGTGGATCGGAATGAACATGCTCGACGTGTGCGACGGCGCGCCGCCTCGGCGCCACGCATTGGTGCTGACGATGAATTCGGTAGTGGGCTTGAGTCGGCCCTGCTTGATCTCGTTGAACACCACCTCTTGCGTCATCAATTTTGACAGGCTGGCCGGCGGAATGAGGTCGTCGGCGGCCTTTTCAAACAGCACGCTGCCGCTCTCGGCCTCGATCAGCATCGCGTGCGCGGCGGCGGTCTGGTAGCCGTCACTTGACTTTGGTCCCGATACCGGGTTGGGCGCGGCCATAGCGGAGGCGACCGCGCAGCCAACAACCGCAGCCGCGCCCCACTTGGCGAAGCGCGAACGCAACACGTTGCCAACCACTCGCATGTTCATGATTGCGGCAAGTCGTGCGTGGCCAAGGTCCACGCTCCCTTTCCTGCCCTGCGTCTGCTTAGCAAGTTCCACCGGCCGGAATCAATGCCGGTCGCGGCGGCTCGGTGCGGCGCGGATCAAGCCTGATCCCCCTCAATAAAGCCCACGGCCGCTCATCAGGTCGAGCGTGCCGGCTTCGCTGCGCATCGGCGCGAAGGCAGCCGGAGAAGCTTCCTGCGGCGGAGGCGGTTCGGGTTGGGGTTCTACGGCGGAGGCCGATCGCACGAGCGATTTGGTCTTCGCTCGATTGGCGGAGGACGTCTCACCCGCGGACTTGGCGACACTGGTCGATGCGCTGCTGAGCGCGAACGAACGCGTGGATGCAGATGCGAGCTGCGCATCCTTGCCCTCATCGAGATTGGCAATGAAAGGCTTTGCTGCGGCGATCATGACCTTCGAGGGCGCCGGTGCCGGTGAACCGTCGCGCAGAGTGGCCATCAACATCGTGTCGTCGCTGCCTGCGAGCGGCGCAGCCCCGACATATTCGACCCGAACGCGGGCGAGCCCCCTGCTGTAGAAATCGAGCGCTTTGGCGGTTCCGATCGAGAGGTCGATAACGCGGTTGCGATGGTACGGACCGCGATCGTTGACGCGCACGACGATGGAGCGGCCGTTGTCGAGATTGGTGACTCGCACATAGCATGGCAGCGGCAGAGTGGTGTGCGCGGCCGAGATGCTGTGCATGTCATAGATCTCGCCGTTGGCGGTCAACCGGCCGTGGAAGTCGCGCCCGTACCAAGACGCGACGCCCTCGATGCGATAGGAGGGATTCTCGGCCGGGACATAGGTGCGCCCGTAGATGCTGTAGGGCTTGCCCACGCGGTAGGTGCCCCCGCCCTTCGGCACCGGCTCGCCTTCCTCGACCACGCGCGGGCTGTATTCCTTGCTGGAAAATGGCCCCGAGCAGTGGGCGAGCACGAGACAGCAAACCGCGGCCGCGGCGACGCGGCCAATGCCGCCGAAACCCAGGCTCGAGAGCTGCCGCCCCATTGGACCCCCCCGCTCCGCGGCACCCCCGCGGCAACTCCCGCCAGATTGCCCAGCGGTGCCCCAGTTGTGCGCGGACCCATCGCGCCCTAGCGGCCGCGATCGGTTCCCTACCCCCACATATCGCCGTTCGATCGCGGCAGGAATGGGGCTGGGGTGTGATCTATAGGCAACATCAAAGTCTTAGGCTGGCAGACCGTGGTCACGGCGCTCATTGAAATCAAAAGGCTTTTCGGCACGATGGCAAACCGCGCTGCTTTTTATCGGGCCCATCATCAAGGATTTAACGCATGACATCTATGGTCGGGCGGACGGCGGTGCGCGACGCCGAATCAATTGATGCGCGCACAGAAACCTCATTTGGTGGGAGTAGCAAGGGCTCTGTACGAGGGCTCCGCTTCGCAAACTCAACGGCGCGCGCCAAAGATCACGCACGGAGAGTCCACATCCAGAAGCGCGGCTTTTTCTATGACGCCGCCTTCGCGCACACCATGATGAGAGGGCTGGTAGCCGCGCCCCTTGGACAGGTGACTGTTCTTTCGTTGATTAAGGTCACAGGACTTCTGCGCGGACCGCAGTACCCGATGACAAGTACCTCGAGCTGGTTGCACTCCCCTCTGCACGCCGCGGCCGTGCAGTCGAGGCGTAAACTCGGATCGCGTTCTCAGCAGCACCTGGAGGGCCAGCAGGACCTTCCGCGCCCTGAGGACCCGCTGGGCCAGGAGGTCCCGCAGGACCAGGAGGCCCCGCACGACCGGGTTCGCCTTTTTGACCGGCCGGCCCGACCGCGCCAGGTTCCCCTTTCGGCCCCTCACAACCTGATACGCAAATGGAGAATGCAATTGCGACCGCGGTACCTCTGATGTTCATCACTCACCCCTTGCATTTTTCAACGCACCAGCTTTTTAGGGTACCTCACGGCACAAACGGCCCATAGGGCATGCGCTATCAGGAGGCCGAGGGCGACCTCCATCACGAGTTGCCGACAGCACCGGCCACGTGACGTAGAGGCTGCGGCCGAGCGCCGCGAGGAAGCGTCGCCGCACGCTCTTGGGTCTGGCGGGCTCATGCTCTCTCTCAAATTATTGCTTCAAGCGACTGTTAGAAAGTCGATTTCAGCTTCAGATGATCGAGGCGGTTGATCGACTTGACGTCGAGGCGCTTCACCTCGCTATCCTGCAACACATCAAGCGCAACGCTGGCACCCGCGCTCCCTTGCGCCCACACCTTGCGGTAAAAGTCGGCCAAATTCTTCGGCTGTTCGCCATTGACGCCGACGATGACATCGCCGCGTTTGATGCCGGCCTTCTGCGCCGGACCATCCGGCGTCACCCGGCTAACGAACAGCCGCCCCCGCAGCTCATCGGTGTTGAGACCAAGCCACGGTCGCCCGGGTCCCGACTTGCGCCCGGCCGAGATCAGGTCGCCGAGGATCGGCGTCAGCCGGTCGATGGGCACGAACATGTTGCCCGGCGCCTTATCGCTTCCGCCGACGGCGTCGCCGACGATAAGCGAGCCGACGCCGACGAGCTTGCCCTCGCGATTGATCAGCGCTGCCCCGCTCCAGGCCGGATGGGGCGGCGCGGTGAACAGCGCGTCCTCGAGCATATACTCCCAGCTGCCGGCGAATTCGCGCTTGGCGACGACATAGGCACCAGCCACCATGGCGGCACCGCCGAAGCTTGCGATCAGCACGGGATCGCCCTTCTTGATCTCGGCGGACTTTCCCAGTGCCATCGGCTTGAGCTTGAGCGGTTCGATCGCGCGCAACAGGCCGAAGCCGCTTTCGTGGTCGTAGCCGACAACGTCCGCCGGTACGGTGTGCCCGTTGTTGTCGACGACCTCGGCCGCGTAGGCCTCGACCATGAGATAGCCGATCGTCAAGACGAGACCGTCGCTATCGATGACGACTGCCCGATCCTTCACGTTCGCGGCCCAGGCCTTGGACGGTGCGCCCTTCCGGATTGATGTGGGTGTTGATCCGCACCACCGCCGAAACGAGCTCCTCGACCCGCGCGGACTGCGCGGCGGCAGTGGACGCGCTCACGAGTGCGACAACGGCCGTGGCCAGCATCACGCATGACGCGATGACGGCAGAGCCGCGGCGAGAAGCGTTGCGCATGAATGCTCCTAGCTCTAGTTCGGCGGGCAGAGTCGGTAGCGCTTGAGATCCTTGAACTCGGGACCGGCCGAAAGCTCCCCGCGGTCATTCGATACAATGATCCGATTTACTTCCGTCGTCTCCGGCGGCTCGGCTCGGCTCGAGCAACGCATATGGGCAGAGTAGATCGGCCCGTCGGCGCCCGCGGTTTCGGTGACCCATTGAATCGTGCAGCTCGCTTGCGACGTCTCGTACCCTTTTGCCGACACGACAAAGGTGGACTTGCTGTCGCGGCAGAGGTCCGCGCTCGGTGCCCACGTTCCCCACAACCGTTCCGGCACGGTGAGGTGGCGAACAGAGTCGGCGAGCGCGGCGCTCGAAACGAGCGCAGAAGCGAAAGCGATGATGGTGCGCATGGTGTGGTCCGCGCTGTGAGCAACTCGCAACTCTACTCCCGACGCCGCGCCATGTTCCAGCCCGGGATGCCGGCAGCCGGCGCGCCAGTTTCTGCTCGACAACGGCTCCGGTCGATTGCGGCCGCTACAACTGCTCGATCCCCGCCTTTTCCCGAACGCCCTTCCATTTCGCAATCTCGCCCGCAATATGGGCTTTGAGCTCATCGGGGGTCGAGCTGCGGGCCAGTGCACCCAAATTGAGGACCTGTTTGGCGACACTCTCGCGTCCGAGCAACTCCTGCATCGCCTTATTCGCCTTGTACACGACCGCGGGCGCCGTGCCGGCCGGAAAGGCGAGCCCGTACCAACTCGTGACATCGTAGCCGGGCATGCCCGCTTCGCTGAAGGTGGGGACATCGGAGAGCATGGGGTTACGCTTCGGCGAGGTGACCGCGATGGCCTTGAGTTCGCCGACGTGGATCTGGCCCTGAACGGTCTGCACCAGCTCGAATACGAATTCCACCTCCCTCGCGCGCAAGCCGGTCACCGCGGCCGGGGTGCTGCGGTAGGGAACGTGCGTGATGTTAAGGCCGGCGCTCTGCTTCATCAGCTCGCCAGCGAAATGCTGGGTCGTGCCGACGCCGGCGCTGCCGAAATTGAATTTTCCGGGATTGGCGCGCACCGCCGCTAGCACGCCCGTCAGGTCGCTGGCCGGAAAGGCGGGCGCGGCGACAAGAACGAGACCTGCGGTCGCGACCATCGACACCATTTGGAAGTCGTTGATCGGGTCGTAGCGCAACGCCTTGTACATCACCGCCGAAATCGCGTGCGCATTGCTCATCATGTACGCCGTGTAGCCATCCTTGGGCGATTTCGCGACCGCCTCCGCTGCCGTGGTGCCGGCGGCGCCGGCACGGTTCTCGACCACGACCGCTTGGCCGAGAATCTCCGCCAGCGGCTGCGCGATCAACCGCGCGGAGATATCGGTGCCGCCACCAGCGCTGGCACCGACCACGAGACGAATAGGTCGTGTCGGCCAGTCCTCGGCGCCTGCGAAACCGATGCTCGCGCTGATGATCGCAATCGCCGCAACTGAAACGCGGATGCCAAGCGCTGCCGCTCGCGCCGTCCGCAGCATCGCGCCGATCTCCTGCGCCACCAGTCCCTTGCTCGCCATCTTCGGGTCCTCTTTCCCGAATTCAAAGTGTAGACCCAAGCGAGATAGCTGGGAAAGCTGTCCCAAGAGTTCCGCTCTTGATGACAATGAGCAATGTGGCTTCACGGCGTTGGTGTGCAGGGTACTCCCGGTGTGATGGCGCATCTGCCCACATTACGATTTGCCGATGCCGGCTACGAACGCATATGAGGTCCACGAGCCGCCGTGAGCGGACGGTGGGCTGCGGGGAAAACCCGGTTCGAAGGCTCGAAAGCTTGGAGAAAATCCTGTAGAGACGATGGGTTTTCCCCAGCAGGAGGTCTCCATGTCTCAAGTGGATCCATGGGAGAAGGCGGCGGACTGCGAGCGGACGCTTAGAATTACGGTAGATCCGGTACATCGCGAAACTCTGAGCAACATCCGGGAATTCTGGATTGCGCTCGCGCATGAGAGCCGATTTCTGAGTGACGAGGCCTTAGCCACCCAGATCGAAACGATTGGCCGCCTGCACGCCAAATTCGACCGCGACGCGCACGCCTAGAATTCGCCGACAATCCAGGCTGCAGATTTGCGCTTGGGGCGACGCAGCCGCCCCATTCGGCAACAAGGCTGTCAGCGGGGGTACGAAGGCAGGACGGGAGGCTGTAGCCACACTCGACTACGACTGGTTCTGTAAGTCCAAGCCCCGTGCCTCCTCCAACTCACCGAGCGTCCAAGGGCAGCCGGCGAGAAGAAAGCTTACTTCGGCTGCACATTTGGATCTCCGCCCGGTGTTCCTGGCGGTGGAATGACCTTGAGATGACCACCGCTCGGCGGCGTGACCTGCATGTCGCGGTCAATCCCGGCAGGCGGGCAGATGACGCCTTTCGATTGGGCAAGTTTGTCGCTCAGGGGTTCGGCACCGCCACCGCCCACCGTTGGCGGCTCGCCCTTGACGTCAGGCGGGCACATCGCCCCTCGCTCAGGAGACGCGTTCTCGGTTGGCTGCGCCAGCCCCGCACTCAGCGGTGCGACGCCGACGAACGCAGCAATGATCAGAATGGTCGTACGCAAAGGCAATTCCTCGCGGACTTGCAGAGCCTGGTTGTCAACGTCTCCAGGCGCAAAGGGTTCCGGAGAGCCTGCAGCGGCGAGCGCACGAGTGGGCGTTGACTTTATGGGCGCAAAAAGCCGTTGCTGTCTCTTGGAGCGTGGCGACAGTATCGGCATTGAAATCGCATGAACGGGCATCGTTGGGACGGCACGATCGGTCGCTCGATCGAAGCGTACGTCTCGATCCAAATCGGTGCGGAATAACGCGTGGCCAAAGGCGATACCGAGGTCGTAATTGTGGGCGGCGGCGCGGCTGGTATCGCCGCAGGCCGGCGGCTCATGGACGCGCATCTCGATTGTCTTGTCGTGGAGGCACGGCCGCGGCTCGGCGGACGCGCGTGGACGATGCGCGGAAATTCGGCATTTCCGATCGATCTCGGCTGCGGCTGGCTGCATTCGGCCGACCGCAATCCCTGGCGAGACATTGCCGAGGCACAAGGCTGCTCGATCGACACGACGCCGCCGCCGTGGACGCGGCGTTCGGCTCCGATCGGCTTTCCGCCTTCGGAGCAAACTAGCTTTCTGCAGGCGCTGCAAGAATTCCACCAGCAGCTTCATTCCCGCCCGGAGCAAGAGCCGGACGTTCCGGCGGCGACGGTTCTCGAGCCGCTCGGCCAGTGGAATGCCTTGATCAACGCCATCAGCACGTACGCGAACGGGGCGGAGCTCGATCGGGTCTCGGCGCGGGATGTCAGTCGCTACGACGACAGCGGCGTCAACTGGCGGGTAGTCGAGGGCTATGGGACGGTGATCGCCGCCCATGGTGCCGGCTTGCCAGTCATGCTCGGCCAGCCGGTGCGGCTGATCGATCGCAGTGGGCGGCGATTGCGAGTGGAAACAGCGGGCGGTGCGATAACGGCAGATAGCGCCATCGTCACGGTCCCGAGCGGGCTGCTTGCCGAAGAGAGGCTTCTCTTCACCCCGCCCTTGCCCGAAAAAACGGAAGCGGCTGCGGGCCTGCCCTTGGGGCTTGCCGACAAATTGTTTTTAGCCCTGGCGGAGGCCGAGGAATTCGACAAAGAGAGCCGCCTCTTTGGCCGCACCGACCGTAGCGACACAGGTGTCTATCATTTCCGACCCTTCGGCAGGCCGCAGATCGAAGCATATTTTGGGGGACGCTTGGCGGCAGAGCTCGAGGCGGGCGGCGACCTTGCATTCGCTGACTTCGCCATCGGCGAACTGGTCGGCTTACTTGGCAGCGACTTCGCCCACCGCCTGAAGCCGCTTCACCTTCATCGCTGGGGTGTCGATCCGTTCGCGCGCGGCTCCTACTCCCATGCCCTGCCGGGCAAGGCGGACTGCCGAGGCGTGCTCGCCGCACCCGTGGACGATCGCGTGTTCTTCGCCGGCGAGGCGTGTTCGCGCAGCGATTATTCCACGGCGCACGGCGCCTATCTCACCGGAGTGGCCGCTGCCGACCAAGCGATTGCCGCTCGCCGGGGCAAACGGTCGTCGTGACAGGAGGCACCACATACCCGCGCCGGGCGATTTCAACCACCCATGTCGTTGGTGGCCGAAGTCGGCAGCGAGCGCTGCGCCACGTTCGGTCCGGCCGAGCTCTCCCGCCGAATACGCGTCGTTCCCAATCGTTTCCGTGCGATACACCCCCAGTAGCAATCTTCCCGCAATCCGATTTACGGCGGCACTCGCGGCGATGCTCAGCCCCCGCCGCGCACGTAAGCCCATAGCAGCTTGAGATCATCGTCGCTGATCTTGCCGCGCCAAGGCGGCATGGCGGGCGGCTTGCCATCGAGCACCGCATTGCGGAAGCGCTCGAAGTCGTCCTTGGGAAAACTTGCGTAGGTCGATGGTGACGCCGCCGGGATTGACCATATCGCGACCGTGGCAGGTCACGCAGAAGTCGTCATACACCTCGCGTCCGAGATCGGCGTCGTCTGCCCGCGCGCCGGCGGAGAGAGCCATGCCAATCGCCAGCGCCCCGAGGACCCACGCAGTCCGCGTGCATCGCGCGCGTGGCGCGCCTCGCATGCTCAAACCTTCTTTTGCCGCACCGCCGCCACTTGAATGGGCGGGATCCAAGGCTTGTCGGCCCACGCCACGCCTCTGCGCGCAACCTGCGCGTCGATGAGGTAGGGCTTACCCTCGACCGTCGCCTTGCGTGCGCGCGCCAGCGCCTCTCGCAATTGCCCCGGACTCTCGACCACCTCGCCATCGACGCCGAAGCCCTTGGCGATCGCGGCCATGTTCATGTCCGGGCTGCCCAGATAGTCGTGCACGAATTGGCCGGTCTGCACCATACGGCCACCCGGCACATTGGCAATCACGCGCGAATGCGGCCCGCCATAGGCATGGTTGTTGTAGACGATGATGATCACGGGGAGTTCGAGCCGCGCCATGTTCCAGAGCGCAGTGGGACCGAAGATGAAGGAGCCGTCGCCGACGAGACAAATCACCTGCTGGTTGGGGCGGGCGAGTTTCACTCCCGCCGCCGTGCCAACGCCGGAGCCGAGATGGGCGCCGTAATAGAAGAACAACTCGCGCCCGCCGATCGGATCGAAGTCGAACGAGTGCAGGGCCACCGATCCTGCCTCATGCACGATAATGGCGTCGGGGTCGGCGAATTTCGCCACCTCCCAGGTGAGGCGGTCGGCGATGATCGGGCTCTCCTCCCAGTCGGGATTGTTCACCACCTGGGCACGCGCGGCCTTTGCCCATTCGCCGAAT
>Ga0137380_10004448_pt1 | contig 12353 bp, 13 predicted proteins | sample SagtaG_17_FD_104809 | JGI IMG/M metagenome (GOLD analysis project Ga0137380, IMG submission 104809) | Vadose zone soil microbial communities from Sagehorn Ranch, Mendocino, California, USA - Sage2_L_100_16 metaG | ecosystem: Environmental > Terrestrial > Soil > Vadose zone | place: USA... | reverse complement strand
GGTGGGCTCGTCTACACATCCCTCCCCAACTCATCCCTCGGCGGCGCGAACACGCGCGTCTACTACTTCATCGGCTGGGGAATTCTGCTCTCCTATCTCCCTCTGTACTGGTACCGGAAGAAGGTCGAGGACCCGAAGTACGCCGAGGAAGCACCGCCCGCGGCGATCCCGAGCCCAGGTTCCTAGACGCTGGACGGGGGGCGCCGGTTCGCCGGCGCCCCCACGTGACTCGAGGCCCGACGCCCCGTTACGCTGCGTCCGTGCGCCGGCGCCAGCTCAAGAAGGCCTCGGCCGAAGCTCCCTCGGGGGGCATCATGCTTGCGAGCGAGGGGAGGCCGATCCCGAAGGCGGCGGTCGATCGCGCCGCCGAGCTCGCGCGCGCGTCGCGCGTTCCGGTCCACGTCTTTTCGATCGCGCGGATCTACGGCGTCGGCTTCGCGCTCCCGGCGCCGGGCCTGCGGCCAAACCGAGAGGAGTGGCAAGACCAGCGCGACAGCGTCGCGGAAGCGATCCGGCTGCTAGAGAAACACGGCGTGAAGGCGGACGGCAACATTCTCGGCACACGCAAGGCGACGAAGCGCATCGTCGGCGAGGCGAAGCGGCTCGGCTGTGAGGCGATCGTGATGGCTGGCGATCCGCCTCGCAACCGGGTGCTCGCCGACCTCATGTGGTCGCAGGAGCCTTACCGCGTGAAGCGGCGCGCGAAGATCCCGGTCTACCTCGTCGTCCCGGAGCGCTGAGTAAACCTCGCAGACTCGAATCGGTTCCGGGTAAATCCTGACGAATCTCCTCCGCACCTCGGTCGTTGCACCCGTCCTACCCAAGCCCTGAGCCGTAACGGAAAGGCCCTCGCGCGGCGGCAAGGTGGCTGACTTGAGTCGAGCTAGGATCCCGCGGAGAGTTTGCGCGGCTGGTGCTGGAGCATGAGGGATTGCCGCGGCCGCGCGTCGCTGCGCGCCGGCCGGTCTACGTCGTCACCGAGGACGTATAGCTGCCGCGAGGTCCTGCGCACGTCGGACGCGGGGATCGTCGCGGTCGGCGAGGTTGATGGCCACGAGCTCGGCTGCCCCGCGCGCCCCGGCCTCTGCGAGTTCGGCCGCCACAAAGGCGTCGCCGCGCAGCCGCTCGTTCCCCTCCTGCGCGACGAGCGCGGCAAGCACCGCGACCTCCGCTGCGGCTTCGGCGACCGCGAGTGGCACGTCGGCGGCGCCGGAGAGCGCCGCCGCTACCTCCGCGGCCCGCGAAGGTGAGTCCGGTGGCAGCCGCAGCGCCTCGATCACTTTCGTGTAAGCGTCCGCGTCGGCCAGCACGAGCGTCGCCAGCCTCGAGCGCAGCGCTTCGGCTCGCTCAACCACCTCACTCGCCTTCGGCCATTCGCGTGCCAACCTCGCCGCCATCGCAACGAGGCCGGCCGCCATCGCGACGGCGACCGCGGCGACGGAGCCGCCGGACGGTGCCGGCTCCGCAGAAGCGATCCGGTCGAGGAACTGCTCGACCGGCTCCTGGAGGCTAAAGGAGGACAATCGCCCAGGTTCGCGGCGTCACATCATCGGGCTCCAAATCGCGCGGCCTCTTCCGAGCCGCCCGTGGCATCGCCGGCGCTGTAGGAGTGGGCGCCGGCGCCGGCGAGCTTGCCGCCGTCGACGATCAGGTACTCGTCCCTGATGGGGCGGCCATCGAAGTAGCACTCGAGGATCTCGCGGACGCCGGCGGCATAGCGGGACTGGGCCGACAGGCTCGTGCCGGAGTTGTGGGGGGTCATCCCGTGGTGCGGCATCGTCCGCCAGGGATGATCCTGCGGCGCAGGCTGGGGAAACCAGACGTCGCCCGCGTAGCCCGCAAGTTGACCGCTCTCGCAGGCCCGCGCGATCGCGTCCCGATCACAGATCTTGCCGCGCGCCGTGTTCACGATGTACGCGCCGCGCTTCATCTTGCCGATCAACTCGTCGTTGAAGAGGTGCTCGGTCTCGGGATGCAGAGGAGCGTTGATCGTCACCACGTCGCAGACTCGAACCAGCGACTCGACATCCGGATGGTAAGTGACACCGAGCTCCTCCTCGACCTCGGTCGGAAGGCGGTGCTTGTCGGTGTAGTGCAGCCCGACCTCGAACGGCTTCAGCCGCCGCAGCACGGCCGAGCCGATCCGCCCTGCGGCCACGGTGCCGACCTGCATTCCCTCTAGGTCGTAGGACCGAGACACGCAGTCGGCGATGTTCCAGCCCCCGTCGAGAACCCACTGGTGGGCGGGGAGGTAGTTGCGCACGAGGGTGAGGATCACCATCACCACGTGCTCGGACACGCTGATGCTGTTGGAGTATGTGACCTCGGTAACCGTGATGCCGCGGTCGATCGCCGCCTGGAGATCGACGTGGTCCGAGCCGATTCCTGCCGTCAGCGCCAGCTTCAGGGTCGGCGCCTTGGCGATTCGCTCCGCGGTCAGATAGGCGGGCCAGAAGGGCTGTGAGATCACGATCTCCGCGTCCGGGAGCTCACGCTCGAAGACCGAGTCGGGCCCGTCTTTGTCGGAGGTCACGATGAGTTTGTGCCCGCGGTCCTCGAGGAACTTCCGCAGCCCGAGCTCCCCCGAAACGCTCCCAAGAAGCGCACCCGGCGTGAAGTCGATCGCCTCGGGAGTCGGCGTGGTCTGGCCGTCGTAGTAGCGCTCGATCTTCGGAATGTCGTCACGCGCGTATGAGGGCGGATACCCGTCGACCGGATCATCGTAGAGAACGCAGAGGATGTTCGCCATGCTTTCCCATCCTTCCTTTGAGTTTGCGTCTTGGGCATTCTCGCTGCTCGAGTTATCGCTTGTTCAGAGAAGCGATATCCTTGTCTCCGAGTTCGCCGCTGCGGCGGTCTCCCACTGACCTTCCCCCAACACCCACTTGCCCTCCAGTCTCGAGATCGCGCAGCAGGCGACGCTACGGCCGATCGCCGAGATCGCCGCGGCCGCGGGCCTCGAGCCGGACGAGATCGAGTTCTACGGGCGCTACAAGGCGAAGGTCAATCTGTCCGCCCTCGACAAGCGCGCGTCCGGCGCGGACGGCAAGCTCATCTGCGTCACGGCGATCACGCCGACGAGAGCGGGCGAGGGGAAGACCACGACCTCCGTCTCGCTCACGCAGGGGCTCGGCGCCGTCGGCGCCAAGCCCGTTCTCTGCCTGCGCGAACCGTCGCTGGGGCCGGTCTTCGGGATCAAGGGCGGCGCGGCCGGCGGCGGCCACACGCAGGTCGTCCCCATGGAGGACCTCAACCTCCACTTCACGGGCGACATGCATGCGATCGGCGTCGCGAACAACCTGCTGGCGACGATCCTCGAGGCGCACATCCTGCACGGGAATCAGGCCGGCATCGACCCGTTGAGCGTTACGTGGCGGCGCTGCATGGACATGAACGACAGGGCCCTTCGTGACATCGTTGTCGGGCTAGGCGGCAAAGCCAACGGCTACGTCCGCCAGACCGGGTTCGACATCACCGCAGCCTCGGAGGTGATGGGGATCGTCGCCGTCTCGCGCGACCTGGCCGACTTGCGCGCACGATTGGGCGCGATCACGGTCGCGCAGAGCTACGAGGGCGAGCCCGTGACGGCGGAACAGCTGCGGGCCGCAGGCGCGATGGCCGTGCTGCTGAAGGATGCGCTGAAGCCGAACCTCGTCCAGACACTCGAGGGGCAGCCGGCGCTCATCCATTGCGGCCCGTTCGCGAACATCGCCCACGGCAACAACTCGCTCGTCGCCGACCGCGTCGCGCTCAAGCTCGGCGACTACGTCGTCACCGAGAGCGGCTTCGGCTCGGACATGGGCATGGAGAAGTTCCTCAACATCGTCTGCCGGGCCGGTGGGCTCAGTCCGAGCGCGATCGTGCTCGTCGCGACGGCGCGCGCGCTCAAGCACCACGGCGGCGAACCGGACGGCGGGCTCGACGCGATCGAGCGCGGGGCCGCGAACCTCGCGCGGCACCTCGGCATCATCTCCGGCTTCGGGCTGAAGGCGGTGGTCGCCGTGAACCGCTTCCCCGGCGATACCGACGAGGAGGTCGAGCTCGTGCGCCGCCTCGCCGTCGAGCATGGCGCCCACGCCGCTGAGGCGAACGAGGGCTTCGAGCGTGGCGGCGCAGGCGCGACAGCGCTCGCCGAGGCTGTCATCGACGCGGCTGCGCAGGCGAACTCGTTCGAGCACACGTATCCGCTCGACGCGCCCATTGCGGCCAAGGTCCAGGCGATCGCCAGGCGAGTCTACGGCGCCGACAACGTCCACTTCCTCCCGGTCGCCGAGCAGAAGATCGCGCGCTTCGCGGAGCAAGGGCTCGGCGAGCTGCCGATCTGCATGGCGAAGACGCACCTCTCGCTCTCCGACGATCCGACGCTTCTGAACGCACCGACCGGATTCACGGTGCACGTCCGCGACGTGCGCGCCTACACGGGCGCCGGCTGGCTCGTGCCGCTCTGCGGCGAGATCATGACGATGCCGGGGCTCGGGAGAAAGGCCGCCGCCTTCGACGTCGACATCGACGAGCACGGGCGCACGGTCGGTCTCTTCTAGTCGCCCGAACGCGGGTTCAGCAGGTATCGCAGCAGGCTTCGCCGCGCCATGATTCGCGCCCCTCGCGGAGGGCGACGGCAGCGATCACGAGCGCGGCGGCGGGATCAGCCCACCACCATCCCAGTAGTGCGTTCAATCCGAGACCGACCAGAAGCGCGACCGACAGGTACGCGCAGATCATGTTTTGCTGGGCCTCACCGACCGTCGCGCTCGACCCGAGTGCGTGACCGACGCGCTGCTTCGCGCGTGCGAGGAGCGGCATCGTCGGCGCGGTGAACGCTGCAAGACCGATTCCGACCCAACTCGTCTCGGGATGGTGGGCCCCGAAGAACGTCCGCACCGACTCGACGCCGACGTAGGCCGCGAGGACGAAGAAGCTGACAGCGACAAGTTGTTGCGCCCGTCGCTCGGCGGCCTCGGAGTCACGCCTGCGCATACCGAAGCGCCAGACGATGATGAAACCTGCCAGCGACTCGATCAGGGAGTCGAAGCCGAAGCCAATCAGTGCGATCGACGAGGCCGCGATGCCCGCACCGACGGCGATGGCAAATTCCACGAAATGCCATCCGTTGCCACCCCATGCGAGCAGCCGGGCGCGCCTAGCGAGAACCGCACGCTCGTCGGGTGGAGCAAGGGTCTCGACCGTCGTCGCCAACGGTTTTAGGTTAGCCGACGTTCAGTTGACGTTTCTTGCGTGACAGTAGCCGTGTGTCAGCGCGTAATGATTCGCCTCGCCGGGGTCGACTCCCGTGGCGATCACGGCGTAAAACGACGGGCCGAACGTCGGGAGCGGCTCGAGGAGCTTCCCGCCCTCAGAGAGGGCGATGCAGGTCTCGCCTCCTTCGGTATACCAGCGCCTCGCTTCGCAATCCTGCTGGAGCGGAGCTGGCAAAAGAACGATCTCATCAAGAACCCGCATGGTTCCTCGCACCATGTACGGGCCTCGCGTCGCGCCGGATTCAAGCACACTGACTGTGCCCGTGAGCTGCACCGTGCTTCATTGGCTTGTCCATCATCTTTAACATCCTGATGCCGCCGCCGTGGCGGAAATAGCGCCAGATCAGGACGGCCGCGAGGCCAAGGAACACGATGTTGAGGATGGTCGTGTAGTTGAGAGTCACCGACGCCTCGACCACCTTGGCATTGCGCTCCTGCGGGACAAGTTCGAGGCCGGCGAAGACGAACTCGACGATGAGCCCGGCGGCAACCATCGTTGCGTAAAAGCTGACGAGTAGGAACGCTGCCATCTTCACGCCGTAGTACTTGCGGTAGATGTCAAGGATCGGCAACACGATCAGATCGGCGAAGATGAAGGCGAGAACGCCACCGAAGCTGATGCCGCCGTTCCAAAGCACCGCAGCCAGCGGGACATTCCCGATCGAGCAGACAAAGCTCAGGATCGCGACGAGCGGACCGATCATCGGACCCCAAAACTTGGCGAAGGTCGAGTGCGACTCGAAGAAGATCGTTTGCCACCACGACTCCGGCACCCACGCGGCTAGGGCACCCGCGATCAGGAGGCCGCCGAAAATGTCGATCCAGATCGCGGTCCAGTCCATCACGAAATAGTTGGCGGTGGCAGTGAGACCTTTCGGTGTTTTCAGGCGCTGCCACCAGGACCCCTGCCCAGGCACCGACATGTCCATCTCGGCGTGGCCCTCCATCTTGCCGAGGACGCCGCGCTCGGCCTGTTCGCGAGCCTCCTCAACGAGCTTACGCCGGAGAAAAAGGCGAAAGACAACTGCTACCAAGACGATCATCAGCGGCCCGCCCACGAACTCGCCCAACGTGAACCGCCAGCCGAGGATCAGGGCCATGATGATCCCGAGCTCGATGACAAGGTTGGTTGAGGCGAACTCGAACACGATCGATGCGGTGAAGTTCGCGCCCTTGCGGAACAGCGAACGCGCCAGGGCGACAGCTGCGTACGAGCACGACGAGGACGCGGCGCCCAGGCCACAGGCCAACGACAGAGATCGGGGTGAGTCGTCCGGCAGGAGCCGCCGCATCTCTCCTTTCGAGACCACCGCCTGAACCACGCCCGACAACGCAAAGCCGAGGATGAGCGCCCAGAGAATCTCCCAGAACATCCCGAACGCGAAGCTCAGCGCGTCGGCAAGCTCACTCATTGGTTCCCAGGACGAGGCCGAGGTCGTGGGCAAGGTTGCTTGGTGTGAGATCGAGACCAGCGTGCTGGGTCGAAACCCAAATGCCTCGGCGATCGAAGATGCGTACATCGGCTGAGTGAATGTCTGCATTCCCCGTCTCCGCAGCCGCCACGATGTGGAACGACCTCCAAAGAGGACTCATCTGCTTGGCGGTTCCGAGCAAGAAGTCAAGCCCTTCCGCCTGCCGGCGATGAAGAAAGGTGCGGACGCTGCGCGGGGTATCACTGGCCGGGTTGACACTGAAGGCGAGCGGCACAACCTCCCGCCGCTCGTCATCCGTGAGCAGCCGAAGGCCATCGCCAATCTGGGCCGCGATGATCGGGCACTTCGTCGAACAGTCGGTGTCGAGGAAGGTCACGAGCGTGACCTTGCCCAGCAGCTCGCGCGACCTGATGAGACGACCCTTGTAATCCCGGAGCGCGAACTGCGGCATCTGAAGCTGCGCCGGAGGCTCGCTGCCCCTGTACCTACCGGGCGTGGGGCCGCTCGCGAGACTCGTGGAGGATGTCCCTGCAGTTAGGAGTGAATACACGATGAGGCCCGCGAGCACTGGCAACAGCACCGCCGTTGTCAACATTGCGATGAGGACGCGACGTCTTATGTTCCCGATCCCAGGGCTTGATTGATCCCCGACTCAAGCTCGTCACGTCGTATCTCGCCGAGTTTGTGAGCGACGATTCGCCCCTGGCGATCGACGAAGTACGTCTCAGGCAGGCCCGTTAGTCCGTACTCGTTGTACGAGCGGCTTCCGCCGTCTCGGATGGACACGTAGTTGGCCTTGTACTTGCGGAGGAACTTGCGCGCGTCATCGCTGAAGTCCTTGACATCGAGACCGAGGAACACCACTTCGCCGCGGTGTGCCTTTGCTGATGCGGCGAGCCTGGGCGCCTCGCGCCCGCACGGGACGCACCAGGAGGCCCAGAAGTTCAAAACGACCGGTTCTCCTTGCAGTTCCAATAGCGACACCTGATCGTTCGCAAGTGCCTGACGAGCATGAGTGTCCCATGTCTCGGTGTGCTCCCAGAGGACCTTCAGACGGAACTCGGGCGCCATCGGCTTCTTGCCGTCGTGGATGGCTGCCACGAGCCCCTTGCCCGGATTGCCCTGGGCGACTTGATAGACGAGCAGGCTCAAGAGCCCGGCAACGAGAGCAAGCGAAGCGGTCATCAGCACCCAGCTAAGCGGCGATCGCCGATGCGGTGGAGGCTGTTGGTCAGTCGGCTCGTTCATCTCGCGCCTCGGCAGGTCGATTTTCCCGCTCGTTCCGCGACTCTCGGTGCCCCTTTCGCATGAACAGCATCATCAGCCCCATTCCTATGGGGCACGCGAGCGCGCAGAGGAGGAGAGCTATGGCGGCGGCACTCATCCGACTGCTCTCCAGGTCAGCCCGCTGTCAGTACTGCGATACAGAGTTCGGTCGAAGCCGACCACGTACGCGATCTTTGGGTTGCTCTGCGACCACGCCACAGGGCCGCCGCCCCCGTAAGGAATGTCCAGAACGCGCTTCCAGTTGCCGCCGCCGTTTGTCGAGAGCGATACGCCCGGCCCGGAGGCGAGAATCCGTTTCGGATCAGTCGGATTCAGAGCGACGCCCATCAGCTGAGCGCGAAGATTCCGCGCCCAGGTCCTCCCGCCGTCACGACTGATCATCAAGCCCCGCTGCATGTCGCCGGCGAGGATGCGTCCGTCGCGCATGACTGCGAGCGCCATGACAGCCGGACCGACATCTGTCGAGACGACGCTGAACGAGTTGCCGCCGTCCGTCGAGCGGTAGAGGCCCGTCCCAGCAATGGCCGCGTAGAGTGTTCGCGAGTTACGAGGGTCGGATGCGAACCCGTGCACATCGAGCCCAGGGAGCCCAGCGGGGCGAACGTCTCTCCAGGTCTTTCCACCATCGACGCTCTTGGCAAGCACCATGTGCCCAGCTACCCAGAGCGTCTGGCCGCTGGGCCTGACGAGGTTCATCGCGTCCTGTCCACCGAGGGCGTCCGACGCCCATGTGCGTCCGCCGTCCGTCGAGCGGTAGAGGCCGTAGTGCGTACCGAGCAGCAGCGCCTTCGCGTTCGTCGGCGAGACCACCAGCGAGTGGTAGTCCGGCGTATCTGGGAGACCGGGTGCGACCCTTGGCGCAGTCGGGGTCCCGGAGCCGCCGTTCGATCTCGTTACGGCAACGCCGACGAGCAGTGCTAGGACGGCGACCGCCCCAGCCCCGGCGAGCGCCGAGAGCCAGGGTCGCGAGGATCCCGGCTGTTGCCGCGTCGGCGCTTGTACTGCACGCCCGTTCTTCGCCGGGCGCGCTTTCTTCGTTCGTGAAGCCACTTTGTCTCCTTCGAGTCGCAGGTCTACGCCGCGCGTGCGCGGCGTCAACGCTTACAAGCGACTCAGAACAGAAAGCACTGCAAAGCTGCAGGCGAAGTGCTGTTGTCCACACGTCGCTTCCGCACGACGAGCGACGCAAGGATCACGAGCGTCCCGAAGGTGAACGTCCAGACCTCAACGAGCGGGGTAGCCGCCGGGATCGCGCTCAACGCTCGATCAATGTTCTGCATGGGGTGATCTGAAGCGCACGCGCACGCGATCCCAAGCGCCACGAGGCAGAAGATCGCAAGGAGGATGAAAACCAGGAGCGGCATCCGCCTTCGCATCTGCTGGAGCGAAACCACGCGAGGAGGGTAGCCGCTCTGCCTTCGCAGTGCACGCCTGCCTGAGCATCTGGAGATTGCAGTTGCGTTCAGCGCGTCCCCGAAGCCGGTCCCGTCGAGCTACGGGCCCTAGACGCTCAGCCGCCGGTACAGCTCGTCGGCTTTCGCAGCCATGACGAAGTCGTTGCGATGCAGGCCCTTGATCTTGTGCGTCCACCACGTGACCGTCGTCCGGCCCCACTCCGTGAGCAGCGACGGGTGATGGCCCTCTTCCTCGGCGAGCTTGCCGAGCGCGTTCGTGAACGCCAGCGCCTTTGCAAAATCGTCGAAAGGAAAGACCCGGCTCAACTTCTTGATCCCTTCCTGCTGCACGATCTCCCACTCTGAGACCTGGGGATGAAGCTCGGCGATCTCGGCCTCGGTCACGGTCGGTGCGTCGCGGCGGCACGCGACGCACCTCATCTCGCTCAGGGCCTCCATCTGCCTATCTTCCTCGAAGCCGCCGCTACGCGGGCCCGAGCGAGTACCTGGCGACGCTTGCTCCCGTTTTGAGGTTTGTGCGGAGCTGGTAGAGCCTTCCGTCGGCTCCGATCCGTAGCGGAGCGAACAGGTTGACCTCGCCCACAACCGGCCGGTCGGCGAGGGCGAAGCGAACGCGTGTCCCGCCGGTCGGGCCGAGACGCACGATCAGCTTCTCCCAGTGCTGTTGTTCCGAGACTTCGAGTGGGAGGACCGGGTCGCCGCCGACGAGCGTCGGAGCCCCGAGCATTCCGGACAGCCGCGTCCCGCTCGTGACGCGCCAGGCGCGCACGATTTCGTCGGCCTGGTTGATCAGGGCGAACCGCGCGACGCTGAAGGACAGCTCCGTGACGAGCCGGAGCCCGCTGGGCAATGGCTCGAACGGGCTGGTCCCCTCGGCCCGCTCGGCGAGCGAGAGCGGTCGGCCCGCGCGCGTGGTCAGTGGTGTCCAGAGGACGTGACCGCCGAACGGCGCACAAGTCAGCCCGCAGGCCTGCACGGCGTACAGCGCGCCGTTGGGTCCCAGTTGAAGCTGCGCAGTTGCGATCCCGGCGGTCGTGGGCGCCTGCCAGTGCAGCCGCCCGGTAGCCGTCAGGGCGTAGAGGTGATCTTTGTTCCCATTGCCCAGGTCGGCAGTGTCGCCGGCGCGGATGAAGATCGTGCCGTTTCGGCCGACCGAGAAATCGCTGACGTTGAGGTTGCGGGGCAGCGTGACCGAACGCGCAGGATGTGCGGGGTGCCCGGCTCGCCACACGAGCAGGCGGTGGTTGAGCCGGTCGAGCACCCAGATCGAACCGTCGGGGGCGATATCGAAGGACGATGGGCCGTCTCCGCCCGGCGGATCCGCGCAACACGTCAAGCCGACGTCGTTGGGACCCGCACGCGCGACGATTGCGTCCGGTGCTCGGACGTGTCCGAACCGGTGAGTTCCGAGCGAGGCCGCCAGGAAGCGGTCGACGATCCAGACTCGCTGTGGCTTCTCCGCGCCACCCGCCGGGACAGTCGCCGACCGCCCGGAAGCGGGATCGCGCAGGGCTGCGTAATAGAAGAGCTTCGAGCCAGCAGCCAACCTGCGCGGCACGTGCGCCACCAGCGCATCGCCGCAGACCTTGTCGCGCCGCATCGCGGCCGCGTCGACCGGGTCGCCCGGACAGTACGCGCCTCGAGTCAACGTCAGCCGGGTGTAGTTCGCTTGAAGGCTATTGCGCACGTAGAGCGTGCCTTTGACGGAGCCGTCGAGAAGGGCGTACGCGAGCGTGACGGGCTTGCCCCGCTGGATTAGCCACGGCGGCTCGTGATACGGCGACAGCTTGACCAGGCCTGCTGCCGTCGACGGCGCGGTGCCGGCGCCGGCGATCGCTGCCAGGCCGGCCAGCAGCAAGACAGTTCTGAAGAGTCTGGACACAGGTTCCTCCGTTCCTCGATGTAGCCTTGGTCGCTGCATCGAGTGTCGGTCTCGGCCCGGCCCCGATCCATGGACGTGACATAGGCAATCAATGGAATTTCCCTCGTCACTGGGTGGGCCGGCAGCGGCGGCCGCATGCCTCAGCTACGACTTCGACGAGGCGCGGCTTCTGCTCGTGCAGGGTGCTGAGAGGCACGAGATCCAGGTCCGCGCCCAGGCCCACCGGCTGATTCGGCACATGGTGGAGCGAAACGCCGCCAGCGGCGGCGCTCCCGCTCTGTGTACTCACGACGAGTTGATGCACGCCGTCTGGGCAGACGAGCCGATGCACACGCGGGAGGAGCTGGCAAAGCTCGTCTGGGAGCTACGAAAGAAACTGGAGCCGTTCGCCGCCGCACATTTGATCGAGAACGAACGAGGACGCGGTTATCGGATGCGGACCTGTCCGCCCACAGTCGGCGGCATTGCGACGACAAGTGACAGCCCTCGGCGGGTGCTCGCGCGCGGCCGGATCCTCGCCGCCGCGCTGATCGTGGCTGCGCTCGGTGCTGCTGCTGCCTCCGCGGTGGTGTTGGGCACGAGGGGGTCGGCAAACGGACCCAGCACCACGAACGCTGCCGCGGCGAAGGTGCGAACGTTCGTCGATCGAGTAGAGAACGTCCTCGAACAGGCGGAGTCGGGGCGGAAGGAGATCCGGGCGGCGCTGACCGCAGGACTCAACTGCTCGATCTCTCCGGACGAAGCAGGGCAGCGGATCGCAAGCGTGGCGGACAATCGCCAGAGCATCCTCGGCCAGCTCGGCAACCTCCAGACTCCGACGCAGCAGGCGGACGACGCGGTCACCTTCCTGCAGCAGGCGCTGCAGCAGTCGATCGAAGCAGACCGTCACTATCGGGACGGGTTCTTCACAACCGCCCAGGCGAATGCAGGCTGCCCGGTCCCGCCGAATGCGAGCTTCAGACTCGCAGCGCAGTCCAACACCCGTGCAACTTCGGCCAAGAAACGTTTCGTCTCGATCTTCAATCCCCTGGCCGGGCGCTTCGATCGTCGAACCTGGTCGGCCGCCGGGTTCTGAAGC